>JAABUX010004188.1_pt1 | contig 18483 bp, 20 predicted proteins | sample 5561851 | NCBI WGS metagenome assembly JAABUX01 (sample SAMN10711883, study PRJNA513361) | rock metagenome | isolation source: Antarctica rocks | place: Antarctica: Victoria Land, Richard Nunatak red sandstone | collected 2016-01-03 | reverse complement strand
CCCGCTACCAGCGGCAGCCTGGGCATATAGGAACACCAACGCAAGCGTCAAATCGGCTGCGGAGCGGCTACAGGGGCTGAAATTGGCGATGTCGCGCTCGTGGGCGGTTCTCCAAAACCCCCCTCTGCCAGCGCAGTGTCAGGTTCAAGGCTGCGCACCGGGCTGAGCATCTGTTGCCCTGCTTTCTGAGTATGTTTGGAACGCGGAATGCGTAGGATGGTACAGACTGTAAGAGGTGTGAACTGCTGCCCAGCAAAGCTGCCATGCTAGCGCCGCCATGCACAGGGGCTCCCGTTTGAGGCCAGTCGTCCCAGCCGGTCATGACCCATGCGCGCATTGACTGGCTGGCAACCTGCAGCTGTGACCTGGCCCTGTGCGCAGCGCAGCATTGCTTTATTTTGTATTTTACATGTTAAGCTTGGTACGACAACTCGACCTCCGCAACCCCTCCGGAAGTACATGCGTAATCCCTAGGGCACATTGCAAGGCCGTTTACAAATGCATCCTGTACTGTGGTCCTGTGCCGCTTGCATTCGCGATTGTGCCGCTCTACTGCCAGCCCCGATCGGCGTGTGCATGAGCTGGCTTTGTGCATGTATCTGCGGGCTGGCTCCGAAGGAAACGCTCAGAGTGCTCGTGCCCCTCGGCGCACCCAGGCGTGCTAGGTTGGAAGCCTGTCTCAGCCAGCTAGGGCTGCTTAGGCGCGGTGTTAGGCCAGCATCATCATACCCACAGGTAGGCAGGTCATGTCGGCACAGCATTGCGTTTTGCCAAGTAAACCTTGAGGCACGCCAGGATGAAGCAGGCAAAGCCATAAACGTCCTGCTGCTGCATGCATTCCAGCATGGTGCACCCAGGCGTGAACATGTGCATAAACTCAGCACAAATGCAGGCGACCGAAGGGCGCTTGGAAGGCATCTGCTCATCGTCCCCGGGCGCCGCAGCCACTTTTCATGCAGAGGCGCTGCGCCCGGGGGGCTTCACCGGTAGCCAGAATGAAGTGCGCGCCGCCGGCCAGCTGCTCGTGGCCCTGGCGGCCCCGCGCCATGCGCATGCGCTGAGCGGGCGAGTGGGCATGTGCAGGCCCGCCCTGCTGTGCAGCTGCACTGGCAGTCGACGCTCGGCGGCCCTCGGGCATTGCTCGCAGTCTTCGAGCGCTTTAGACCACACGCGCGGTGTCAGTCCCAGCAGCGATGCTTACCATCCCACCCCCAGCAGGCAGGACAGACGCTTGCGCTGGCCCGCGGCCGCCGCACCAGTAGCGCCCAGATGACCCTGCCTGGCCGCCCGCCGCCGCCCAGTCCTCCGCCGGCGCGCCCAGGCGCCCGCACGGTGCGCACGGCGCCATGCGGCCGCCGCGGTCCCCGGCGCGCGCGCGCCGGCAGAAGAGCAGCACCGCCTGCGCGGCGCCGGGCTGCGCGTCCTCTGCCTCTGCGAGGCTCGGAGTGCGCGCAACCTGTCGGCGCGGAGGACCGCGTCAGGTTCCTGGTGCCCGGCGGGCGTGTGGATGGCTTGGAGGGCGTGCACACTGCGAACACGGCGTACCAGGAGCACATCCAGTGAGCACCAGCAGCGTCCTGTGCAGTGTGTTTTAGTTTGGTTCTGTCGGGGTGTCCCCCTGCACGGTACAGAAATGCGGCTTTTCTTGCTGTGCTCTGCGCCTCCCTGCTCTGCTCTTCCCCACTCTCTTCGTGCCCGGCTCTCCTCACTCTCAAACAGCACATTATCCACAGCACATTCACAGCTCCCCCAAACGGGCACTCACCTAGTCCTGTGCATGGGGGAGGCAGACACTATTAACAAAAGCGCGCAGCATGCTCAGCGCAGCATGCTCAATGCAGTGTCCGAGGAGTTCCCAAGTGGTGCTGCATCAAGATGTTTCTGCCGGTGCTCGGGCACCTAAAGCTGGGCAACGGCGACAAAGTGTGGCTGGTGCCGAGCACCACCGTGACGCTGGGGAGGCAGCATGTGCGCATCCACCCAGCCGCTGCAGCCGTGGCGCGCTGCCAGTGTGAGGTGTCAGCCAGTCACAGCGGCGTAGTGCACGCAACCAGCAAGGGGACCAACCCAACGGCAGTTTCGTCACCCGCCGGTCAGAGACTCCTTCGACAAGGCGTGCGCCTGTGCCTGCTAGCAGTGTCCCTTGTAATTGCTGAGCTGCACTGTATCGCCTACAGTGCGCCCCTGGTGCACCTGGGCAAGGCCCATGGACAAAAGTGCCACCTTAGCTACTGGTCGCATTGCTCTGACGACTGCCTTGTTTACTCTCAGAGGAGAGCGCCGAGCTGCGCCATGACGACAAGCTGCTGCTGCTGGCGGGCGACGCTGCTGACGCTATCAGCGTGGACCTGGGCGCTGGCGCCGGGGACATGATCTGGGTCGATGAGTTTGACGAGGATGAAGAGCCCGAGGACTTTGGAGAGGTTGAGGACTATGATGACTTTAACAAGTTTGACGACTATGAGGAGCTTGAGCCGGAGCCCCAAGCCGTGCTGCTTCTCGTCGGGCCACCAGGCGCGCGCCAGAGGCTCTCAAAATGATATTGAGAGCCTGCCGCACTTGTTTCCTGCGCGTCAGAGTTGCGCCCTGGCTGGGCTCTCACAGCAACCACAAGTGGCTTGCGTTCTCACAGTGCACAGGTCACTGCCTGTGTGCTTACAGTGCGCGGGTCGCTGCCAGTGCTAGCTGCTCTGCAGCACTGTGACGCGCGCGCGGCGCGGCCAGGCAGCGGGAAGTCAACGTTCTGCCAGGGCCTGATGCAGCGCTCGGTGCTGACGTGGGAGCGCGTGAACCAGGACACCATCGCGGACGGCAGGTCCGGCGCGCGCAACTTGCCAGTGCGTTGCTTGCACATAGCGGACGCCAGGTGCACTCGCGGGTGCTCAGCGGCGCGCCTTGCCGTGTCCGCCTGTACGCCTGTTCTGGAGGGGCGTGGCCCAGCTGCCTTAGACTGACATGCTCCACCCATATCCATGCAGCAGAGATTAGGAGAGCGTGTGCAAGCAACAGCCAGACTGACATGCTCCACCCATATCCATGCAGCAGAGATTTAGAGAGCGTGTGCGAACGACAGCCATGCAGTTCATAAAGCCGTGACGCGCTGCAGCCGAGGCACCCGGCGCGCATGCGTGGCGGCGCTGCAACGGGCGCTGGAGGGACGTGCCTGCGTGGCCATCGACCGCTGCAACTTCGACGCGGACCAGCGCGCGGACTTCATCGCTGCCGCGGCCGCTCTCCACCACCAGGCGCGGCGCGCATCGGCCGCCACGCTCGGGCGCTTGCAGCGCAGCTGGGCGCCTGGCCTGGCCTCAGCATGCGTCCGGGGGCTCGCTTGCGCGCGTTGCACGAAAGCGCACCATGCTATGCACACGGATCAGCTGTCATGATGTCCAGATCTTTGCCGGCACGAGGGTTTGGACGCTGGTAGCGTGCCGAGCTGTTCGGTGTGCCCGTGCTTACTCACAGAGCTGCCCCGCCCGGCTGGCGCGCGCAGCCTCCACCAAGATGCGATGCGGGGCCGTCGATCACCTGTCCCGCACGCCTTGATGGGGCTGGCGGGCATTTGCCTGGGCAGCGCGCGCGCGCCCGCGGACGCGCGCAGTGTCCCTCCTCGCATGCCATGCCCGAGCTACAAGCCTGAGGGGCTGATGGGCTGCACCCGCGCTGGCAGGTTCACGCAGTGTGGCTGAACCTGCCGGCGGCGGTCTGCGCTGCGCGGGCGGCGGCGCGCGTGGACCACGAGGGCGGCCTGCAGGGGCCCGCTGCCAGGTCCGCCAAAATGAGCAAGCTCTGTGCGGGTCGAGTGCGGCCGCTGCTCATGGCTCCTGGCAGGCTCTGTGCGCCGCGGACAAGGGCCCTGGTAAAGCTCTGCCGGGCAGCGGCCGCACTGCGTCCCTTGATCCCTTGACCGTGCAACCGCGTACGGTGACCAGGCAGTGTGCCCCGTGCGTTGTGCGTGCCCCCGCAAGCGCACCGGCATGCCGAGCAGAGCGGGCAGCAGCGAGCGCCGCACCTGCACGGCGCAGCAGCCCGGTGAGCGTGTGCGCCTGCGCAGGACGGCGTCGCTGCGCATGCACCGCATGCTGGCGGCGGCGCCCCCGCGGCTGCATGAGGGCCTGGCGAGCATCAGGGTGCGCTCCACAGGCTGCGAGAGTACGGGTGCTGCTTGTGTGGCATGTCAGCGCCGCTGACCTGCCCAGACTCCTTGCACTGCTCAGAGCTTCGCTTCTGGCCGCAGTGCTCTGCTGCGGTGGTGGGCCGTGGCACTGGCAGTTTCACATCGGTGACACGCCTCACAGCAGCCGCCTGCAGGCCCGCCGCACACTTCATTATGCCTGCCGTGTCAGGCCCGCTCCCTGATGCTGACACGCAGCCGGTACCTCCACGTGTAGGTGTGCAACACAGACGCCGAGGTGGCTGCCGCGCTGCACTCGTGGATCTGCTTCGGGACGATCGAAGTGCCGAACCCCGCCGCCGCGCTGCCCCCCAACCCGCTCGAGCGCCTCTGGGGTGCGCGTCTGCAGGCAGGATGTCATCAGTGTGTCTGCTGACTCAGCACAATGTAAACGCAGAGTCCTGCATGGTCGCGCTCCAGTGTGGAGCTGTGCGCTTCTGTGGCGGCATCGCGCGCAAGCCCAGAGCATGCCTGGGAGGCCGGTCCCTGCGGACAGGCGCTTCAGCCGACCCCTCACGCGTGCGGTTCGGCCGCTGCAGGTCGCGCATCCGCACAGGGTGCCGCCGCCCCAAAGCGCGAAGACGACCCTGCGGCCGCGGCGCCCGCGCCGCGCGCCTCGGCCGCTGCAGGTCGCGCAGCCGCACAGCGTGCCGCCGCTCCAAAGCGCGAACTCGACCCTGCGGCCGCGGCGCCCGCGCCGCCCGCCAAGGCGCCGCGCCTCGGCTGCCCGGAGCCCCCCGAGCCGCCGCAGACGGCCGCAGACCAGGCGCCCGCAGTTCGGGGCCTAACCACCCGAGCAGAGATGCTTCAGGCGACCCTGGACTCTGTGGCGGTGGACTACGGCGGGCGGGTCCCAACCTTCGTCTGGAGGGCCCCGTCGGAGGAGGGCGCCGCGCGGGGGGGCGGCCTCGGCGCCTGGGCACAGGCGACTGAGCCCGGCCTCGTCGTCCCCCGCCGCGGCCCCGGGCCTCCGGGCTCCCAGCCGCGGCCGCCTCTGTGGATGCAGCTCGGGCAGCCGCCGCCGGTCTCGCCAGAGGACGAGGACGATTGCGCCGCGCAGTCGCATGCCGGAGGCCCGGGCTCCGGGCCGGAGCAGCCGGGCGGCGGGCCCGCCGGCGCCTATATGACTAGTGCGCGTGCCGCCGCTCTCCTGCAAGCAGGGCGGCCCTTCAGCGCAGCGGCGGGCGACGGCGGTGGCGGCGACGGCGGCGGCGGCAGCAGAAGCGGCGCCGCGGGCGGCGGCGGCGGCGGCGGCGGTGGCAGCAGTGGGGCCGGCGGCGGCGGCAAGAACGCGCTGCAGGCGCTGATGGCGGCCGCGCGCGCACCGGCCGCGGCCGCGCCGGGAGCCGCTCCAGGGCCGGGCCCAGGGCAGGCGGGGCGGGGCGCCGCTCGGCCGCGCGGCGGCGGCGGCGCCTGGAACGCCGCGCTGCGCGACATTGCGCTCCACCCGGAGCGGTGCGGGCGCGGGGGCCAAGCACGTCGCTGCGGCTGCGCTTGCCTGCGGCAGCGTGGCGTGCATGCCGAGCCACGATGCCGTTACAGCGGGAGATGACAGCGGGCGTGCCGGCAGTCCTTACTGTGCGGTGACCCCTTTTTTGCTCAAGGTTTTGGATTCGGCCTTCTGCTCGCCAGAGTGCAAGACAGGCACCTGGTTGCACGGCGCTGCGGCGCAGCGTGCACCCTGTGCGGCTCCGCCCACCAAGCATGGTGTGCGGCTCGTCTGCACGGGGCCCGCGCCACAGCAGACGCGTTTGCGTGTGAGCATGCAACGCCTCGCCTGACAAGAGGTCGGGGCTTTGGCGCACGTCCGCTCAACGGGCGCGGCGACATGCCTGCCGCTGACCCGTCGAGCGCACTTGTTAGTGCCTCATGCACGCAGGCGCCGCTCAACCCCGGCCCAGACAGCGGCAGCGCGCGCGCGGGGCTGGGTGCCAGGCGTGCCTGCGTAGGGCACCGACCGCAGCTGGGCCGCCCGAGCGCTTTGTGGGCGCCAGCGGGCGAGCACATGGGGAGCAGACGCGAGCGAATATAAGAGCGCCCTGCCCTGCGCAGGCACCCGGAGGCGGTGCTCGCGCTGGACGAGGAGTGCGTGCTCATCCGCGACGCGTTCCCCAAGGCGCGCGCGCATGCGCTCGTGCTGCCGCGCGCGGCCGGCCTGGACGGCGTCGCGGACCTGACGACCACGCACCTGCCGCTGCTGGCGCGCATGCAGGCGCGCCGCGCGTGCGGGCCGGGGGTGCAGGGGTGCCGGCTGCCGCTGCTGGCGCGCATGCCTGGCGCGCTGCGCGTGCAGGGTGAGGTTCTGTGAAGGTTGCAGGCCTGCTGCTGCACAGTCAGCAGCCTTGCGAGCCGGTCTGAGAGCGCTCTGATGCATAACCCTTTCTGCTCTGCAGCCCCAGGCGCACGGGGCGCAGAGTCTGGTCCAGGGCACGTGGCACGCGCTGGGTGAGCCGCGTGGCAAGCAGCGACGGGCGTGCCCGTGCGCGCGAGGCGCCGGGGGAGGCGCGCGATCGTGCACTCTCACGAGCCGACGGCCTGCGGGGCGCGCCTGCAGGCGGTGGCGGAGGCGTGGGAGGCGCGGCAGCGAAGCAGCGACCCGGCCCTGCCCAGCTTTGTGATGGGTGCGCGCGCCGCGCCCTGCTTTTGCCTGCCTGTGCGGCAGAGGCTGCCCCCTCTGCCGGGTCTTGGTGAGGCTGGTTGGCGGCGGCTGATGCGCTGCGCAGGCGCCGTCCATGGCCTGACGCGCGGCGTCCGGGCGCAGGCTTTCACGCGGTGCCGAGCATGCAGCACCTGCACCTGCACGTCGTCTCCACGGTGCGCGCGAGGGTCACAGTGACCCTGTCTCTCACATCATGTGATCTGGAGGCCGTGACTGGCTGTTGGAGTGCGTGAGGAGGGCGGCCATGATCGGGCTCGACCCGCGCTGCCGCGGACTGCATGTGCGCAGCTCGACACAGAGAATGCAGCCAGGCCAGTGCAAAACATGCGCAGCACAGCTGCTTGCTGCGCCACGTCGCGCTGACGCTTCCTTGCTGCTGTGGCGTGCGCGACGGTGCTTTGCAGTTCGCGGGCCAGTTGCGACCGTCACCGCGCTGCCGGCTGGCCGCGCTCGCCGCGCGCGCGCCGCGCAGGAGCCTGGAGCGGGCACGCCGGGGCCCACCGCGCGTGTGCCGCGCAGGACTTTGACTCGGACAGGCTGAAGACCAAGCAGCACTGGAACAGCTTCACCACGGCCTTCCTGCTGCCGCTCGCCGCCGTGCGCGCCGACCTGCTGGCGCACGGGCGCGTCGGCGTCGACCGCGCGGCCGCCGAGGCGCTGCTCAAGGTGCCGCTGCGATGCAACCGCTGCGGCGCGGCGCAGGCCAACATGCCCAAGCTCAAGGCGCATATCAGTGCGTGCCCCAGGTAGCATGGGGACTGCTTGCAAGTGCGTGCCAGGGAGCGGCAATGCCCCCTATGCACTGCCCTGTACACAAGTGCAGCGCTGCGGCGCGCTGCAGCCCAACACGCCTAAACTCAAGGCGCACTTCCGCGTGCCCCAGGTAGCATGGGACCTGCTTGCAAGCAAGTGCCAGGGAGCAGCAACACTGTCACTGCCATGTACACTAGTGTCGAGTCCATGTGCACAACCGGTGTGTTGATAGGTAGGGTCGAGGCTGGACGATGTGCATGGCAACCTATGCTCATGTTTGATCAGTCATTGGGTGGCATGCAGCTGCCGTTGTGTGATATATCCCCATATTTGGCATCATCATGCACTTGCGTAAGGAAGTGCCGAATCCGCTGTTTAATGTGCCGTGCAGCAACTGGGGCTCCTACATACCTGCAGCGGACATGGCAACTGAAGCAATGGCAGAGCTGGGATGTACAGTAAGCGAAGGACATATGCAAACGTGCGCTGTGCTGCTAGCCTATCGCACCTGTGATGGGCGCCTTCCCAGGCAGGAGTCACTGGCCTCACCATGGAGGAGATCCAGGGAACACTGGTCTCCAGGCTCGGCGCGCGCCCCCGCCCGGCCCGCACAGGCGCATTCCTCCCTCGACGTGCCCGCCGCCGGCACCACGCCGTGCGCGCGGCCGGGCGCGGCAGCGCTCGCGCCTAGCCGGCGGAGCCGTACAGGCGCGTCCACTCCTCGAATGCGGACAGCTGCTCGGGGCCGACCGAGGGCCGGATGGCCTGCAACGCGACCTCGAAGTCGCGCGCCTGGATCGGCCGCACCTGGTCCGCGCTCACCGTGCTCACCGCCGCGCCCAGCTCCCTGCCACGCGCAGCCCCTTCGGCTCGCCACGCCGCCGCGCGGAGCCCCAGAGCCGCCTCGCCTCGCAGCAGCGCGGGCCGCAGGCGCGCATGCGCTTCCCAGACACGCTGCTTTGCGAATGGCAGCGTCCTACGCTCGCACTCATCCAGGGGCACATGCCGCGCCTGAACAGGCAGGGCGGCCGGCGCAGCTGAGCCAGTACAGGCGCCCGGGACTGCGGGGCGCGGGGCGCGCGCGCCGCACCGCAGCGGCACCATGGCGGCCTCGCGGCAGAGCGCGGCCAGGTCCGAGCCGGAGTAGCCCTCGGTCCGGCGCGCGAGCGCCCCCGCGTCGCCCGCCGACAGCCGCGCCGGCTGCCCGGCCAGCATGTGCGCCAGCAGCGCGCGCCGGGCAGCCGCGTCGGGCATCGGGATGTACACGCGCTTGACCAGCCGCCGCCTGCGCGCCGCCGGCTCACGCTCTGCATGCTGCGGCCTCAGCACCAGCGGCTGCCGCCTCCGAGGTGGCGGCCCGCTCGACTTGGGTACCCTGGTCTTGCCGGATACCCAGGTCACGCAGACTTGCCTCATGCAGTGCAGCTAGAGAGGAGACTCCACAGGCCTTGAGGCGCCGGGCGGGCCTGGCCGGCGGTGCAGGCGTGCAGGGTTTAGGGTTCAGGCCGGGGCCGCGCCGCACGGCCTCGTCCAGCTCCTGCGGGCGGTTGGTCGCGCCGACGACGACCACGCGCTCGCTGCCGGCCGACACGCCGTCGAACTCGATCAGGAACTGCGTCTTCAGGCGCCGGCTGGCCTCGTGCTCGGCCGCCGAGCGCTCCGACAGGATGCTGTCGATCTCGTCGATGAAGATGACCGCCGGCTGCATCTCCGCGGCCACCGCGAACAGCGCGCGCACCTGCGCCGCGCGCCGCGCCGGCGCGCCCGCAGCTCGCCGGCCCGCGCTGGCACTGTGAGGCGCTGCATGCCTTGTGCCTTGTGCGTGACAGCGCCAGCAGGGTCGCTCAGACCTGCCTTGCTGCAGGTGTGTGCACACTTATCATTTCCTATCAGTAGGTGTGTGAGAGTATGTGACCCTTGGTCATCTGAGGCGTGAGGCGTCACTTGAAACAGCAAGAGGCCATGACACAGGCACGGCGTGTGGGTGTGCCTTGCGCTCCGCAAAGGCGGAGCGTGCCAGCTTCTCAGGTTAGGGGTTGGGGATAGGTAAGGGTGAGGCCGGGGCGCGCCAGCTTTTCCGCCTCGCCGTGCCACTTGGACGTGAGCGAGGAGGCCGAGATGGCGAAGAAGGTCGCATTGGCCTCGGCCGCCAGCGCCTTGGCCAGCAGCGTCTTGCCGTTGCCTGCGGACCGCGGCGCGTGCCGACGTCAGGCGCGGCGCGGCCTGCGCCGCACCCGCCGCAACGCCCGACCCCGCGCGCACGGCTAGAACGAGAGGCGCGACGCACCCGCCTCCCGTCGCGCCGGGCGGCAGCCGCGCGCTTGCACGCCGCGGACACCGCCGCCCTTTGGCCACTATAGGGATTGCAGGTGTGCGCTCGACCCGCGCGCAGGGTCGGGCCCCTACAGGGGGGCACACCCGGCGGCCCGTACAGCAGCAGGCCGCGCGCGGGCGCGCGGAGGCCGTTGAACAGGTCCGCGCGCTGCGTGGGCAGGATGACCATCTCGCGCAGCGCCTGCGCGCCGGGCGCAGCGGGGCGCTGTTGCCGACGCGCACTCATGGGTGGCGGTGCGTGCGCGGGCGCGCACGAAAGGGTGACCACGTCAGCAGCACCTGATGACTGCAGGCATGCGCGACAGCCCTCGAGGGGCCTGGCGCAGCAGACCCCTGTGATGACACGAGGAAGCTGCAGAGACTGGGTGTAGCTCGACCCAGGGCGCCCCATGACCAGCCGGGCCACGCGTTTGATGGAGGGCCGCTGCGCAGCAGCTGCACGCCGGGAGCAAGCACGGAATGCCCTGGCGCAGAGCCATGGCGCAGAGCCCGGCTGGGGCAACGCCGCATGAGGCGACTGACGGGCTCAGGGGCCCGGCGCGCGCCTGCTTCGCCGCGCCCAGGCCCGCTACGTCGTCCCAGCGCGTGCTCGGCCGCGCGTCCAGGATCTCGCCCAGCACCGTCTCCCGCAGCCGCGCGTCCTCCCTGGCGGCAGCGCCGCCCGGCGTTGTGCCCGCGCCGAGCCGCCCTGCGCCAGTGCCAAGGCCGCTCAAGCTCGCACGCGCTCCGCCCAGACAAGACACGCCGGAGAGTGTGAAACGGGGAACATCAGCCCAACAGCCCTGCGCTCGAGCTCCGCCCGCGGCGTGCGGCCGCCCAGTACCGACAGCGCCGCGATGCAATCCGCATCCAGCAACACCGCTGCAGCCAGGCCGAGACGCTGCTGCCAGAACTTGTGCAATTGCAGGAGTGATATTGAAGCTGCGAGCGCGAGCGCATGCTCCACACAGACTTGCCAGAGCATCGCCATGCACGCACGGCGAGAGTGGCGCGCCTGCGGGCGCGGGCGCGGCGCGCGGCGTGCCCGCCGACGACTGCGACGCGGTGCGCGAGCGCAGCAGCGTGGTGGACGCCGCCAGGCTGGGCGCGCCCGCGCGCCGCGCGCCGCCTGCGCCCGCCGCGCCGCCGGGGCGCGGCGAGGATGTGCTCGCATGCGGCGCCTCCAGGTCTCGCAACCTGCCCGCGCGCAGAGGGTGTTCGCCAGGTCAAAGGCATGCCTGCTGAGGGGCCGCGTTGCAGCTGCACGCCAGAAACCTTGCGCGCTGAACACAGAACTGCTCATATGCGGGCGGGCAGTTGCATGCATGCCGGTGGCCTTTCAACCAACAACGCATGTAACATATGGTAACATTACAATTGCAGCCTCAAAGGCGTCATGCGCAGGTGCACCTGCGTGCCTTGCGAGTGCGGCTTTTTCTATCGTGGTCGTGAACCCTCAAGGCACAGCTCCAAGCGACACCAGCCAGGCCAGCGCAGGCCTGCACCAAGCTGTTCTGGTCGCGCTACATTTGCGCCAAGGTCACGGGCAACGGGGCGGCGCCGCGCCTGTCGTTGGCGCGCTGCAGCCACTGCTTCAGGTCCGCCCGCCAGCGCGCCACGTTGCTGAAGGCGGGGCCCAGGCCCGCCGACGGCACGCGCAGCGCGAGGCCCTCCCGTATCGCGTCCACCCCGATACGGTACAGCTTGATGGCGTCGAGCCTCCAGCCCTCCACATCCTTGCTATATGCCCGCTCCAGCGCGTCCTGCATGTGTTGCAGGTGTGCTTGGGCTGTCCATTGAGCCCACTGGGCAGGTGTGCACCCCCAGCCAAAGCTTGCCTCACCCGAGTGGTCGCCCAAAGCCAAACACATCTGATGGAGCCACCCACCTAGCTCGTCACACACTCACAAGTGCGTGAGGCAGCACGCAACCGGCTCATATTGCTGTATCGTAGGTGCTCCAAGCCTGTGCACGCCTGCGCCAGTTCGTGGTACTGCATCAGCTTCCTCTGGTTGAGTTCTGCATCCTGGTCGGCGCCCTGCCGCACGGGCTGCTTCACGCCTGGGCCAGGCGCGGGCAGCGTGCTGCCGCCGCGAAAGAGCCACTGCATGGCGCGTATCGTCAGGCCAAGGGCCGCGTCAGTAATTCTCGCCAGCATTGGAGCCTGCTCGCCCTGCCATCGCTGGCACTGGCCTCCTCTCCTCAACAAGCTTGCTACTTGACTATTCTTTGCCCCTTCCACTCCAGCAAGCCTGGAGTGTTAATTGGCAGGGAACCCACTTGGACACCCGAGCCTAAGCCTTCCTGTTGCTCACTATCTGGCTCCGCCCTCAGCCCAGAAGGACTGTGTTCCCCTGATACATGAGGAAGTAAAAGCGGAGGAGTGCTCGTTTTGGCACCGGCAAAGAGAACAGGAAGGCACCCCTGTAAGCTCTCCGGCAGCCTGTCCATGAGCGCACCAGCGCGTCCGCACGCATACTGATGGCCAGGCACGGCGTCTGGCAGCTCAGCAGGCTGACAGTGACCTACTGCGAGTTCTCGGGCAGCTCGCGCGGCACCAGGCGCGCCGCGCCGTCACCAGAGCCTGCTACTTGTGCAGGCAGCACGGCCGTCACGCCGGAGCTGACACGCCGGCCGCTTGCAGAGAGTTCCTGGAGGCCGTGCTGCCCGTCTTCCGCGAGCAGAACCCGCAGCTGGCTATCGAGACGCGCACCAACCCGGGCCACCACCCGTGGCTGAAGGCGGAGTACCGTGCGCCCCTGCTCGCCTCTCCGCACCCTCAGCACGCGCTGGGCAGCGCGGCGTGCGACCGAGGCACAGGCTGGGACGTGCAGGCAGCGGCAATGTGCGGTCGGTCGGCGTGAAGAACCAGCCTGCGGGCGAGGTGCTGCGCTTTGCGGTGTTCCTGCGCAGCGCGGCCGGGCGGCGGACGGGCGAGCGCGTCAACCCGCGGCAGGTGCACCCGGTGGTGCGCCGGGACGGCTTGGAGCGCGTGCGCGCGTCGCCCAGCGTGCAGGGCGTGTGGCGGCCCGGTCTGTTTGCCGCGGCGCAGTGAGCGGCGCGCGCAGCAAACACGGAGCGCCGGGAGGGCTTGCGGCGCGTCTGCGCGTGGGCCAGCCGGCAGGGCGCATGGTGCCTCAGTGAGTTTGCCTCTTCAGTGAGTGTCACGTTTTGGAGCGAGTGGAGTCAGACTGAGTCTCAGGCGCGGAGGCTCAGAGCCCCCGCGCTGACACCTGTGCTATGAGCTGCCGTTCGGCATACAGCGCAGGGCAGGCGGCATTGGTTTGTATGCTTCCTGTGTTGGCAGCCCTTGCCGCAGTTCATAAATCTGCTAGGGGTGTTCAGCTGATGTGACCAGCGCGCAGCGTGCAATTGTTGCTGTGCAAACTAGATGCCGAGGCACCTGACATGTTACACAGCTTCAGAATGTGAAAGTTGTGCTGGGAACACCTCCGTAATGGGCGGCCAACGTTGTTGACAGACGATGTGTTCACCATAGGCCTCCTCGAGTCCTTAGCTAAGCCTGGCCTGTAAGGCCAGGCGAACTGGCGCAGTCACCCACCCTAGGACGTCAGATTTGCGCACCCAGGCTTGGTAGGCGCGCCCTCACACATTCACGCGAGGGGAGTCCGGTGCTAAATATGATGCAACACATGATGCACACGCATCAGTGCCAGAAGCAGTGCATCAAGCAGGCGCGCCGCGGCCGGCAGGCGCGCCGCGGCTGGCCCCGCAAAGCATCAGGGCCGCGCGGGCGGCGGCCGGCCGGCGGCGCCCTGCGCAAACGCGTTCGCGTCCTCCCGCGCGTCGGCCAGCATCTGGCCCGACAGCGCGGCCAGGTCGCGGAGCAGGTCCAGGGTTGCCGCGCCCGCGGCCGGCCCCCGCTGCGCGCGGCCACGCCCGCCCGCCGCATGCGCATGCGCCGCCGCAGCCTCGCCGGGCGCACCCTGCGCAGACGAGCACTGAGGCTCAGCGCGCCAGCGGTGCCTTGCTACGTCCCAGGCCCCGGCTCGCAGTATCACAGCCGACAGAGCCGCCAGGACATACAAGGCAGGCACGCAAGCGCGCGCGGCAGCAGGATACACACGCTGGCTGGTGCTCAGAGAGCACCAGCCACTGGCTGTGGAGCGCTCCGCCATTCCATGCATGCGTGCGTGCCAGCAGCGCCGGCAGCGCAAGCCAGCCCCGGCATAAGTTGCGCGTGGTCGCACGCCGCCGGCCATGCTGCAGAAAAAAATGACATCTTCTGGACAAATGGTGGCGCGGGCCTCTGACCAAACACCCGAACCACTCTCAGCCTACATTTTGTTGGTGGCTTCTGCCTTCCCACTTACAGGCGAACCCAATACTTTGCAACGGGGTGAGCAGTGCGCACATCGTCCGCGGCAGCACGCGACTCCGACAGGCCCGCCTGCGCCCAGGCCTCCAGCTCGGCGCGCGCGCCGGCCAGCTCGGCCTGCGCGGCGGCCAGCGCGCCGCGCACGCCCGCGCGCTCCAGCGCGGCGGCCGCCAGGCGCTCGTACGCGGCCCTTAGCTCGCCTTCCTTGGCGTGCAGCTCCGCGCGCGCGCCTGCCAGGGCAGCCCCCCGGGCGTCGCTTACGAAAATTCGCTTCACATGGATCAGGCGTGTGGGACATCCTCGCAAGCCCTCGCGCAGCACAGCGCGCTGCTGCTCCCTCAAGCCGAGGACGCAGCGCTGCGAACGCCGCGGTGAGCGCGTCCGCCGCTTGCATCGCCAGAGCAGAGTGTGCACGCCCGCCTGTTGCGCTCTGGGGCATGCAATGCAGTTTCAAAGGAATCTGACCCACCCTCAGGGGTCCTGAGGGCCGCTCAGCCGACCTTCGCCTTGGGGGCCTGATGCCCTAGGGCGCACCCATGAGCTCACCCTTGCCCTGGCGCAGGCACAGGTCGCGCTCCGCCAGCGCCGCGCGCAGCAGCGCCACCTCCTTGTCCCGCGCCCTGCGCCGCGCCGCCCCAACCCTGTGACCCCGCTGCGCCAGCGAGCCGCCGTGAGGGACGCCCGCCCAGCGCAGACGTGCAGGGCTTCGGCACCGCTGCTCGCCACCTGCAACGATGCAGGGGGCGCCGCCCCATGCACTTGGCCGTCTCTGACCAGCCAAAGCGCTGGCCGCGAGCCAAAGCGCTGGCCGCGAGCCGCATGCGCCCGACGCCGCGGGCGGGCGCGGAGCGCGCTCCGGGCCCCTGCAGGGAGCCGCGCGGGCGCGCACCGCAGGGCCAGCTGCGCCTGCGACAGCACGCCCGCCCGCTCGCGCAGCTCGGCGCTCGCCACCGACAGCTCCGCGCGCAGGCTCTTGGCGCCCGCGGCGGACAGCCGCGCCAGCGCGTCCGGCGCCGCGGCCGCATCCTGCGGCGCCCCCGTGCTCCGGCTGTAAAGTGTGCCGGTCCTGTGGTGTGTGCACGGTGCATCGCGTCAGCCTATGAGCAGAGCAAAGCGTGCTCGAGGCTTGTGGCAGAAGTCTCGACATCAGGGCGCCCGTCCACACTGCCACCGTGCCGTACGGGCGCAGGTGCGTCACTGGTGGGCACGACGCGCCTGCTGCACAGGCGCGCTGGGCGCCGTGCGCGGCGGCGCCACGCGCAGCGTCCCGGCCGCGCCCGCGGGCCCTGCGGCGCCGCGATCGGCGACGAACATCTCGCGGCCGGGGCGCTCTTCGCCGCCGCTGGGCGCCTGGCGCCGCTTGGGCCGCTCAACATGCCAGCTGAGCAGCACTGAGCAAGCAATGAGCGACTGAGCAAGCACAGAACGGCGAGTGCCAAAAGCACCAAGAGCTGTCGCAAGCAGGCCCTGCCTGTCGCGTTAGTCACGGCAGCACATTGCGATGGACTAGCTGCAACAGGCTGCGTGGTGGGGCCATGGCTCCATACGTCGTCAGCAGCTGTTGCAGACGCATAACTGCTTTACGCAGTCTATCATACTGTGGCAAGTAAACGTCAGACATCACACCTGCGCTCCATTGAGCGGTGTAGCCCTCCTGGCAGCCTGCGCGCTGCATCGCAGCCGCCTCGCGCGCGGCAGCGGCGCCCTGTCTCTCCGCCAACACGCGGCGCGCCTGCCCGCGCTGCCGCAGCCGTGCGACAGCGCGCCGGCCGCTGCCTCGGCTCCGCCCATGCCCTGATTGCAGGTTACAGCCTCTGAGGTTTGCCAGGCCTGAAGGCACGCTCGGTTCAATACCAGAGCAGGCCACACCAGCGGTCCAGCGTCAAGCAGGAACACTGCCGGTCTCAGTCAGCAAGCAGAGCCCACAGTGCACTCAAAGAGCGGACGTCCTGTCATCGTCGACCTGTCACCAGGGCGCTCAGGCCTTGCACAGGCTTCCTCTTCGCGAGCGCTGATGAGCACTGCGCAGGCCTGGTCAAATTGCCTAGGGTCCCTGGCGCTGAGACAACGTTGGAGTTCACTATTCTCAGCCCATGAGAGCTAAGCCCATTAGCTTTGACGTCCTGGAAATAAGCTCTGTAAAAGTTTGACTCTGAAGGTCTTGTCAGCGCCGTAATACATAGTTAGTAGCACAGCAGCTGCGGTATGACCGCACTGCCGCGGCAGTGCTTGGCGCTGCTCGACGCACCTGCACCCCCCTGTAGCGCCCAGCTAGTACAATGCAGGCTGCGGCAAAGGCCTGCAGGCGGTAAGAGGCAGGCTCGCCTGCTTCACGTAGTGCGGCGAGAGGCTCGCGCTCCGCGCTGCAGCGCTGCGGCGCCCGCGGCCGCCGTCGCGCCAGAGCAGGATATAGATGGCATGGCAGAGTTTCTTGACAGCCTGAAATGGGACGCCAACGGCATGGTCGCCGCAATCTGCCAGGTCTGTTGAAAGCACTCATCGCCCAGCACCCTCGCTGTGGCAACAGGCAGCAGTCCGTGACTCTGCGTCGCCCGCTGCAGCACGTGGACACCGGCGAGCTCCTGATGCAGGCCTTTGCAGACAGGGACGCGGTCTGCGAAACGCTGCAGACCGGGCGCGCCCTCGCGCTGCCTGCATGCCGCCTCAATGTGCGCTGCCTGCACGCCGCCTCGCAGTGCGCTGCCTGTTTCTGCCTCCTTTGCGCTGCCTGGTCGCCTCCGCTCGCGCACTGAAGTGCGCGACTGCCGCAGGCTGGCGACATTCTACAGCCGCTCGCGCAAGGGGCGCTGGTGCAAGGGGGAGACGTCCGGCCACTTCATCAGGGTGCTCAGCGTGCACCCGGACTGCGACCGCGACTCCCTCGTCTACCTCAGCGACCCCATCGGCCCCGCCTGCCACACGGCGCGCCCCGCCGTGGCCGCCCCGCCGCGGCCCCGCGCTGCTCCGTGTGCGCACCAGCTTGCAGAGCGCGGGTGTGAGCCCGCCGTGTAGAAAGACTGCTAGGCCTCGGACTGGATGTGCACAAGCCTCGTCCCGGCCAGCGCTGCAGCACACCACTGCGCAGCGCCCAGCGCCCGGCAGCGGCCAGGGCAGGCCTTCTGGGTTCTGAGTGATAGGCCCCCCTAGGGCCTTCTTGAGAGCCGGCGGCGCACGCACGCGCAGGGCGCGCCCAGCTGCTGGTTCTCGGAGGTGCGCGCGGGCGCGGGCGCGGGCGGTGCGGTGCGCGAGGCGGGCGCGCAGGCGGAGCGCGCGCACGCGCCCGCCAGCACGCTGCTCGCGCTGGAGCGCACGATCCAGCAGCGCCGCAGCGCGCCGCCAGGTCCGCGCCCCCCCGCGCCGCGCGCGCGCAGCGCTGCCCGCCCGGCCTCGCAGGACGGTTGGTACGCCGCGCATGCAGCCGTGGGCCTGCAGCAAGCCGCGTCGAGTGGCCGGATGCTCACTGCTCAGTGCGTTGCTAGATGCGCTGTGTCTCTCCCAGGCAAAAAGGCCGCACTGGCAGTCAGGCGGGAGGCTTCCCACTCGGCCTCCAGCCTGTCCGCAGCGCTGCGCGCCGCGCGCATCTTCTCTTGCTATGGCCGCTGCCCGCGGTGTGCGCCAGGGTGCGGGCGCAGGTTTGGGCGGCGTGGGAGTGAGCGAGAGAGGCCGTCCATGCCTGGCGATGCTGTACGCGCCACAATTCTGCGCCACAGTCATACAGAGGCGCAAGCGCGGCAGGTGACAGGCCGTCCTGGACGGCCAAGCTGCTGGCGGACCCGGCGCTGGCGTGCGCCAAGGTGCGCGAGGAGGCGGGCGAGCTGGCGGCGGCGCTGGAGGGCGGCGAAGGCGCCGAGCGCGCGGCGTCCGAGGCGGCCGACCTGCTCTACCACGCGCTCGTGCTGCTCAACCTGCAGGCACGCGCCGGCCCGGGGCTGGGGCTGCAGGATTGGGGTTAGGGTAGGGTTGGGGCCTAGCTACTAGGGTGTGATAGGGTTAGGGCCTAGGCCTGACAGGCGCGGCGTCCACGCCGCTCAGCCTGCAGGCGCGGCCGCCTGTCATTTGACCGGGGCCATCATGCGCCTGGTTCCCTCTTGAAGCTGGAGGTGCTCTGCAGTTGAAGCGGCCACTGCGCAGCAGGCTGCCGTGTCCGGAGAAGGAAGGCTATCCGGGGTCGGCGCTTTAAAGCGTGCTCAGGCGGTCCGTGCGGCCGCGCGCAGGGCGTGGCGGTGGCGGACGTGCTGGGCGTGC
>JAABUX010004187.1_pt1 | contig 18486 bp, 38 predicted proteins | sample 5561851 | NCBI WGS metagenome assembly JAABUX01 (sample SAMN10711883, study PRJNA513361) | rock metagenome | isolation source: Antarctica rocks | place: Antarctica: Victoria Land, Richard Nunatak red sandstone | collected 2016-01-03 | reverse complement strand
CACAGGCACATCCGGCAATGCTGCCGTGAAGTCCGCAGAGTCAGCATGGGACGCTCTGGTGGAGGTAGATCGCCAGGAAGCCAGTCCTGCACAGCCTGTCGAACAGGTCGCAGACAGTCAGGGTCAGCCGGATCCTCAAGCGTCCGCTCCTGTCTGGCAGGTGACATCCTGGGCCAGCATGCGAAAGCGCCTCCTTTGTGATGATGCAACTGTGCTCCTGCACTCCAGGACAGCGACCTGCTCTGTACAGCGGTCGCTGGCAAGCCACGACGCCTCGAACCCAGCTCAGCTGCCAACCGGCTCGGAATTGAGGTGCACCGTTTTGCCCGCTGCAGGCTCTGGAAGCGCTGCACCCGCTGTATGAAGACTGCAAGCTGCATGTCTTGCGGGCGGGGCACCTCAACGACCTCGGCCGCCTGCTAGCGGCTCTAGCCACGCTGCTGCGTGCGCCACTGTACGTGGACCACTACCTCCGCGACCTGGGACCGAGCGGCCTGCCGCCCGCCGGCCCGCAGCTGCTGGAGCAGTCTGTGGCACCAGACGGGGGCAAGCACATCTCGCTTGCAGAGCCCGCGGACATGCATCGCTCGCTGCTGCGTCTGCTGCAGCAGCCGCAGGTGCTGTGCTGGACCCCTCTGCTCGCTCCTCGCCTGAGTTTTGCTGGACACGGTCAAGTGGATGCTGCAAGTTTTCTGAGCAAAACAGTGGCATGCTGCGATCAGGATCCGCCGGACGGGGTCGTACCGCAGCCGGCAGCCGCCGCGGGGCACCCGGTGGTGGAGCGCTCCTCGCAGCTGCTGCGCTTCTATCGCACGTTGGCGCGCAGCGAGGCCGTCTGCACTCGGGAGCTGCTCGCACGGCGCAAGCTTCTGCCTGGCGGCGACCACTCGCAGCATCGCAAACAGGTGCCGCGATTTCTTCATGGGTACACAGGAAGCCTCTCTACTTCCACTTCCAGATCAAAGCACACCAATCTTAGCAGGAGCGCAAGTGCTGTTTTGTTCTGACTGGCCTTTGGCCTTGCATTCCTCACAGCGACGGGCATCCAACATGGCGTGCATGCCCGGTGAACCTGTCCAAACCCTGCACCGCAGGCGTGGCGGGCGGTGATGGACGGCGCGGAGGCGGTCGTGCTGGACATGGTCGGCTGCGGGTGGGGCGCGGTCACGCTGGACACCGTGCCCGCCGGCATCGCGGTGCCGCTGCGTGAGGCGGTGCAACGCTGCAGGCACAGCCCACCGTCCGGTGCGTCCGCGCTTGCTGAGCTCACGCAGGCTGTGCTGCCATGGTTGGATGATTGCTGGCTAACTCTTACCTAGTGGATCAGAACAGGTACCCAACAGATTATCTATGACGCATTGCTGCCTCATGACAATGAGGGAGGATAGCACTTGTCAGTATGCTGCATGCATGGCACTGCATCCAGCCTAGCTTGGTGAGGACCCATCGTGCCGTCTGACATGCGCCGACCATGATTGCAGGCTGGCCGTTGGCTGCGTACTCGCTGATAGGGCGTGACGACATTGCGGCGACACTGGCTGCCGGCACCCACAGCTCCGTGGAAGTCAGCGGCGCGGTGCCTCAGCTGCAGAGCCCAGGCCCACGGACGCCGCCGCCCATCGGCACGCCCGACGCCGCAGCGGCCGGCAGGCCAGCCATGAGCGATGATTACGAGGCGACGCTCAGCACGCCCGTCCAGCGGAGCGGCATAGCAGCAGCTGCCACGCCGGCGGTCGCGCGAAAGGCTGCGCGTTCGGTCCGCAGTGAGGTCGTCGCCGCGACTCCTGCCGAAGTGTTCCCGCCGGCCTACCGGCAGCGACTCCAGATCCCCAGTGCGGTCGGGCAGAGCAGCTCAGCCAGCATGTTCCTGCTGTTGCAGTCTGCAGGAAGTAAAAACGCCCACCTCGATGAGCTGCCTAAAAGGAGGCACATGCTTGTCATGGTTGCCATCTAAGCTGGTGATGGCTTGGTGCAAAGCCCGCTGTGGCCTTGATTGTGAATGCCGTCAATCCCAGATCTCAAGCTAGATCTCCAGTGAATGTCGGCTGGAGAACACGCCGTACGCACGCCTAGCAGGCCTGGACGCGGCCCTGGTGCCGCAAGCGCCGCGGCGGGGCGCGGCTCCGGAGGGCGATGGGGCGGCGTTCGAGGACGAGGAGCAGGACGGCCTGGAGGACCTGGCCGCCGGCGCCCCCGCGCTGCGCTTCGGCCGCGACCTGCGCCTGCTCGAGGTGCGCCGCAGCAAGTGGTCAAAGGATGAGCGGTTCTCACCTTTTGCGGCTGTCCTCCTGCCGACTCCCGCCGTGGCAAGCTCAGTTGCAACAATTACCCTCATGCTGGCTGAGGCATACCTTGCCTGATCAATTCTCAGTGCATAAAGCACAAAGCATTGTGACCGCCCTCAGCGATGCAAGTGCTGCTTGAGGCCGGTTTCTGATCACAAGTAAAGCGCCTGCAGGTCCGGCGCATCCTGTCGTCGTCGGCGGCGCAGAAGGTGCGCGTCGGCGCCGGAGCGGAGGCCGCCGGCGACCCGGACGTGATCGCGGCGCAGCAGGCCCGCCTGCTGGCGCTCTCCGTGCGCACGCTGTCGTCGCCCTACGGCCGCGGCGCGCTCACCCTCGGTGCGCAGCGCTGACACGGCATCCAGCGCATAAGCTCTTACACGACACCACTGGCTCAAGCTGTCCTACCAGTGGTACAAGCCTCCCTGTCGTTGCTGTCGGCCGGTCATCCTGTGTGCTCATCGGGACACTGGATACGGTTTTCGCACGTGCCGCCCCTGCACCTCATGCGCTGCTGAGCCTGGCGCCCTGTCGATCAGGGACGCTGCGGCCGCTGCCGACCGACGCGCTGGCGATCCCGATGCTGTGCCTGGGCGGCCGGCTGCCGGACAAGCAGGGCGCCATCATCACGCTGGACCTGTCCAACGCGGCGGCTGCCCCCGGCGGCGGCGCCGCGGCCGACCTGACCGCCTGGGGCGAGTTCCACAATGGCGTGGCTGCGGGTGAGCGCCTGGCCTGCCAATGGAACAAGCTATGCAGCGCCAGACATGCTGGCTGCGCGGAGGTAGTGATGAGAGCCTTGAGCAACACTGCGCGACCCAGGTCCAGCTGAAGCATTCAGCATGCAGTGTATTGGACATGGCCCTCCGATTCATCGCAGTGAATGATGCTAGCCATACCGTACCACCAACCCAACCACAGGCTGATGCATGCATCGCTGGCGCAGGCCTGCGGCTGGCGCCAGGCGGCGACCAGCTGACGCGCACGTGGATCGTGTACAACAAGCCGTCGGAGCCCAACTACACCCACGCCGGCATGCTCATGGCGCTGGGGCTGATGGGTGCGCCCAGCAGCATTGAGTGCTGCCTGCTTCAAGCCGCGATGCTTCGCCCGCCAATGCCCGTCAAAGCCGCAGCTCGAGTCAACTGTTTTTGATGTTCAACCTCCTAAGACCTTACAATACAAAGACTTGGCACTGGCCCGACGCGCATCTCAGAAGACAACTTGTTGCACATGGAGCATCGGGCACACCATGGTGTTGGGTAGAAACGCAGCTCATACATGCGAGTGCTCCGAATCAGGACATCTGAGGTGCCTGTCGGCGACGGACCTGTTCCGGTACCTGAGCCAGGAGCACGAGGCGACGACGGTGGGGCTGCTGATCGGGATGGGCGCCGCGCGGGCGGGCACCATGGACGGCACCATCGCCAAGATGCTGTTCCTCCACATCCCGGCGCGCCACCCGGTCGGCTACCCGGACCTGGACGTCGCGCCGACCATGCAGGCGGCCGCGCTGCTGGGCGCCGGACTGCTGTACCGCGGCACCTGCCATCGGTGCCTGCTCTGCTGACAATTGCTTGCGTCTTGTGTGGCAGTCCAGCCTCTATGTATAAACCGCATTATGAGGCTGGGGCCTGCAATCCCGTCAAGGCTAATCCTGGAGCTCCACAAAGAGCCTCGACAACGAGCCTCGGCAGCAGTTATTACCACTATTGAAGCGATTTGCGAGGCTGGCTCGAGATTTGGTCACCCAAAAGCAGCAAGGCGCCATGCAGGAGGCGTGGCAGTGCAATTGTCAGTGTCAGATGACACTGGTGGTCGCGCAGGATGACGGTGGAGGTGCTGCTGGACGAGATCGGGCGGCGGCCCGGCGGCCTGGGCGACAGCGGCGGCATCGGCAGCGTGGCCTGGGCGCAGGAGCGGGACGGCTATGCGCTCGCGGCGGGCCTGGCGCTGGGCCTCGTCACGCTGGGTAGCGGCCGCCGCGCGCTGGGCCTGGCGGACCTCCGCATCGAGGACCGCCTCAGGTCCGCCTCCGTCGTGCCATGCTGCGGGAGGTCAAGCCAGGACATGTCCGAAGCCATGGCCATGGCCATGGCCTGGGCCACCAGGTTCGTAGAGGACCGAACTCAGCGTCAAGCCAGCTGGCTGGTTATGAAGAGCACCAGATGATGGAGTCGTGCCTGACGTGCTCGAGGCCCAGGCCGCTGCGACCGCCACAAAGCATGTCCAGCTGCCCACTGCACATTGAGTGGCGTTCACGCCAGCAGCAGCATCAGCATGATGCTCTGCTTTGTACATTGCAGATATTACATGATGGGCGGGTCCAGCTGGGGACTGGGCGGCCGGGGAGGCCGGGACGGCGCCAGCTCCGCCGAGGCCGCGCGTCGGCGGCGCCAGACCGCCCCCCGCGGCCTCTCCGACTCTTCCAGCGAGGCGATGTCGGGCGGTGACCCGCCGTGGCCGTCCCTCGGCATCGGCGGCGTCGGGCGCACGTCCGGCGAGGAGGTCTCCGGTGCTTCGCAGGTCCGTCACAGAGCCTGCAGCTCTTCTCCCAGTCGTAAGCCAGCATCGTCGCAGTCTTCGAAGCCCTCAGATGTTTACCCAGCCGCAGACGCCGACCCCGACCCTGCTCATCTTGCCTACGCTGACGCTGGTATTGGCCTCTTGCCATGACCCTACTCACAGAAGCCCGCCTGCCAGTCTGCGATGCTGCTCTAAGACCCTGCGCCGCTGCCCAGGTGGTGCTGGAGGGCGACGAGCCGAACCTGGCGGTGACGGCGCCGGGCGCGACGCTGGCGCTGGCGCTCATGTTCCTGAAGACCAACGACGCGGCCGCCGCGGCCGCCTTCGCCGTGCCGAGCACCTCCTACGCCCTGGACCTCATGCGGCCTGACCAGGCGAGCATGCTATGTCCTTAGATCATTCTGTCATTATGGCCTCACACCAGATGATGACTCCACCCGGGCATGCTTCAGCTCATGCTGCTTTCAGTGCGCAGACCTCCGGGCTCTGTAGGTCGGCAGCGTTGCGCTTGGCTGCACAACATTTGCACAGGAGCGAATTTGTTCCCAGTCGTGGCCCGACAAACCACGAGGCTGAGGCTGTCCGCTTGCAGGTGTTGCTGTGCACGATGGCGCGGTCGCTGGTCATGTGGGACTCCGTGGCGCCGACCGAGGCCTGGATCCAGGCGCAGCTGCCGACGCTGCTCAAGGTGCCTACCACTGCCCATGCGACTGTCTTGCTGGCTGCCTTGGTTGCCCGCACACGTACAGCAGCTCCGTAGCATGCCTGCTGTATGGTGTCTCGAGGCAATAATTCTCGAGCATTTGAACCAGCATGATGGGAACACTAGCTGATGCAAACCTGCTTTGCTGCAGGGTCCACTGCAGAAGCTGCTCGTCAAGCGGACCCGCCAGAGCCGGCAGTCGATGGACTGGGAGGCCGTGGCGCAGGCCCACATACACGCCGTCGCTGGCGCCTGCCTGGGCATGGGCATCCGGTTCGCCGGCACGGGCAACGCCAAAGCCGCCAGTGTGCTGCGTGCGCACACGATCGCCTTCCTCGAGGCCAAGCGGACGGCTCCGGACGCCTCGGGTGCGCCCCGATCCTGTATGTCTGGCCTCATCCTAGATGCCGGTGTGCAGGCTACAAGCGGACATCACGAGTATGTAACAAAGCGCTCTTGTGAGGTGTTGCTTGTGCTTGCCGGAGTGCATGTGATGGACAGGCTCCGCCGCGCCCCAGCATAGCATCAGTAACTTCAAATCTGGCGGCGGGCAGGGGCCGGCGCCGGCGTGGGCCAGGTGGACAAGCAGGCGCTGGAGTTGTGCCTGGGCGTTTGCGTGCTGGCGCTGTCCGTTGTCATGGCCGGCACCGGCGACCTGGAGACCCTCAAGATCCTGCGCGGTGCGCATTGTCAATGGACTGGGATCCAGGCGTCATTGCCCTTTATTATCTCCATGGTCGCATGGCGGGTATGTCAGGCACTCCGCCTGCCTGCAGCAGAGTGGCCTCTTGGAACTGACGCATCCCAGCGTCACGCCAGGGCTGCGTGTGCATCAAAAGCCAATTGCACTTGCACGATCCGGCGTGTGTTGCGCAGCACTCCGGCGGCGGCTGCAGCCCACAAAGCAGACGGGCTTCGCGATCAGCGACCGTGCGTCCGCGGGCGGCTTGCTGCACGGGCACCACGTTGCGGTGAGCCATCGCAGGAAAGCATATGTTTTTCATCACGGCCAGCCGTCTGACAGTGTGCCACCTTCTATGTCATCCGCCGCTGCTGGCATTCAGCTAAGCATACCATGATATGACCGTGTGTCTGGGGCTTGAGCCCAGCTATGGGAACCTGACCGCCCCTCGCATTGCTGCCCCCAGGTCAGCCTGGCGCTGGGCTTCCTGTTCCTGGGCGCCGGCCAGCAGACGTTCTCCACCAGCAACGAGGCCGTGGCGGCGCTCGTCGTCGCGCTTTTCCCGCGCTTCCCGCAGAGCCCGGGCGACCAGCGCTGCCACCTGCAGGTGCTTGCATGCGACCCCCGTGAGCCCCAGTGCACAATGCCACTGCAGTACCTTGCATGTATGGCACCTTGCAGCAGGCTGGCATAGACTGCAGGCCGTGTGTGCACGCTGTCCACGGAGGAAGCCCTGCCGTGTTGCATGAGCCTGCGCTTGCCCGCTAGCAGCGGCAATGAGCAGAGGGCGGTGGCGGCGCAGGCATTCCGGCACCTGTATGTCTTGGCGGCCGTGCCGCGCTGCTTGGAGGCCGTCGACGTCAGCACCGGCCAATCCGTGCAGCTGCCGCTGCGTGTGACGCTGCAGGTGAACAGACTATCAGCTGTTTGCGAGTTGCATAGCCGGTAATATTTGCCTGCTGCAGCGGCCGGAAAACATCAACTGGGTCAGGTGCGTGAAATTATGCTGTGTGGTTGCAGGATGATGCAGCAGGCCCTGATGTGCCGGCTACCCCAGCCCTGACACCGGTCAGCCGGCCGGGGGCCCAACACGATGACGCGGCTGTCGCGTGCTCTGCGCCGTGCCTGCTGCCGCCCCAGGAGCAGGTGCAACCGACGAGATCCTGATCATCACTCCAAAACCTGTCGCCCAATGTGTGCTGTAGGATGCCGTCAACGACCAGTGGTTTGATGCACCGCATCTCAAGATCGCATCCGACTACTGGCAACGAGTGTTGAGTGCAACACAAATGCGCAATGTGGGTCTTGCAGGTTATGGATATTGAGGTCTCAGACCCGCAGCACTGGCCGTTAAAGCTCAGCACAGCGCGCGGCCTGGAGGCGCTGTACCGCTCTCGGACGGTGTTCGTGCAGCGCCGCATGTGCCCAGTGAACAGTCGGGACGACCCTCTGGGCCCTGTCCCCGTGTCATTGTCAGGTCAGCCGCGAGACGGCGCAGACTTGACTGAGCTGAGCAGTCTGGCCGCCGCAGAACCTCACGTTGCGGCATTTGCGCAGGCATGTTCTTGTCCTGCCCTCGACCCGGTCATCCCTGTCCATGCACCTGCCAATCATTCTTCCTCGCTCTGATACACCATCGACAAATTGGTCGCGGTTTGCTGCAGATGCTGAGGGATGATGTTGGAGGCTCCGAGGAGGCTGCCGGCATTCACTTCGTCAGCCTGTGTCAGTCGGCCCTGCGCGAGTGCAGTCGGCAGGAGAAGGCCGTCGCGTTGCCCATGCTCCTGACTTTGCGAGCCACCATTCAGGTAAAGCCCCAGGTTTGTTCCGTGCATCATATGCAAGGACGCTATGCAGCCTGCGCAACCAGTGTCAGCATCTATGTGTTGGAGACTCAGATACTTGCCAACTCTGCCGATGCAGGCTCTAGGGCGACCTCCGGACCCAGATAGGCCACCGCACAGCCAGCGCGGAGCGAAGGCAGCGACCCCATTGACGGTGGCTCTCTGGAGCTTGAAGCTTGCCCGCGCATACTATGCCTCCAGCACGGCATCGACAACAGCATACCTCAGCGCAGCGATGGAGGCAGACTCAGGTTTGAATACTGCCCTAACGTCGCCTGAAACTTGCTGATCGCGCAGCGAACGTAGGCGCTGGCCGTCCAGCGGTATGGCGGGCAATTACCTCCGCTTATGCTGTTCCTGCAGGTGACACAGACACAGTGCAGAGGGAGTGCTGGCAGCCGCTGCTTCAGCCCAGCTTTCTGGCAGGCCTGCAGCTCCAGCTGGACACTTTCTGGCAGCGCGCGGGCTTCGCGGGGTCATCCTCGCAGATGCTTCGCCATTATTCACAGCACGGCCTGCCGAGTGCGCCTATTGATGACGGAGGTGAGCGCAGTGGTGCTTTGGCAATTGACTAGATATCTCTACTGAGTTTGCCGATGTCACTCAGCCCTGCTCTGTGTCGCCAGGCAGCACCGCGTCACAGTTTTGCTCGTTCCTGGCACTTGAAGATGTGCCGCCGGCGGCACAAATCGGCGCCGCACTCGCTCGTGCCCGTAAGAGTCGTCCAACAGGCCACGCGCGGCCGGAGGATACCTTGCCGGCACTTGCTGCGCTTTTGCCGAACGCGGGGCCGGCGGTAGTCAGCTTAGCGCTGCAGGGCAGCTATCCCTAGTTGCAGGGTTTGTGACGACAGCTCTGGAGGCTTATTGAAATTTCAGCCTCCGGCGTAGTCTCAAATAGGCAAAAGCAGCGTCATGGCACTGCAATGCACCATGAATGTGTCCCACCTCTGCAGCAGCCAGGCGCCCAGACGCCTGCAGACCAGCGCCTTTCAGTCGAGACCAGTCGTCAGATCAAGGACACCTCTGCGCAGTGCAGGACTGAGATCCCAGCGACTGGTCACGCAGTGCTCCAGCACATATGTCAGGTATCGTGCAGGATCATACCATCATGGGCGATTAACAGTCGGTCGTGTGCTCCCCCCTCCCTCCCGCACCAACGGTTGCCTGCTGCAGGGACACTTCGAAGCCCAGGATGATCCAGCACAAGAACGAGGCGAAGACGTTCTACAGATTCCTCAGCATTGTGTATGATCACATCGTCAATCCTGGGCACTGGACGATTGACATGCGCAACGACGCTCTGGAGCCAGCACAGCTTGACGATCCCGGCCTGAAGGTGTGTCTTTGCTGCGCGCACTGGAACGTTACCATTGTGTAGCAGCAGAGTCTCAGTCGTATTGTGTTGCGCGTACCGCGCTCACATTCGCAAGGATTTAAAGCGTCACAAAGGCATATTCAAGTGCTTTGAGCTGCGTGTAAGCTTTTTGCAAAGTGGTGCGCGAGCTGCGTATATGAACCCGACATGCTGACCAGTCGTCCTGCGCCGGCAGGTGGTGGACGTCGGCGGCGGGACGGGTTTCTGCACGCAGGGCGTCGTCCAGAGCATACCGCCGCAGAACGTGACGCTGATCGACCAGTCGCCGCACCAGCTGGCCAAAGCGCGCCGCAAGGCAGACTTGCAGGGCGTGACCATCCTAGAGGTGCATACTGTCGTTTCAGAACCCGGCACCCTGCAGGCGGCCGTTGTGGTGCATGGAAGAGGCCATGTGCAGGCTGAAGGTTTTCAGCATGTGCTGACTCATGCGTCTGCCGCGCAGGGCGACGCAGAGGATCTGCCGTTCCCCACAGACAGCTTCGATCGCTACGTCTCTGCGGGCAGCATAGGTGCGTTGAGCGTGCCTCGACACATGCGTGCAGCTGCGTGGCTCTCGCCACTGCCGTAACGTTGCACGTGTTATGTGTGAGCATCGGAGCATGACTCTGGCGGTGTGCTGCGCAGAGTACTGGCCGGAGCCGCAGCGGGGCATCAAGTGAGCAGTGTCGTCCCACGCTGTAAATGTGTAGCCAGGATGCTTCAATTGCTGACGCTCACGCATGCAGCTTCAGCTGCGAGCTTGCCGCACACATCAGTGCGTATGCGACGCTTTGAATTTGTGATTGCCCTTGCAGTAGTGGCAGCAACCCTCAGCACGGTAGTCGGATTGAGGGTTGTGCCTCCATTGCAAGGGGAGTCACCGATTCGCCAGATGCCCATACGCACAAATACGTTGATGGCGAGTCAGTACATGACGGTGCATGGCTGAAGGGCACCGGCACATGAAGCGCCAGGCATTTTGCGGCCACTGCAGGGTCCGGCTAAATATTGACGGTCTCATCATGCTTGAATCAACGCAACTCCAGATACCGACGGTGCTGCGTCATGCAGGGAGGCGTACCGGGTAATCAAGCAGGGCGGGCTGGCGTGCATGATCGGCCCGGTGCACCCGACCTTTTGGCTATCTAGCTTCTTCGCCGACGCTTGGATGCTGTTCCCCACAGAGCAGGAGTATCTGGATGTGCGCCTCCCAATCCCTAGGCACTTGTTTCAGCAACTGCTCCACGACATTGCCCCTGAGGGCAGCGCTTTCGGCGCGCAGTGGTTTGCGGCAGCCGGCTTCCAGGACGTGAAGATCAAGAGGATAGGACCCAAGTGGTATCGGGGCGTTCGGCGGCATGGCCTCATCATGGGCTGCTCAGTGACGGGCATCAAGCCTAAGGTAGGCCACACAGAGGCGACTTCAAGGTGCTCACACCTAGATGCAGCAGACTGAGCGAGCAAGTGAGCTAATAGGTCGGTCATTGCACAGGCGGGAGAGTCACCACTGCAGATGGGGCCACCTGCGGAGATCTCAGCGGGATCCAACAGTGGCGTCGTCACAGCAGCCGCACGCGTGGTACTGGGGTCGCTGGCAGGATTCTATTACTTCGTGCTACCGTGGTACATGTGGCTGAAGAACCTTATATGGCCCAAGAGCTGGGCCATGTAGATCGTTGCTGCACAAGCTCGTCTTAGTGATCTGCTTGCAAGTCGGTACACAACAGTGGGACATTAGCTGTACACAGAGAGCTGCTATGCTTGAACGCGGTGTTGCAAGACGCAGCGATCCCTCTGCAGGGTGTTGCCTGACTGTCGGGCGAGCCGAAATAATCTGTCAGTGCCAAGTGCCAAACTTCACGTTTGCAAGCATGGGCAAGAAGCTCAAGCGGGTGAGCACAGCGGCAGTATTTTAATTGGCGACGCAAGTCTGAGCCGAACACTGACGCTCACCCCCGTGCACATGCATGCAGGGGCAGGCCGGCAACGCAGTTCAGTATCTTTCGCGGAATCAGGCTCTGAAAAGGCTGCAAGTCCAGCTCGGAGTTTTCAGGCAGGACTCCAGTGCCATCCCGGCGGCGCCATGGCAGACGGGAAGGGCCGCTGATGTAGCGACCTGGTGTCACGCAGGCGACTATGCATCCTAAAAGGCATACACCCGCGGGAGCCGAAGAAGAAGACGCAGGGTCAGAAGACGTATTACCACGTCAAGGACATTAACTTTCTCCTTCACGAGCCACTGCTCGAGAGGCTCAGGTGTCCCCCCCGGCCCCATATGACCCCACCTCTCATCTCCTCCTCTCTCCGGAGCAGAACTCAGCTTTGACGTGCCCGCGCGCAGAGAACAGCAGGCATACGAGAAGAAGATCCGCAAGGCGAAGGCCAAGAGCAACGCCGACCTCGCCCAGCGGCTGGCCACACGGCGGCCGACGTATACCCTTGACCGCCTCGTCAAAGAGAGGCAAGGAGCTGCGCTCTTCGCTTTGCCAGTCTTTCCGCAGGCTCATCGAGTTACAGCGATTACAAGTGGATGTGTCACACTTGCAGATATCCGGCTTTTGTCGATGCTCTCCGCGACATGGACGACCCACTGTCCATGATCCACCTTTTTGCAGTGCTGCCGGCAGAGCAGGCGTACAGCATCCCCGCGCATCAGGTGTGAACCGCTCGGCGAGCATCATGCCAGCGCGCCGGGGCCGCATCGAGGCCTTACCAATGTCAGCCAGAGCATTGATGCTGATGGCATGCGGCACAGGCTGACCCTCAACTCACACACGTTGTTCTCCTTACTATCGGCGCAGGTGCGGCTGGCGAGGAGGCTGTCTCTGGAGTGGCAGGCCTACGTGGTGCGCACGCACGCGCTGCGGAAAGTGTTCGTCACCGTCAAAGGCTTCAACTACCAGGTGCACCGGCCACCCGGGCACACACCGCAGCAGTGATCAGCGCACTGCTTTCACCCTTTGATCCGCTGGGATCTAGCTCGGCATGCCGACTACAATCAAGAGTTGCTGAGTACAACCTGACTCTGCGGCTGCAGCCGAAGTCGCTTAATGGGAAATGCAAGAGCGGTGTGCGCTGTTTTGCGCAGGCGGAGGTGATGGGCCAGCAGGTGACGTGGCTGGTGCCCCACCAGCTGGCGCAGGTGCTGCCGAAAGACGTCGACTACCGCGTGATGCTGACCTTCCTGGAGTTTTACTCCACCATGCTGCAGTTCGTTCTGTACAAGCTCTACTCGGCGGCCGGCGCACGGTACCCGCCGCAGGTGAGGCAGCCCAAACCCTGGCGTTTGCCCTCGGATTCTGCTTGTTTTGTACGCTGAGTCCGTAGAGCACTCGTGTCATTGCACACTGACAGGCATGCTGCGGCGGCAGGTGGACTCGAAGCTGGAGGCTTCCGCTGCTGGCATCCATGCGCTCATGGAAGCCATCGCAGCGGCTTCCGCTAAGCCGATCGAGGTGACCTCGACCAGCGAGGCTGCACAGCCATCAGAGGCTTTGCAGGTCTGCGATCTGTGCGCGCCGTTCACGACAGCATGCTGAAACCTTACTCTTGTTTATTTTGCTGCAGCTGACCATTAACTACATTCCCACAGGGTGGCGCAGCATCGGGGATGGAGCTGTCAACAGCAGATGCGGCCGCCAGCCGACTGCCGGGCGACCCAGCACCGGCGCATGCTGCGGACGATACAGGCGACGGCGGCGATGCAGCAGCACAGGGCGAGGCAGCAGACGAGGCAGTCGGCTCCGCAGAGGATGACGATGACGAGCTGGAGGAGCCAAGCATACCATCCGAGGATGACTCGAACGGCGATGAAGAGGTGGGCACCGGATCGTGGGTGCTCCCGGCTATTGATGGTGCACGTGGCCATGATCGTGTTTGCTGACCAACCATACGTGATCTCGTGGCTCGCTGTTTTATTGGCTTGGAAGGTAGCCCATCTCAGTCAGGGCTCGGTGCCTGCTTGCAGCCTACCAACCTGCGTGCCGCCCACTTTTTGCACCCTAGCTGTCGGTGAATGGACTTGTGCAACGTGCGCAGGTCGAAGACGCAGCCCCAGACGACACAGAGATGGTCGTCGCCCAGGCGGCCGCAGCAGCTGATCCGCGCCAGGCGGACGCTGACCAGCCGACCGACGCGCAGCCGTCTGGTGCGGCGGTCGCCGGCGGCGCGGCTGACGTCGACGCGGACGACGACGCGGCTGTGTGCTCTGCGCTGTTCCGCGGCCTGGTCTTCTTCCTTGGGTGCGCGGCCAGTGCCGTTTAGTCATGGTGGCTACATCATGCGCCACGTTGGTGGCGACATAAATGTGTTTATCCAAGACCAGAATCCGTCTGTATTGAGATCAGCAATGCTTACTAAGGTGACTGCTGCAGTGATGACATATTGCACATTGTTGCATAGGCGGGAAGTGCCGCGAGAGCAGCTGCTGCTGATCATCCGGTCCTTCGGCGGCACAGTGGCGTGGGAAGGCGAAGGCTCGCCGCACGCCGAGGCTGACGAACCCATCACGCACCAGGTGAGCTTCAGGTTCCTCAAAAATCACGCATGCCGCAGTGGTTATCGTACAGCAAGCCGCAAGGCCGGGTGCCCTGGACTAGACATGAGGCAGATCAGGCGTTGCATTTTGGATCTAGCATGTGTGCACTGCAGTCCCTGCAGAATCCATCGACAAAACGTGACAACAGGCTCAAGCCGGAGCGACATCTGTCCCGGCAGTACGTGCAGCCGCAGTGGGTGCTGGACGCTGCCAACTGGCGCGTGCTGCCGGACGCGGGCCGCTATGCGCCGGGCGTCAAGCCGCCGCCGCACCTGTCGCCCTTCGTCAACGACGACGACGAGGGCTACGTGCCCGACTACGCCGCCGAGCTGCGACGGCTGCAGGCGCGTCGTTGAGTCGCACACCAAAGCCCTGCTTGCCATCAAGGCTTGCACATGGTCACTGTGGAGCAGATGGGCTGAGTACCAGCCTGGGGTTTGCGGCTTGCGATGTCGCAAGGAGTAGCCTGCAGGTCTACAGTGACTGGTTCGGTGGTGATTCTCCTTGGCATGACTGAACATGACGATGTCAGCTTTGACGAGGGTTTTCTTGTGTCAAGAGGACACGACGTGCAAGCATGTTCTGCCCTACTGTTCATAGTGGACTGTTGGCGCAGTCAGTAATGTGCTCCGTGGCGGTGCAGGAAGCGGCAACAGCAGCACGCCGGCGGGCTGCGGGGCTGGCGGCAGACGCGCTGTTTGCAGCAGAGGAGGGCGGTGAGGAAGAGCAGCCGTCGCCGGCCGATGCAGATGCTGGCGAGGAGGACGAGGCCGAGCGGCAATACCGGCTGGAGCTGGGGAGGGAACTGCAGGCGCGAGCTCGTTTGCTGCTGTGCTCCAGCTGCAATCTGCACACTCCTGTGCTCTGCCCTCTTGCTGTTTCAGCACTGCGTAGTAGCAACACAATTGCCACTCATGCAGCATGTCAGGCGACTTAAGTGACGAAAGTCTGAGATGGTGTAAGTGATGCGCAGGCAGCACAGCCATCTGAGGGCGAGCCCCCCATGTCAGATGGTGCGACGCCCGGTGAGGCTCAAACGCCTCCTCCTGCCAGCCAGGCTCAGCGGCCAGCTCAGGCGGACACGCCAGAAGAGGGCGAAATGAACAGCATGATGATGAGCCGGAAGACGAGGAAGGTGTACGAGTCTGTGATCAAGGCGAAGCAGGAGAAGCGGCAAAGAGCCGCCACCCTCATGGAGCGGTCCAAGCGTGTCAGGAAGTCATGAGAACGGCTTTGACTCTGAACAGTGTTGGAGTGCGTATTAGCCAGAAGAAACCTGCGGCACGTGCATAGTTGACTCGAGTGCCATCGACCAGAATCTAGTGATGCCGCTCGCCAGACACTAGCGGCATGGTGGCCTCGAGGCGGCAAGTCCGGGTGGTCGCATCGCCGGCGCCGGAGGAATCAAAGCCGGCTCACAACAGATACACGCTGCAGGAGGTCGCCCAGCACAGCAGTCCTACCGACTGCTGGCTGATCATCCGCAGAAAGGTGTACGATGTCTCGCCGTGGGTCCGAAGGCACCCCGGCGGTGACCTGCTGCTCGTCAAGGCGGGCCGCGACTGCACTCAGCTCTTCGACTCGTACCATCCAGTGTCTGCGCGGTGAGGCCCCGTACTCTGCTCGTGGCGGTCACAGCCGGGAGGCACCCCGGATTAATGACAGGTCTGTGTAGCCAGACTCACCATCGCCACGTACGAACGATCTCAGCTCCGTAACCCCTCCGGCCCCTTCCCACCGCTCCTCCCCGCAGCAAGTGAAGTGTGCATTCGGAGGCCGATCAAGGCTTCGCGCGTCGTTCCGTGGTGCTCAGCGGTGGTTTCTTTGCGGCGCAGGCTTGTGCTGGACCGGCTGTACATCGGCGAGCTCGACGTCTCGCCGGGAGAGGAGATGGACGTCGTAGAGTATGAGGACGACCTTGCAGAGGGTCAGTTCTACCAGGTCCTCAAGCGGCGCGTGGAGAAGTACTTCAGAGGCAACGAGGTGCGCACGGGCGAGCCGCTGTGCCGTGCAGCCCTCTTGGTAGAGCAAGCGCTGCGTCATATGCCTTGGCGCCACAGTAATCGGACACCCCTGCAAAGACACTATGCACAGACTGTCCCGCTGCTCTGAGGACACGCACCAGCCAATGGATCTGACAATCTGCTGTTGCGCAGATCAACCCTAGGGTTTCGCTCTCTATGATAGTCAAGTCGTGGGTCATCCTGGGCACCCTGGCGATGTCCTTCTACATAGCATTCTTCGGTACCACCAGCTTTCTGGTGAGCAACACAGCTGCCGTTCCCGTGATGCACCTGCCCTGCTGAACGTTCTTTGCTACTGGTCATCATTGGCCATCAGTGCAGCCTGCGCACGCCATCTGCCTATGCTGGAACATTGCACTGCACGCACTGCAACTTGCACTTTTACAATTTGATGTTGACAGTAGCATGCAACAGTTATCATTGCCGTGTTTGGGCCAGGCGCTTCCTAGCAGCAGCGAGTGACACAGCGACACTGTTATGCGCAGGCGTCCATGGCGGCGGCGGTGCTGCTGGGCCTGGCAATGGCGGAGGTGGGGGTCAGCATCCAGCACGACGCCAACCACGGCGCCTACATGCCCCGCACTTGGTGGTCCGCGCTCATGGCCGCCACCCTCGACGCGGTGCGCCAGTACCACGCCACAGCCACGCTGCCGCTCTGGCCGCCCTGCAGCGTATGGACTCACTGAAAACCTCCTTAAACCTGCAGTTGGGAACATTACCACAACCTCTGAAAGTCCTGCTGCATGTCCTCAGCTCCGTGCTGTGTGTTTGCCTCAGCCACCATCGTTCGAAGCTTGTGTCATGTCCGCAACCCGCGTTCCTGCTCCTGCAATAGCATTCACGGCCCGAGGGTGCACAAGTACACTTGCAGGTGGGCGCATCGTCGTACATGTGGCGTCAGCAGCACGTGGTCGGCCACCACGCGTACACCAACCTAGATGGCGTCGACCCCGACATCCGAACCACCGACACGGACGTCCGCTCCGTGACGCCGCACCACGGCTGGCACCCATATCACGTGCGCTCGCCCTCAGCGGCAGATGGAGGACTGCCTGTGTACAACCGAGCACCAGACATCCTGGACCCATGAGTCATCGTAGTGACCGCTGCAAAGTTGACGCGGCACACTGCAGTGTTGCATCAGCATTACCATTTCGTGCGATGTGCGGTATGTGCACTCTCTACAGGTTGTGCATCAAGTCCGAAAGGCCTTCCAGGGTTCTCAGCTCTACACTGTGTGCGCAGTCATACCAGCACGTGTACCTGGCCCTGCTCTACGGCCTGCTGGCGATCAAGAGCGTGCTGGTGGACGACTTCACGGCGCTGGCGGAGGGCGTGATCGGGTCGGTGCGCGTCAAGCCGCTGACGCGCGGCGAGGCGGCGGTCCTGTGGGGCGGCAAGGCGCTGTACGCCGCCTGGTTCCTGGCGCTGCCCGCCCTGTGCAGCCGCCACAGCTGGACCGCCCTCGCCGCGCTGTGGCTCACCGCCGAGGCCGTTGCCGGCTGGACGCTCGCCTTCATGTTCCAGGTGCAAAACGCGAACAGGAGCTCTGCTGACCTCTCAGCTTTCATGCTGCCTGACCAACTGAATACACTGTGGCAGTCTAACGTGCAGCGTGTGCCTTCTCTGCCTGACTGGGAGGCAGAAGTCGTGCTTGACCTCCACCAGGGGCCCAAACCATTGGCTGGATCTGGACAGAAGCGTCTGCCGGCCGCAGGTCGCGCACGTTGTAAGCGACGTGGAGTTCCTTCAGGCGGACCAGAAGACCGGCAAGGTGCCTCGCGGGTGGGCCGCCGCGCAGGTCGCCACGTCGGCGGACTTCGCGCACGGCTCATGGTTCTGGACACACTTCAGCGGCGGTCTGAACTACCAGGCGCGTGGAGCGACAATGGTCGCTGGTCCTGCCAATCACGACCCTGTGATGCACAGGCTGACATCCGGCGTTCAGAGTATCTGCATTACGCTGTGCCTCTACACATTGCAGGTGGTGCACCATTTGTTCCCCGGCATCTGCCATACGTACTACCCGGCCATCGCGCCCATCGTGCTCGCAACGTGCCAGGAGTTCAAGATCCCATACAAAATCTACCCGTCGGTGCGCTGTCTGCTTCTGGCAATGCTCTGACATGCAGCACACAAGATTCGTCTGCGTACACCACCCCATGAATGGGCGCTGCTGACACGACTGTGTGCTGTTGCCGCAGTTCTGGAGTGCTGTTTGTGCACATTTCGCTCACCTCAAGACCATGGGTAGCAAAGGCCCTTTCATTCCGTCCTTGGCGACAATCGGCTAAATAACGCGGCACTGATTCTTTGAACCATCACTACTGCCCCGCATAGCTGTTCATCGGATGTGAGTATTCGAGTGTGAGGCGGGTGTCTGGTTTTGCAGTCCAGTTTGCAGTGGGCTCGCTTGAAAAGAAAACGCGCTGCGGATGAGGAGGCTTTACAGTTGATGCACCGTCACGGGTGATGTTTGAGGCAAAGCAATGCTAGGCGGCCAACATAACAAGGAGCGCTGCAGTATAGATC
>JAABUX010004186.1_pt1 | contig 18493 bp, 23 predicted proteins | sample 5561851 | NCBI WGS metagenome assembly JAABUX01 (sample SAMN10711883, study PRJNA513361) | rock metagenome | isolation source: Antarctica rocks | place: Antarctica: Victoria Land, Richard Nunatak red sandstone | collected 2016-01-03 | reverse complement strand
CGCGTGCCCCAGGGCCGATGCCAGCTCGTCCACGTACTTCGTAAAGCGCCGTTCCGTTGCGGATAACGTTTGCTTCGGCATGCAATCATTATAGCATAACTCGCCATTTTATAACACAGTAGTACTACCATGGTGTTAAGATTCTCACCAAGCGCCGACACGGTTCGCGCGTCGACGCACACCAACGCGGGACGAGGTTCTGTTTTGCATCGCGGTCGAGCGGCGTATAGCCGGCGAAGGACGGCGTCGCCTTCGCCGTCGACTGCGATCTGCGCGACAGCTTCGAGGTCTCGCCCGAACGCGACGCTCAGCACCGTCAGAAGTGATACGCTCTGTTGCGGGTCAAGCGGCGGGCCCTCGTATGCTACTGCGAACAGTGGCTCCTCACCAAGTTTGATGAGCCTAAGCAACGCTTTTCGTTCAAAAAGGCGTGATCGCAACCCATGCTCGCCGGTCGAACGGCCGAAGACACCCTTGACGACCGGAAGATGATCTGGAAAAACCATGCTCGGCGGATCTCGAAACAGGATCACCGTCGCGGCGATTTCCGCTGGTGACGTGCGGTGATACATTTCTGTCCATTGAAGTTTTGTTCGAGAGTCGTTGCGCGTAGACGGATGAACCCACGGCGTGTTCCAGCTTCCATCGATCGCAGCCACCGCGATGGTGGGGATGCGAACGCCGTACTCCGCCCGCATCGCAATCTCCCAAACGGCGCGGTCCTCATCCTCCAGCAACCCGATGCCCGATCCGGTCCACGCGGCTTTGATGTTGCGCTCCCAATGTTCATGCCCGTGAGTCACTCGGCATCGGCCGTCATACGTCCACGTAAACGGCGTTGGAAATTCAGACGAGAGCGTTAAAAGTTCGAATAGGTCCACGCCGAGCCGTTCGACGCAGAGTCGGCTTGCAGCGCGCGCGTTCCAACGCTAGGCAGAAAACAACTTCTCACGATGCCCTTAGGCAGTTTACGTACATGTTCGTTACCGAGAAGTGGATGTTCTCGGTAATGGGCCAGCGTAGACGCGCCGAGATGGGCCTCGACCTGGCCAGCCCGATGCCTCAGCTGCCCGCCTTTGCCGAAGCGCCCTCTGCCGCACGGACCTACGCGGAACGCTCGCTCACGGCGAACACTCGGCGCGTCTACGCGCGACTGTGCGGTGTTTGCCAGCTTGTGCAAAGCTCACGCGGTCACACCGCTGCCGGCCGAGCCCCGAACAATCGCGGCCTACCTCGCTGAGCTTGCCCTGACCGATCGGCCGGCGACGATCGGACGCAAGCCGGCCGCGATCGTTGTCGCTCATCGCGATGCTGGGCTCGACTCGCCAAGCGACCATGGGATGGTGAAACGCACCCTAGCTGGGATCCGGCGGGAGAAGGGCACGGCGCCCAATCAGGAATCGGCGTTGCTGGTGGCGGATCTGCGGCGAGTCGTCGCGCCCCTTGGGGGATACGCTGCTTGACCATCGTGACCGGGCGCTGCTGTTGCTCGGCTTCGGGGCGGCGTTGCGGCGCAGTGAGTTCGTCGCCTTGCGGCTCGAGCATCTGCGGATCGAAGAAGAAGGGTTCGTGCTGACGCTCCCGCGGTCTAAGACGAATCAAGAAGGGCGGCTCGAGACGATCGCGGTGGCCTACGGCAGCGATCGACAACGTGTCCGGTCCGCGCGCTGCGGCGCTGGATCGCCGCCGCCGGGATCGTCACCGGCCCGCTCTTTCGTGGGCAAACGCCGCAAGGCGGCCTAAGAGAAGAAGCCCTCGGTGATCGGATGGTCGCGCATGTGATCAAGCGACGCTGCAAAGCCGTCGGAATGGAGCCTGAGCTGGTCGCCGGCCACAGCTTACGGAGAGGCTTCGCTACGACCGCCGCTCGGGCAAAGAAGCCCGACCGCGTGATCAAGCGGCATCGGCGCTGGAAGAGCACGGCGATGCTCGATCGCTATATCGAAGACGGGAACCGGTGGGATGAGAATGCCTCGGTCGGGATCGGCGTCTAGCCCAGGCAAGCGCTTAACCAAGCTTTACACGATTTCGTCGCTTTGCGTAGCGGAATCGCTCGATCTGTGCTAGTCTTGCACTAAATCGGAGGTATTTGGGAGTAAATTGGGAAGTACCAACGTATGCCTAGCACCGTTTCTGCGCACTCCGCCGTCCAGGCCATCAGCCAAAACGGCCGAGTAAACGTCCGCGATCTGGCCCAGGAAATCGACGTTCCGCTCGAGGTTCTCGCTGCCGCACTTGGAAAATCGACGCGCTGGCTCAACGCCGATCCTGAAGCGGCGAGCATCCAGCCCAACGCGGTCCGTATTGTCGGGATGGTGAACGACCTTGCGGAGCATCTTGGGGAAAAGCGGTATGCGCTGTTTTGGCTAAAAACACCCCAACCCGAATTTGGGAATGCGACGCCGATTGATTACCTGCGCGAAGGTCGCCTCGAGCTGGTTCTGGGTCTGGCCAATGACATTGTCCGCATGGTCCCCGATTGATTGACGTTGCTTATCTGACCAGCATTTTCCAGACCCTCGGACAACCTGCCCGAGGGTCTTTTTTTCGCGCCGTGCCACTAAAGTTCGCCGCGACTCCGTTATCTTCAATCGGCTCGATGCTCGACGGTGGCCGCTACAATCCGGCCGGCAACTTTGAGATGTTGTACGCCGCCGAGACCGAGGACACCGTCGTACGCGAAACACGAGCGGTTGTCGTTGATCCAGCAACTGGTGTTCGCATCGCACAGCGGCATCCGCCAGCCGTTCACCTCACGATCAATGTCGATCTGCAAGTCCTGGTGGACCTCACCAACGAGGACAACTGCGACGCGCTCGGCATTCATGTCGAGGATCTCCTCGTTGAATGGCGTGCAATGCTTGCCACGTCCAAAACACCGCTGACACATGTCATTGGTGAAGCGGCTCGCGCCGCGGCGGCAGAGGCGCTCATCGTTCCGTCCGCGCGCCTCCTAGGCACCAAGAATATTGCGATCATTCCCGACCGTCTTCGCACCGGCAGCTTCTTTGAGATTTATCGACCGGAGGGCTTTGCGCCGGGCACACCGACCCGTGTCGACGGAACACTCTAACCCGGCTAGCTACGACGCGGAACTTCACTTACGTCGCGTGCACTCGGACCGCTCGAATAGCGCCGCCGCAACAGGGGTTCGTGTTGATACGTCGTTGACGATATCGCCGAGATACTCGGAGCTTAGCAGTGATCTAGCAGCGGACAGCTGAAGCCGCGATCGTGCGCGAACACCAGCCGGAAGACTTTGGCGCGTGGCTTCATCGCCGGCAAGAAGGCGACGAAGCGACACTCGAGCGGGTTGAAGGGCTCTACAAACAGCGCCACGCAGTGACCTACGAACACACGGTCGCGATCAAGCCGAAGAAGAAGACGCTCGACGGCGCCGACAAGGCGAAGGCACCGAAACAAACGCGCTCGGAGCGCGAACTCAAAGAACGCGTCGACGCCGAACTGCGGCGCGCCGCAGGCATCGCGAGTCCCGAAGCACCAAAGAACTTTCGCGGGCCGAAACGCTAGCGGCTAAGCTTCCACACTCGCCTATTAGATTAGCGGACTCGCAAGGTTTCACGATGACCGAAACCATTGCGATGTGTCTCGTGCGAGCGAAGGCATGGTAGCTAGCGTCGTTCTCGCGAGAGGCCGCGCACCAAGCGGCAAAATGTGCCCAGTCGCGCGCGATTTTGTCGGCGCGGCCATACGCTGGCGCGCTCGTTGCAGCGGTTTCCGAGGTCGGGAGCATGGTCCCAAATTGGTTTGTGGGCCGAGTCATCGGCCCGCGTAGCCAGCGACCAGAGCCGAGGGCCGCCCGGCAGCGGCACCCAACGAACCCGCAACGAAGATAACGGGAAAGCTGCGCACGGCGCCGCCGATCTGTTGCTGGATGCGAAGCCGGCGGTCGCCGAAAAGCAGGAGCGGCTGCTGTCGCCAGATGCGCGTCGCCGTAGCAAGCGGGATGGCCGCAAAGAGCGAACCCACAGCATAGCGGCTAGGCCCCTACCGAGCAATTCCGCGCTCACGCAGCGAGATATCGAATGGTCCGGCGATAGATAACGTTCGAGACGAGCGCAGGCCCATTGGCCATAATTGTAGGCGAGCCTTGCAGTGATTCGACGCCTCGCCCCTACCTGCTCATTGCAACGACGCGGCCGAATTACCAGCGTACTTGTATTGGTCTCCAATCGAAATCTGGGCAGGGAGACCAATAAGCTTCAACAAACTCTCGCGCAATCGATGCAGCACGAAGAGCCATGAATTAGCGTTGTTATTGAGTGCCTTGTTTCGACGAAGGCAGCATTAAAGAGCGGCCTTGAAATGAATAACGGCAAACCGAAAGTCACAATCTACGATATCGCCCGGATAAGTGGCTCGTCTCCCTCTACGGTTAGCGCCGCGCTAAGTAAGAACTGGCGCGAGCGCCGGATCGGCGACGCGACCGCACGAAAGATTCGCCAGATCGCATCTGATAGCGGTTACACTGCCAATCTGCAAGCGCGGGGACTGCGCCGCGGGCGCTCCGGACTGATCGGCCTAATTCTGCCGCTCCATGAGAACCGCTTCTTTTCTTCCCTGAGTCAATGCTTCGAGGCGGAAGCCCGCCAACGCGGCTGGTGCCCGGTTATCGTATCCACGTTGCGTGACCGTGCGGAGGAAATTCAAACCGTTGAAACGCTCATTTCGTACGCGGTGGATTACCTCTTTATTTGCGGTGCGACAGATCCGGACGCGCTGAGTGAACTTTGCCAAGCGGCAAAGCTGCTGCATTTGTACGTCGACCTTCCGGGAAAAGACGCGCCGTCGGTTGTGAGCAACAACTTCCATGGGGCGCAAATGTTGACGACAACAATGCTCGCCAATATGTCGAACGACATCGACGAAATGCGGAGTCGCCTTTACTTCATCGGCGGGTTATCCACTGACTATGCATCAGCGCAACGCATGCTGGCTTTCAGGGAAACGCTCAAAGAAGCAAATCTGCCCTTCGACGAAAGCCAGATCATTCAGTGCGGATATTCTCCCGATCGCGCATCGCGGAGCGTCGCAGCTCTTTGCGAGAGCCTCGGAGGTTTGCCGGCCGGGCTTTTTGTCAACTCGATCAAAGCATTTGAAGGGGTCGTGAGCCATTTTGTACACCTTCCGTCCGATGCTTTTGAAACGAGCGTCATCGGCTGTTATGACTACGACCCGTTTGCAGCATTTCTGCGGTTCCCAGTGCACATGATTCGACAGAACTCAAACGGCCTCATTGCAAGTGCCTTCGAGCTCTTTGACGCAGGGGCTCAAGAGCCGGTCTTAGTTCAGGTTGAGCCCGAGTTAATTCCACCTCGTACTGTTTATAGCGGGTCATTCACGGAGCTTGGCTGATTTCGGGCGATGTACAATACCTTTTGCGTCGCGCCTCGCAACCCGCGTCAAACGTTTCCTCTCTCGGCCTGCGGGTAGATCGAAACGCGTTTCGATGGTGGGACCATGCACCTATCGTTTTTCGTTGATGATTTCGGCAGCTCAAAGCACGCCGCTCGCCTCGAACCGATCGTGTGGCGAACCGTCCATGTGAAACAATTTACCAACGCGCGGTCGACGCGCAGTTGCCGGATGGACGTCGCGTTAGCGGTGTTTGACATGCCACAGGTCATTCTCGACAAGCAACAAACGCAGCCACTCCCGGCTAACGTGAATGCCGTCGCGGGTGGCCAGTGTTTTTGCTAACAAGGTGGGGCCGAAGTAGCGATAATCTGCACGACAGCGTTCTACAACCCTCACTCTGAGCTTCTCGCTTCTCCGATTGTTCGATGCCTTTCCGCGCTTCTTGGAGGCCACTGAAGCAACTTCGTGCGCTTCGAACGCGTGGAGAAGTCGCCGTAGTTGACGCTCCGAAACGCCGAGTCCACTGGCAGCGTCGCGCCGCCGTTGAAAGCCGTTGTGGACCAGCTGAAGGATCCGCAAGCGTTCGAGTTCCGCGATCCTCACCGCGAACCAAACGTTCCCTCGCGTGCGCCCGGCGGCTTTACTTAACAAGGATCAAAGTACCAACGCTTACCTCCCGCGACGGAGAATTCCTCATTGACAAGGAGTCTCAAGTGTGATTTTATATTGCTGCATCGATTGTGCACCGTTGTAAGGAATTCTCCTCGTTTTCTTTACCAGGGAGGTTCGCATGAAGTCGAATTCCGTTCGTGGCCTGCAGAAGACCAGCTCCCAGCCTACCTCAGGCTGTCGCCGTTCTCTTGCAGGCGCTGTGCTCGCCGCACTTACACTCACTGCGGCAGGCACCTTTACCGCCCCAAGCCCCGCGGCGGCCGCCGGGGATCACGCCGCTCAATGGCAACAGTTCAGTTCACAACTCAAAAACAAATACGCCGGCAAACATATCCGCCTGATCATGATCAACGACCCGTTCCTGCCGGCGTTCAACAAGATGACCGACGCGTTCAGTGCGCTTACCGGGGCCAAAGTCAGCGTCGATACTTTCGGCTACGACGCGACGTATCAGAAAGAAGTCCTGGCTTGCGGACAAAGCGACAAAACATACGACATCATCGTCTTCGATGTTCCGTGGACGCAGAAATTCGTGCCGTGCACAGATCCTTTAAACGCGTACGTGAAAAAGACTAGTCCTGCACTGCTCCAATACAATGATTTCTTTCCAGTGATGCGCGAAGCGTCGCAATGGAACGACCAAATCGTTGGTTTCCCGTTCGCGCCATATTTCGTTCTGCAGTCGTACAATACAAAATACTATAAGACACTGGGCCTTTCGCCCGCAAAGACGCTCGATCAATTCGTCCGTAATGCAGCGACGGCGACGAAAAACGAGAAGCTTCCGGCAGTTTACGGAACATCAATGAACAATCAATCAGGGAGTGCCGTTGGCCAAGCGTTTTTTGAATATATCTACAATTTGCCCGGCGGCAAACCGTTCATGAGCGAATATCCTGGCTCTCCGAAGCCGTACGCAAACATGACACCAATGTTCGCCAGCAAACAGGGTCTTGCCGTCGTCGACATGTTCAAGAAATTGCTTCCGTCGCAACCACCGGGTGCACTAAATAGCGCGTGGCAGCAGCGTCAGACGGCCTTCGCAACCGGTCACATCGCAGCCGTCAACGAGTGGGACGTCACGACGCCTTCGCTGTCGGATCCCAGTCAGTCGACCGTCGTAAAGGATTTCGCCGCCGCCGACTTTCCGACGAACGGCAAACTCGTAACACAAGTTGGTGGCTGGACGATGGGGATCAACAAGTACGGCACGCAAAAGGATTTCGCTTGGGACTTCATTACCTGGTTCACGAGTGTGGAAACCTCTCAGGCGTTTTCAAAAGCGGGCGGCTTTCCGCCGCGTACATCGCTCCTATCCAACGCCGATCTCGAAAAGCAGTACCCATGGTACGCGTCGCTCAGATCGTCGGTTCCGACAGCGTTCGCCGACTGTCGGCCCCGCGTGAGCCAAAGCTTCGATATCATTAATACGCTCGGGACCTATATTGGCAAGGCGCTAGCGGGTTCGATGTCCTCGAAGAACGCGATGCTTGGGGCGGATCGAGAAATTGGCGCGATGCTTAAAAAAGCGGGCTACCGCGTCGACTCTATGAGCGACTAACCGCGGAGAACGACAACAAATCCGGCTGGGACAGAGGAACGTGACACGCAGCGAGCCGGTTCTCCGCCTGCGCCGCCTTGCGGATGTTGCCGGTCCGATTGTCGCGGCGTTCGAGCCGGTCCCGCATGCGCCCAACCCTGTTTGCGCAGTGCGGGGATACGCGTTGTGCCCCCTCATCACACCGAGGCCGATAAATTGGCTCATGAAGTAGCTAGATCGATACATTCGGCGACCCAGCCGCCGCAACCAGTTTCACTCGCACGTCGTATAGCCGACGGGGACCTCGGCGGCTACGTGCTCCTTGCCCCGGCGATGATCGTGCTTCTTTCGTTGACCGTGTACCCGCTACTGTATTCCATCTATATTAGTCTTACGGATTATCATCTCGGCAACGATAGCCCCGTCCATTTCATCGGCCTCGACAATTACATCCGTATGGCAACCGATTCGCTGTTTCTTGGATCGCTCTGGACCTCGGCCAAGTTTCTCATCATCGCGGTTCCCCTGCAGCTCGTGCTGGGGTATTTTTGCGCAGCGATCTTTCGGGCGGCTCAAGATGCTCCGTTCTCTCGAATTTTGCGCACCGTTTTCATCCTTCCAACCATGATCACTCCGCTGTGTATCGGCTTATTCTGGGGCTACATCCTCGACCCGCTGACCGGCGTGATGAATTGGATTCTGGGTTCCCTCCATCTACCGGTCGCGCAGTGGTTGTCATCGACCGAGACGGCCCTCCCGACCCTCATCGCGATCTACCTGTGGGAGTGGACGCCCTTTACGACCGTATTGTTGATGGCGGGATTGTTATCCATCTCGCCGAGCATCTACGAGGCCGCGAAACTCGATGGCGCGCAGTGGTGGAACATTTCACTGCGAATCGACATCCCGCTACTCGGAGGCGTCATCTCCGTCGCGGCAATCCTGGCGGTTGTCGAAGTGATCCGGCTCTTCGACATCATTTACGGTACGACGCAGGGGGGCCCGGGCAGCGCTACGCTTACCAACGCTGTAGCCATCTATCGCTTTGGCTTTCAGAACTTCGACACTGGCTACGCCGCTGCCACGTCGCTGGCTATTCTGGTCATCACGATCGTCGTCGCGCAGAATCTCGCTCGCAAGCTGGCGGAGGAGAATTCGTAATGCCGGTATCATCGCGCCGCCTCTTCGCTCCTATCGCATCCGCGCTGCTCGCGGCAATCGTCGTTCTGCCCATGCTGTGGATAGCGCTCACATCGTTCAAGACCTTTGTCCAGTCGCAGGCGATTCCGCCGGTCTGGCCGAGTCTCTCGAATTTCAGCGATTACCTGGAAGCATTGGGTGGCGACCAATCCGCCCTGCCGCCGCTCGTACACTCGCTCGTCGTTGCGACGGTGACGATGATCGTCACGACGCTCATTGGTATTCCGGCGGCATATGCGCTCGCACGGTATGATATTCCGCGCAAAAAGATATCCAGTTTTATATCTTGAGCACGCGCTTTATGCCGATCATCGCCGGAATCGTTCCCCTTTCAGCCTTGCTAACAAAGGTCGGCTTGGCCGGGTCCACGGTCGGGCTCGTGGTCGTTTACGTCAGCATCAACCTGAGCTTTTCCGTCTGGTTGCTAACGATTTTCTTCCGTAACGTTCCTAAGGACGTCGAGGAGGCAGCGCGCATCGACGGCGCGAGCCGCATCGCGACGCTCTGGGTCGTGACGATCCCGATGGCGATGCCTAGCATAATCGTCGTTGCGCTCTTCACTTGGATATTTGCGTGGAACGAGCTGCTCGACGCACTGGTGCTTACCAACGGCGACAGTCAGACGCTGCCGGTCTATTTGTCGAAGTTTGCCAGCAACACGCTCACCCAATACCAACAGATGGCCGCTGTCGCAACGCTTCAAACATTCCCGGCGATCCTGTTGACGTTCTTCGCCCAAAAATACATCGTCACCGGGCTATCGATGGGTGCGCTCTCGGCGGAGTAACGTCGCCTGCACGTGCGTACGCGGCAATGGCTATTTACGGAGCCGATGATGTTTCACCACTGACGTACCGTTTACGCTGCGACCTGGCTTGATCCGGCGCAAATCTCGTGCGTGGTTACAGCGCTAGTCGCGGTCAAGCAACGCACGCCCCTCTGCGTGCCCCAAGCTGAACTACGACATGAAGGGCGGCGAAGGCCAGATCGGAGAACCAAAGAATGAATCGACTCGGCGTGCATGCCTTGGTATGGACAGGTGGTTGGAGTGCGGTCGACGCTGCTCATGCAATTGCGGAAACAAAGCGAGCGGGTTACGAAATCATCGAAATTCCCTTGCTCGACCCATCCTCGGTCGACGCCCCAATGACGCGACGGCTGCTCGAGGAGTATGGAATGACGGCTACGTGCTCGCTGGGCTTGTCGGCCGCCACTGATGTGTCCAGCGAAGATAGAGGCGTCGTCCGTGCCGGTGAGGCGTTACTACACTCAGCGCTCGACTGTGCGGTGCAACTGGGCTCGACCTATGTCGGCGGCATCCTCTACAGTGCCTTTCAGAAGTACATGCACGCTCCGACGGCCGCGGGTCGGGCGAATGCGATCCGCGTTCTCAAAAGCGTTACGCCGAAAGGCCGCCGCGAGTGGCGTGACCCTTGGACTCGAAGTCGTCAACCGCTATGAGACGAATTTGCTGACGACCGCGGACGATGCACTGAGCTTCATCGCCGAGATAGACGAGCCCGGCATTGGCGTTCACCTGGACACGTATCACATGAACATTGAGGAAGACGATATGTTGGGTCCGGTGCGCCGCTGCGGCGACAGACTCGTTTACGTTCATGTCGGTGAAAGTCATCGCGGCTACCTCGGCTCCGGTTCCGTCGACTTCGCAACGTTCTTCAAGGCGCTCGCCGAACTCGGCTATGCGGGAACGATCACTTTCGAGAGCTTTTCGTCGGCCGTCGTTTCGCCGAGCCTTTCCAACACGCTAGGCGTCTGGCGCAATTTGTGGAGCGACGGATATGACCTCGCGATTCGGGCGCGGTCGTTCGTAGAGGCGCATCTTCGCGACTAGCGTCCTGAAATTCGGTCGTCCGTGCCGTGTCCGTCCGACGAGCGAGTCACGGATGTCGGTAAAGTGATGCCAGCCCGTGTTCTTCGCTTCTATTTCTGCACGATCGTTTCATCGAAAGGTGCGTATGGTTGAACTAGAAAGTCCTCTAAACAGGGTACGAACGGCGCTAGTGACTGGTGCGAGTCGAGGGATAGGAAAAGCCATCGCGCTGGGTTTAGCGCGAGCCGGCTTCAATCTGATCGTAAATGATCTCGATCGTCAGCGGGAGCACCTTGAGGCCGTCGCCGCTGACATCACCGCGCTCGGAAGAAAGTCACTCGTTTTATACGCCGACGTTTCCAAGAAGTCCGATGTGGAGGCGTTGGTCGGCGCAGGGCTCGCCGCGTTTCCGCAGATTGACGCGGTCGTGAACAATGCGGGTATTCTCAGCGAGGCACTTGTCGATGATCTCACCGAGCAGCAGTGGGACAACATCTTCAATGTGAACACCAAGGGCACGTTCCTTGTCGTTCAAGCGCTGTTGCCGCATATGAAAGCGCGCAAGTACGGGCGCATCGTCAATATTGCCTCGATCGGCGGCAAGCACGGCGGTCCGCGGCAGGCCCATTACGCCGCGACAAAGGCAGCTGTAATGGCGTTTACCCGGGTTCTCGCTCAAGAGGCTGGTCCCAGCGGTATCACCGCTAACTCGATCTGCCCCGGTATCATCGTCACCGACATGGGACGAGCGAACCTTACCGACGAGGCGAACGTTGCGATGTGGGTTGGGCGCACAGCGCTGCGCCGACTCGGCGAGCCCGAGGACGTCGTCGGCACTGCGGTGTTTTTCGCGTCCGATGCTTCGGCGTTCATTACCGGCCAATCGCTCAACGTTGACGGGGGCATTGTTTTGAGCTGAACACGTAATGTGGACACCGCGATGCCGCCGCTAGGTAGAACAAAGCGATAGGGTCGTCGACGGTACCGTCGACGTGCACGTTGCACGGATTCCGCGCAAACTAGGCGCTGCGATCAGCGTCCGGACGGTGTCCGGCACTGGCTATGCGCTGGACCTGCCGAAGATTTAAGGATCCAAAGCCACCAAAGTCGACGCCTACAAGCGTATAGAAGATGCTCTCACGCGGCCGATGGATTGGGAACTGATCCGTCAACAGTACGACCAGATGCTGAAGTACGCGACAGCGCTGCGCCTAGGAACCGCTCAGACCGAAGCGATCATTCGACGCTTCACGCGAACGGTTTTCGGGACGGGATCAGCAACTTTCGAAGCGAGAGGGAGTGTCCGCTAGGTTCCAATACGTCCCGTGAATGACAAACCAAATCTGGCGTGTCGGCGACGTCGAAATTACGAAGCTCGTCGAAGCCGAATTTACGTTTCCAAGCGAGAACACGGGTAAAATCATACCCGACGCAGACCCTACGTGCGTACTTCGTGCAGCTGAAATCAGCGAAGGGCCGGTGTTTCGAACCTTTGCGCTGCCGCGCGGTCGCCGCGATTACGCGGATCGCCTTCAGGAGCAGCGCATCGATGGGCGCGACGTGGCGCGCATCGTCCAGCGCGCGATCACGCTCGCCGGACTTGACGGCGATTTCGCTGCTCACAGCCTGCAGGCGGCTTCGTAACGAGTGCGGCGCAGAAGAAGATCCCCGAGGTCGATATCATGCGCGTGACCGGACATCGGTCGGTTGCGGTGCTGCGCGCGTAGGTTCGAAGGGCAACCTTGTTCGACGACGCACCGCTCCACGATACTCGGCAACGGTTGATCTTCCGACTCGGTTGAAGCGGAAGACCCTGCACCGTCAACGGCGGCCCGAATCGATCGTAGATTTCCAGGACTTGCCGACTTTTAGCGCAGCGTAACCCTCAGCGTTCGCGCGCGATGACGAGCTTCGTGAAGGGTCGAATCAAGGCAGCGATCGCATCATCCCAGCCGACCACTGCGGTCGTGACGGGACGCGGGTCGAAGCGACCGCTGGCGATGAGTTCGAGGGGCTCCGCCATGATCGTGTGCGTGTGGGCCCAGCCGGTTACGAAAGTCACCGAGCGGCGATACATTTCGTAGACCGGAAAGGGCACGTCACCGTGCCGGTAGAGCATTCCCATGACCGACGTGCAGACGCCGCCGCGACCGGTCAATCGCAGCAGAGCTGCAAGGTACGCCGGATCGCCGCTCGCGTCGACCGTGACGTCGAATCGCTCGTCCATCTCCGCTAACTCGCCATCACGTATCGCAAGTGGTTCGGTGCCGAGATGCTTAGCGATCTGTAAGCGCGTCGCGTCGTTGTCGGCGTAACAAACGCGTCGTGCGCCCAGGGCGACGGCAATTCCAGCGGCGTAGAGGCCGATGCTTCCAGGCCCGGCTTTGCCAGCGACGAGTACGGAGCCGCCGGGGCGCGCCGCAAGATGCGGACCGACGGCGCGCCAACCGTCGCTGATGTTATCGGCGACGCCGCTGACCGCGACCGAATCCGCACCTTCCGGTACGACCCGAAGCATAAAATCGGCGAACGGCACGGCGATGGCCTCGGCTAGGAAGCCACCGCGCTCTGCCGAGCTCGGACCCCATCCAAACGCGTCCTCTGGTCCGACCGTCTCGCACTGTGCTGTGAAACCGCGCCGGCACAGCGTGCACGTGCCGCAGGCAATTTTCCACGGAATCAACACGCGGTCGTCGGCGTGCACGCGCGTGACCCGTTTGCCGGCCTCCTCGACGATGCCCACGCCTTCATGCCCGAGCGGCACGGGACCGCGCAGCCGCGCGAGCCCGGCGATCACCGCTCCGTCGAAATCGCACGTCGACACTACCAGCGGTCGAACGATCGCGGAGGCATCGTCGCCGAGCTGCGGCCGCGGCACGTCGAGCCACGCAAGTTCGCGCGTGCCGAGATAGTTGAGTTGACGCATTGTGCTCATCGGTTCACGTCCGAGCAGTGTGCGGCCATGAGGGTCCGCCGCATGCGCGCGAACCCGGAATCGAGATCGGGATGAACTTCATTTCATAGGGCTCTGGCCGTCGATTTGAAACGGCGCACTGAAGTACGTGACGTCGGCTTTCGCTCCATATCGCTTCTGGACGCCGGCATACCAGGCGTCGTTGAAGTGTTTCTCGGCCGCAGCTCGATTTTCGAATAGGTAGATTCCACCGAACTGGTTGTCGTCGGAAATCGTGAAGTATTTTCGAACCAGACCGGGCAGATGCTGGTAATCGGGTACAGATGCTCGCATGAGATCGATGACTTTATCGTGTGGTATGCCGTTTGGAACCGGAATCCTCACCACGACCGCAACGAATTGTGGATTTCCGAAGCCGTCGTTCGCCTGAGCCGTCACGGTGCCCGGCGTAAAAGTAAGAGCGAGCGCAACGGTCGCCAAAGCGGCGACGCGCGACAAGGGCCGTGCGATGATTCGAGCGTGCACTAATCTCTCCTTGCGAGATCGAGTATGCATAAAGCAGCACCGGCACACTATAGACGCGGCGCTCTCTTATTGCAATTACGTACAGATTTGTTGTATCGTCTCAAAATGAGAGCGCACGGACCACGCCTTGTAAGTGTCTACGCGAGCGCGTGTCCCACGCGTGAGCTTCTCGGTACGATTGCAAACAAATGGTGTGTGCTCGTTCTCGCGCTGCTCGATCAGCGCTCGCGCCGCTTTGGCGAACTGAAGCGTGAGATCGACGGTATCTCGCTGCGGATGCTGGCTAAGACACTACAAGACTTGGAGCGCGACGGTATCGTCGTACGCCGAGTTCTTCATACGCATCCACCGTCGGTTACGTACGATTTAACGGAACTCGGCAAGAAGCTCATTCCCACGCTCGCCCAGCTTCGCGATTGGGCCGAAGACTACATTATCGATATCGAACGTGCCCGAGAACGATACGATACCAAACGGTCTGCAACGGAGCAGAATCACACAGATCTGCGCGGCTGAATTAAAGCTCCACAGTCGCAGCTTCGAGGTGCAGCATTACCCGCGGCGGTTCCATCTCGTCGAAGCGAAGACCTAGACGCAGCCGCAGAGCCCCCGTTCGCTTGAACTTCAAGGCTCCTACGCAGGCGAGCTACCTGCTTTGACCAAGTACCGCCGTAGCAGGTTGAGAGCGGCGACCGTGGCGCGGCGGCGGATGTCGTTGCGGGCATCGTCCAGCGTGCGATCGCGCTCCCTGGACGGCGATTTTCCCGACCACACCCTGCGCACGGGCTTCGTGACGAGTACGGCGCAGTAGAAGATCCCCGAGGTCGATATCATGCGCGTGACGGGCTCGGTCGCGGTGCTGCGCGGCTAACGTTCGACGGACAATCTGTTCGATGATGCACCGCTCTCGACGATCCTCGGCTAAGGGTTCATCGTCCGAATCGGTTGGAGCGGAGAAACGACTTTCTCTGCCTCCGCGCTTAGTTGGTCAACGGAAGCGCGCAGCCCCATTGGGATAACTCCTGGTATATTAACTTCTATGCTTCTGCAACCGCCACGTGCGGTCGAGCTCCCGACGACGATCTCGGCGATCGAGCCGACGAGGCCGAGAGAAGAAGAAGATATCGCGGCGCTGCCCATCCCGCCATCGACGACGGACGACGAGCTCGTGGCGCTCTGGCTGCATGGCAAAAGCCCTCACACGATCCGCGCCTACCGCGAGGACGTCGCGGCCTTCCGCGCGTTCACGGCTAAATCGTTGCGGGTGACCTACCTCTCGGATCTCCAGAAGTACGCGGACGGCCTGCTTGGAGCGCCCGCGACGCGCTCGCGCCGGCTCAAAGCGCTCAAGTCGCTGCTTTCGTTCGCCGCCCGTCTGGGCTACATGCCCTTCAACGTCGGCGCCGCAATCCGCGGGCCAAAGGTCGAGCAAAAACTCGCGGAGCGGATTTTGACCGAACGCCAAGTTTTCGCGCTGCTCGAGGCGGTCGAGGATCAGCCCCGTGACCACGCTTTGATCCGGCTGCTGTACAACGGCGGCCTCCGGGTATCTGAACTCGTGACGCTGCGCTGGCGCAACCTCATCGATGGCGTCGCGAATGTGACTGGCAAAGGCGGCAAGACCCGCGTCGTTCGGCTCTCCCGCGGGACGTGGGACGAGCTGCAGGCGCTGCGAAACGACGAGACGTTCGGCGAGGATTATGTCTTCCCGATGAGCGCCTGCAATGCGTGGAAGCGCGTCAAGCGCGCCGCGCGGCTCGCCGGAATCGACGGCATCCCGGTTTCGCCGCATTTTCTGCGCCATTCCCATGGCACCCATGCCCTGCGCCGGGGGGCCGACCTTGCCACTGTCCGCGACACGCTAGGCCATGAATCGATCTCCACCACGGGTCGGTATTTGCACGCGCGGCCAGATAAGTCGAGCGGCGACTACCTGGCCCTCTGAAGAGTTTCTGGCTCGGACATCATCGCGTGATCGCCCAGCTTCGCTATTCAGCGTAGAAGCCTCACGTGCGGTGCGACGCTCGTGGGGCGGCGACCAGTGCGACGCTGGATCGCGGCCTATTTTGGATCGGCCCAGGCCGTTTTCGGCTCGGGCCCCGTTCGCATGGCGGCTTCCGGTGCGCTCGGTCGCGATCCGCGCTCTTGACCAACGCGCCCGTTCGAGACTGCTTATGTGACCGATTTCGGCGAGCGCATTTTGGCATCGGGGACGTCCTCGTCGCGCGTGAGAGCGCGCACGGAGGCGTCAACGTCGATCTTTACACGTTTGTCGGTCACCGTGAAGATGGACGGCTCGACTTGTGCGCCGGCGCGATGGCGAAGAGAGGTGTTATGGGACGTGCACGAGCACCGCGCTCGACTGCGGCTAAGCGACGACGTCGTATCGGTCGCAGGGGCGCATCGTTGCCGCCGTCTTCGTCCTCGCGTCGCCAGCCGAGGCGCAGCGCGGGCTTTACGTCGACTGACGCAACGCGCGCAAGCACGTGACGATCGCGTTACGGACAGGATGAAGGTCAGGACTTCGGTGAGTTCTTGGTGCGAGCGCATCGAGACACCGGCAAGCTGCTCGTGCGCGACGTGCAGCGCGACGTCACGATCCGCCAAGAACTTGAGCACGAGCAGCAACGCGTGAAAGCAATGGAGATGCAACGCCGGCGCGGGCCGGAGATAAGCTATGAACCAAGTCCCGAAACCGCCGTCCCGCAGCGACTTCCGATTCGGTGATTCGTTTCCTGAATCCCGGGCGATCACGATTCGCTAAAGTCTTAGTCGTTCGAAAAGTAGCCGCATAATCGCCGGGCAATAAGCGGTTAAAGAGTTAATGTAAGTAGTGCTCTGGCGATGACTCGCCCCTATTGACTTGCGATCTTTCCCGGCTCATCATTTTTTAGAGCAGTCGCATGTGGCTAAAGTCATAAACGGCTTATGGCCGATCGTCTCGCCGCTATACTAGATCACCACGTGCCCGCTTTCGCAAGGGAGCATCATCATGCGTTTCGGTCTACTCAAGACCCTCGGTATCGTCCGCCTTGCAGCAACGTTTTCGGTCGCTGCTTTCGCATCGGTGACCGCCTGGTCATCGGCTGCACCGTCGAAAGCACTACCGTTCCTGAAGCCGAAGCCTGTGTTCGGGCCTCCGTCTTCCAGGATCTTCCAAGCTGTGCCAAACGTCTTCGAAACGGCACGCGGTAGACAGCTCACAGATAGGGACCTCGACGTTTACATCGCCCGGTCCGTTACGGGCAGCGACCGAGTGCTCGCACATAAGATCATGGCGATGATGCCTGCGAATGAACGCGGCGATTTCGTTTATTCCAGTCTCTCGGGGCATCTCGTCAGCAATAACCCGGCGCTATTGCCTTACATCCAGCTAACCATTCGCGAATCTTCCCGAAACGGTGCATCATCGTGGTCGCGAACGGCCCGCACAAACACGTTGGGACGTATTCAACCGTTCCAAGTGACGCAGTGTTCACTCCCCGATCCGCCAACGGGCGGGACGGGCGCAGGGGGAGCATACGTCCGCCAAGTTTCGTACTGCGGCTTTACAACGGGTTTTGGGTTCGTCAACGTTCCCTGCGGATACACGTATTTCGCGAACAGCGGAGACGTGGGGTACCTATATTTCGCCTTGAAGGGCGCCAGCGGAAGTGAAACGGAGGGTGGGCTACAGTACAATAACGACGGCTCCGTACAGCCACACCTGGTCTCAACTATATTCGGCGATAAAACGACGTCAATGAATAACTATGGCGCTCACTACGGCTGTGGCATGAATTTAGGCGTTTTCTCGGGAGCGACGAGCGACGGCTCGATGACATATACGCAGGTTGGTGTTCTTCCAAGCAACCTCACGCCGCAATACGTCTTTATTCGCAGCAGCAGTTCAGCCTTGAGAACGCCGCATGGCTCTTCTTGCAACAGCCGGGCGATATAAGCGGCGCGGGTCCAGATCCTCTGGGGCACCTCACGCCGTGTATGACTTGCTCGACAACGCAAGAAACGACGATCGGGCAAGCAAACCAATACACCTATAACATCGACGGCTCTTACTTCGGCAAAGATTTCGCGGCGAATCCGTCCAACAATATGGTCAACTGGATGCAAGTAGCATTTGGAGAATGGGAGAGTGACTGCATGCCGGGTACGAGCCTGTGCACGTTTGACTATTCCAGTGATCCGACGGCTTACTATCAAGGTGAAGAGAACTATCCGAACACTCAGGTATCGGAATCCAATTTAAACGTGCCGACCTACGGTCCTTATGAATCGTATGATGGCATCGACCTTACTGGCGGCAGTCAAGTCCCAAATCTGCTGTAAATTCCGATTCGTAGATTTGGCTGAGGTCAAGCGGCCTTAGCGGTTTGTCGGGCGATGGCTGCCGCGTTTGCCATCGTTGATTTCCACTCGTGGTACTCGGTCA
>JAABUX010004182.1_pt1 | contig 18500 bp, 20 predicted proteins | sample 5561851 | NCBI WGS metagenome assembly JAABUX01 (sample SAMN10711883, study PRJNA513361) | rock metagenome | isolation source: Antarctica rocks | place: Antarctica: Victoria Land, Richard Nunatak red sandstone | collected 2016-01-03 | reverse complement strand
GCCAGAACTCTGTAGCCAGAACGTGGAAACTGTCATTTGATTTGATAAGGAAGCAAAAACCGCGTGCGGCGGAGATGCTATCACTTATGGCGGTCCTAGATCGACAGGGAATTCCGAAGAGCCTTCTACAGAAAGACACGGACCGACTGATCGATATCACGACTGCGTTAGGTACATTACAAGCATTCTCGTTGATCAACGCAAGAAGTGATGGACAGGAATATGGACTACATCGACTAGTGCAGCTAGCTACCCGAAGATGGTTGGAGATGCAAGGTACAACAAAACTGTGGGAAGAAAAGGCTTTGCTCGTGGTTGCAAATCATTTTCCGACTGGTACTTTTGAAAACAGGACGACATGTGAATGTCTCTTGCCTCATGCACAAGCAGTCATACAACGTAAAGATATAAGTGAAACCTATCCGGTAGAATACTCGATCCTTTTACACAACGTGGCTTTCTTGGATATGAGCCAAGGGCGGTTTGAGATTGCCTGTACAAGGATATTGGCTGCTACTGAGCTGCACAAGAAGATCTTCGGGTTAGGGCATCCAAACGCGCTGTCTAGTATGGCCCTTCTTGCAGCTGTATACATGTCGCAAGAGCGGTGGGAAGAGGCAGAGAAGTTACTCGTGCAGTTAATTGAGGCTAAGTCAAGGCTATGTATTCCGGAGGATCCAGAAATGCTGGGATTAATAAACAACCTCGTACGTACATACGTAGGACAAAATCAATTGGACAAGGCAGAGGAACTAGGCGTGAAAACGATGGAGACAGGCTTGAGAGTGTTAAAGGCAGAGCATCCAGTCACGCAAGATAGCATGGCTTTTCTTTCACTCGTCTACTGGTTCCAAGGGCGGTACGATGAGGCGGAAAAGCTGGAAGTAAAGGTATTACAGACGACGTTGGGGGTATATGGATCAGAGCATCCAGAAACGCTGGCCAGTATGCATGATCTGGCATTTACGTACTTCTCTCAAGGTCGGCACGGCGAAGCTATTGCAGTGATAGAGGACGTGGTTGATAAGCGAATGAAGGTTCTTGGAGCCAATCATCCAAATACGACAAGGTCAGTCAAGGCGTTGAAATCATGGTCAGATACTTGTATCAATTAGCTTTATGTTGTAAAGCGTTATTGTCTTACACTATCTCCACAACATGATAATAAATACATATCAGACATTTCACCCATGTAGAGATTGAACGGTTGGAGTATCGTAGATGTTACACCATTTATAGTCATGTTTATACATACACTCATTACGCAACTTCATGACAAAACAGTCAACTACAAGCATCAAAATATCTATCTTCCACCATGTTAAATAGCACCGACTGACTCAAAGAGCCATCCATTGCTTTGTACCAGGCAATCCTTTCATGACATCTATCGTAGTAGATACGAATAAATTTCTTAAACCTAAGTGAAACATACAAGAGAAAAAGGAAGAACGCATTTGTTTGTTGTACAAGCCAGTATTATCATATCGACATATCCAGAAGAGCTAGATTACAGAAGCTCTGGTAGAAAAAAGAAGTGGGAAACGACGTAGCTGAGGAGAAAGAAGTGTTGATGATGTGCGTATCTATAATTTATTTCTATATATACCGCAAGTGACACACACACCCTTTCCACCTCCCCATCAATCTCCAGCAACAATAAAACACGCAGTGCGGCCTCTACTTAGTATTCACAAACTTCATCTGCAGTGAATATCGTCTAGCGTTCCAGTACCATATGACAAAGAATGATATCTCATCTAATATTGAGTTCGACACTATAGATATAAGCTTTCGTAGGTAACAAATCTCGCTGCTCTCGTCGATTTGGAGGGAGCTTGCATGCATGTTATGCTCGTGCAGAAGCTTAGGAATACGGTACCATGTCCTTGTGAAGAAGAGGGTTTCGGGCGGTTGGATCTAATTCACCAAGTTGGCCCACCAAGTTGGCCCACTAAGTCAGCCACCAAGTCGGCTCCCACCAAGTCGGCTCCCACCACCAAGTCGGCTCCCACCAAGTCGGCCACCACCAAGTCGGCTCCCTCAGTCCGATCCCTCAGTCCGCCCCCACCAAGTCGACGACGGGCTCTTATAATAGCTTCGTATGTTATAAATCGAGAGAATAGGTATGCTTTGTACTCCTTTTGCTAGGAGTGGAGGTATGGAGTTGGGAAGGGTGTGGGAGCTTTGGGAGAGGAGAGGTGAGGATGAGGTGTTTTTTGGGTGGTAAGGGGAGGATGATTGGGAGAGGGTGGTGAGGAGAGGATGGGGAGAGGGTGGGTTGGTAGCTTATGTGAATGATATTCTGGGAAACTCGACGTTCTGATCGGTTGATGGCGATCCTTCACAGACCCAATCGAAGCCGTACAGATGTGGTCAATATTGTACTCTGCCGTTCTCTACGGGAAAGAAGAGCCAGAATGATACTACCATGTCCATTCATCACCACCAGCTGACCACGTCGCGGAGCATACAACAGTGAGATTATCAGACCTGGTCAGATTAAACGATTATGCGCCGCAGATTTCAAAGAGACGAACGCCAAATATATGCGAACGATTATGCTTGGTTAAATGTGGTTCAGATCCAAATTTCCCCAGTACCTACGTTGCATATGCTAATCTTCCAGTACCACCACGAATACCTAATTACTTGGGCGTCTGAACTCCGCCCTGCTCTATAAGTTGTCAAGGCTGTCTCGTAACTTCTTAAATCCCAAAGACCTAAAGCATTGTGGAACATTACTGGCTTGGTTATGGGACGTAGACTCATCAATAGTAGTGCTGTAGATATCTTCAAAGACACGTCTTCAAATTCTTCGCGAGAGCCACGAGGCTGTATGAGCTTATTTGGAGAGGATGGATTGAATGGGAGGTAGAGAGGAGGTGTTGGTCTGTAGATAAGCTGCTCTGGAGCTTGTTTTCACAGCGTATAATCGATCTGTTACTGTAATAGGTCGTTTACTCGACTTGCCACTTTCGACGTGGCTTTGAAATGACGTCCTGTAAGGCAAGTATGGCTAATGATGGGAATGATTCAAGGAATCCTGACAGGGTACCTGCTAAATAACAACAACACCTCTCTCGAATATCAGTATTCGACGATGGACGATCCTGACCATCTCGTCATGATAATTTGCCCAAGGACCTGCAACGGCGGTGATGCTTATACCGCTTCACTTGACTGAAGCTTCTTTCCACCAAATCATCTCGCCATCAAGCACAGATTCTCTCCCTCAGATCGTTCCGTATTTTCTCCAGCTTGTTGAAGTACTCCAGATTTTGGTCGTCGCTTATGGGGACATTTTGCTCATAGTATGAGTACCAGCGAAATTGGCTATTCCCGGTCATAGCTTGAACGTTGAGGTAAAAGGCTTTCAACCCCTTCAACGCCAACATTGGTTTCACCCATTTTGCGTCAAGACTGAAATCCATGCGCGGCACAACATCCTCTTCAAACAACCAAACCTCGACATTGCGGAGGCCTGTCAGCTGAATTGCGGCATGATTCCATAATCGAGTCCACTTATCAAGACTGAACGAGCCCGAGAGGACGCTTAGATCTACAAGGGTGATACAGGCTAGCCGTTGTGGAAGCACGGCGCGGGTGAAGCTGGAGTATGTGAAGAGTAGAGCATTATGGAAGCTGAACCTGTTGGTGGCGTAGAGAACCTGCACGCTTTCAATGTAGATGAACCGGCATGTTTTCAGTAGGGAGAACTCGCTGGAGCTTGGAGGATTCCCCGCATTTGAGACTTTGCGCGGGAACAAGGGGTTGTTTTTCCAGCTGTAGCGGTAGATGAAACCATGAACCGCGCGACGGTTAGAGAAGTGAGCTATGCCGAACAGACGATTGCCGAGCACATATGTGTAAATCTTTTGACGGATCTCGAATGGTATTTTGCCAAAGTAGCCAGCTCTTCCGATCAAGGTCACATGATCCTCTTCGCTCCTCGCGAACGACAGAGCTCGCCGACGTTTGCGCGGCCATGGCTTCGGAAACGAGGCACTTTGCCGTCTCCTCATACCTAATCACATTTGATGTTGGGACTTTTTCTCAGGCTCGCATCAACAGGCCACTATATTCTATATAGAAGTTGAGCATGGCATTCATAACATCCAAGGTAGTTTTTGAGGCCTTACCACACATACGGCGACCTCTTGGGATGTGGTGCTGGTGAGAGGTCCCAGCAGGTAGCGGCTATGCCTAGAAAGTCTAGACTGCATGTGATATGAGCCTATCGAAGCTAGCATACCCGGCAAGCGAATTTGGCCCTCCTCTCGGCTATACCTCGGTAAATCCCCCTGAGGAGTGCCTTGCCATGTAAGGAGATCCATGCAATATGATTGAATTGTGTGATGGACCATATATGGGATGATAACGGACGATGCAATCAGCAACGCTGCGCACGGATTGACAGTCTTTGTTTCTCTCTTTTGCATACTTCGTCGATGAGAACAAATCTCTATGATGTCCTCGACTCGTACATGGTATCAACAGGCTATGCCGGATAATACCGCCAGACAATGTAAGGTGTTGATGATCCCATCTTGAGCAAAGACAGAGAGCGTAGTGTGGTAATAGGGAGAAATGCGTAGTGATCAGGAAGGAGCGTTTGATGTTGCGGAGGAACGGACGAGCTTTCCCTCAAAATTCTGACAGGTGTACCAGGCACTGAGGGCAATACGTGATCGTCCTTCGCGCCCACTAGCGATGCTCATACATTGTCAAACATCCAGTTACCTCTTTCTCCGTTTCGACTTCGGTTCAGGAGTGGTTTCCTGTTCCACGGTCCCAATAACATTCTCCCCGTCCCCATCACCGGCCAATTCATCCACCTCCTCACTACCTCCACCTCGTAGTCGTCCAATAGCGGTCTTCGAAGCACCTCCCTCTTCTGTTGCCCTCTCGGCACTCCTCCATTCGGCAACTTTCTTCTCCACGGCGTCAAACATCTCTCGCGTGTCCTTCACAACACTGACATCCTGCTTTCCCTTGATCACCTCGTCCTCACCCTGATCTTCGTCATCGGAATAGACTGCGCCTCTTTTCACGGTGCGCTGGCGAGTCCGGAAGGCTGGACCAAAGCTCCGCTGGGACGGAACGTCTGGGTTGAACATAATTGCGTTGGCGAACATGCGCATTAACTCCTTTTCAAGCTGCGCCGAATTCACAATGCCTCTTGGTGGGATTACGTCAGGCGTTTCGGGAACCCACACGTTTGATGAGTTGCCTTTTTCACCCATGTTCTCGGCCGCTTTCTGTAAAGCTTTGCTGCCGGCGGTGATGGCAGCTTTGATGGACTTTATGTCCTGAGGCCGAAAGACGAGGTCCCTGTACCCAGGAGCTTCGCGTTCAGTAAGAGGTTTAGAGAACATATTTCCGACTTTGTGAGCAAGAATGTCATTCATTAGATTGGTGGAGGTGCGATGAAGGTTACGGGTGCCGAGCACGAAGCCGGGTCTTGAAATTTGAGTAGGAGCTGGTGAGGGTGGTTGGAGTATAGTTGATTCCTCTCTTTTACGCTTGCTGTTTGTATGATTGCTGTCAGCTGTTCCATGTCTGATGAAGGTTCCTCTACGCTGCCTATTGGGCTTTCGACCGTTCTCATCGGCCATTGGGGAGGCTATGGATTCATCATCCTCGTGCGCTGACGTTCCAGAAGGCTCAGCCTTGATTCTGCGAGTCGCAGGCTGGTCTATGGAAAGCTCATCAACTTGAGAGACAACGGACTGACTCCGGGTTCGCGCGTGGGTGGAGCCTGCATGAGCGGAAGATTCTGCACTCGCTGTACGACCTCCTCGGTATCTCCTGCTGATTCCTCGTCCTCGAGGCGCTTTACCTCGGATAGCTCCGCTTGGAGGATGAGTAGGGGGGTTCTGGATATGCTGGCTTCGACTACTCGATGTGCGGAGCTGTGGAGACTCTACCAGAGGGGATGGGGCTTTTTCACTTATTGGACTTACGGCTCCTGGACTCGGGCTACGCGGTGATGGCTGCCGTATGGAGGTTGCAACATCGATGTTCTTCCACCGAGTCGAAGAGGCCGAGGTTGTGATTGGGGTTGGCATGGAAGGCCGTTGTCTAACCAACGTATTGGACATTGGGGTGTACTGATCCTGGAATCGAGGAACTGGGCCTCTGGGGTAGGGAGATTGGGCTGGTGGTTGTTGATAGTATCCAGGAGTCTGGCTGTACCCTGGATGCTGGCTATAAGGGGACATTGAGGCTTGATACGATGGCACATTGCCGTATGGCGAGCCGTGAGCCGGAGTAGTCGCAGAGCCTTGATATGGTGGCATGGCACCCTGGTATTGATAACTCGCCTGGGGTGATGGACCCTGACCATATGGGGAGTAAGGGGCTTGATACGGAGGTTGTTTCTCATTATGTGAATATGGTCTTGGTATGTAGAATCGGCCCTGTGTAGACTGGTGAGGGTGCTGAACTGATCTCGGCGATGGCATAGAAGGACTGGCTCTGTATTGTTGACCAGCCATATCGGCGAGCGCATCTAGTGGACCAGTAGGAGAACCTGAGGAGCCAAGCATGCCTGGCGGAGGAGGGAGTATGATAGGCGAGGCAGAGGAGCGTTCGGGCAGTAGAGGTTTGTGGGCGGAGCGAGAGCTTGGAGAAGGTGGTGGGTGAGGCAATACCTGGTGGGGAGGAGGCAATCGTCGTGTGTCAGAGCTAGGAGATCCCACGGAGAACCCACGGCCGCCATGCTGCAGAGGTGGAAGAAGAGGGACATTCGGCTCTGCTGGTCCTGTGGGCCGAAGCTGTTTCTGGGCTCCTATAGGATGTCCAGACTGTGCAACAGGTGAATCATATACAGATCTGGTCGGCAATGACTGAGATGTGCCAGTATGAGCTCCAACGTCGACGCCATTCTGTTGGTCCCGAGACGTTGTTGCCCTTGGCTGATTTCCTGCGCATACCCTCTCATTCTCATCATCATGTCGTAGTAACTGCTGTATTGAGGACACTCCTCTCGGGTCTCGCCTTGACGCATTGTCCAGCTGAAACCTCGCATCCCTTTCACGACGTTCTATGTCTTGAATCTCCGCCTGCAAAGCTCGATGCGTGCGCTCCTCATCGTGAATATACTTGATGGCTTCGTCTCGATAGCGAAAGTAAAGGCGATTGGTGAGCTGTGGCAACAGGTGCGCGTACTCTAGAGCTTCCTCTGCGGTCTCTAAAAGCGGGCTTGAACGCTTTAGCTTTTGAGAATTCTCATCACCATTCTGTACATCATGGTCGCGTTGGCCTCCCGACTTGACTTCTTCCTTCAGAAGGTGTAAGTAGCTCCGTTCCAGGGACCCGGGTTCCAGTCGGTCCTCGACATACGAATCGCTTTCTCGAAGGAGATGATTGGTCTTCAGAACTTCCGAGATCTTGCCAAAAGAGGGCGGCTTCTCCTCAGATTGTTGTAAAGTCTGAAAGAGCAGAAGATTTTCTAGAGAAGTATGCAATTGTAGGTCCGGTGCCATCGCAGACCATGTCGACAGGAGTATGAGCTGCCTGAATGACCATGGACTGTACCTTATTACGTTGAGGCTCTGTGGCTCTCAAGCAGTAAGCGTTTAGACCCAAGGTAGTTCGCCAAGCGCTTAGTCATTGGAGCGTTTACTGCCAGGTAGCAGAAGTGAACTGCGGACAACTCTGAAACTCCCCGCTGTTCAACGGTTCGAAAGGTCCCTTCGCAAAGAATGTCACAACACGTAAAGTGATCACACATTATACCTGGACCTATTGGCATTGATATTCAGCCGGATAGTAAGCATAATCGTTTGTCGTGGTGTCATTTTCTTGTCGTGAATATACCCCTGCCCACAGACTCCACATTCCTCTCTCATAACGTTGTTTGAACAAATCATGTCAAACGACAACGGAGACTGGAAGCCGAGCGGACGACCGCAATCGTGAGAAGTCTTGATGCTTATCACTATAGCAGCTGACCGAGAATCAGTACAATTGCCCGGAACTTTTCCGCTTCGCTGAACGATACTTTCGCCATGGATAACCACCTAGATGGTCTGGTGCAGTCAGTCGAGCAAAAGTACGCATACCGATGATCCTTTGCTACTAGGCTGGCTGAGAAAAACACAGAAAGCAAGCGGTGTCATCCCAAAGCGCTGAACTGGAAGCTCTCGAGGCTCGGCTTCGCGAGACCGAAGAACGCTTGAGAGAGAAGCAATCTCAAAAGTCATCACCCGCACCTAGGGCTACAGGCGATCTCAATCCTCCACACAGACGTCAACCCTTGGGTGACACTTTTGCTGCTCATGAGAGCGAACATATACAACAACCCTCCGTCTCGAGTCCGTTGGCAGCCCAACCACCACCTTCTGGAGCCGTATCGTCAAGTACAATGTCCTTCTGGAGGCAGGCGGCACAAGACGGTTCATCAGAAAGATCTAGGAATGCGCGAGATGTTCCTGCGGAACAACTGAGTGGACAACAGGGAAGCAGGTATACCCAGTGAATGCAACGATATTCATGATAAGAATCTGGGAATGAGACATTTTGATCACATACTTGGCTGTAGAACTCAAAATTCATGAAGCGAAGCAGTACTCTAGAGGATGCCGCGATGGAGGGTATCACCTTTCGAGGAGCGTTCTTCCAAAGCCCTAAGGCTAGCAAAGATCTAAATTTATAGCATCTAGGCTAAGGATCTGATAGGAAGACCATACTCAATACTCCGGATCAGATATTCCTGTACCTCGCGCTTTACGTTGTTCGTGGTCATTGGGGAAAAGATTCCATTCACTTCACTTTTCTATACATGGAATCGTTATTGATGGCCTCCGCCAATCGGCTCAAAATTGACCATACCTACCTTCATACATCACCTTTATCATAGAGCAGCGCTCCAAAATCTCACATAGTCTTTTTGTCATTCACATTAAGCACATCCTCACCTCACTTATATCTGAACAACATCTTCTTACGTTGTACACCTCATCCCACTTCTTCCTTCTTACAACTTCCCTCGTCAACATCTTCCTTCATACACCTGTAATATCTTCTCGTTTGCATCCACCTTCAATTCCTTCTTTATCATCGTTTCATTCTATCTTAACCTTTGGCATCCGTACCTATCATTGATTTGAGCCGCTGCCCAGCTTTACTATCAATTTCCGACTATTGCGAAGCGCTCATTGCTCAAGCATTTTTCCAGGTCGAGGCCCGCTCTTCAGCTTACTTTTCTTTGGCATCCGTTTTCGAGTGAGCTGGCATCACTACACCTACAACATTACAGGTTCGGGTTCCGCCTCGATGCCACGCTACAGTCTACGACGGCGCTTACATTGTTACTTACTTAGCATAACAGCTCATATTATATCCACCAGCATCCGGCATTCTTTCCACCTGTTGCGTCAATATCCAGTATCTTATCGGGCAATAGCATCAATCAAACACGCTCACCACAGCATCGTACCAAGCAGCATCTACACTTCTATCCTCAGTATCCTCACACCACAGCAAAATGTCTCACACAAGCCCAACTCACTCTTCCTCCACCCTCTCATCCTCCTCCTCCTCAACCTCACCCAACCGCCAAAGCTACCCATCACCCACCCGCCGCGACCCAACCCACCACCACCGCCGCAACATCCACTCCGCACCCGCAGCCTACAAACCCTTCCGCACCCTCAACCAAACATCCACCTCGACCCTCTCCTCCTCCTCCTCAACCGACTCCTCCACCGCCGTCCCCTCTTCCTCCGACGACGAAAAGCCCATCAAACCCACCCACCTCTCCCCCGAAGACGAATCCTGGGCCAACAAAATCACCGCCGAACACGCCGCCAAAACGGAAGCGAGCGCGAAAAGGGAGATGGCAAAGGCGAAACGTGGATGCATGGGCGCTCTTGCGTCTGAATTCGATTTCGGATATGCGAATGTGGCGTCGAGGGGTGCGAGGAGTGGGAGGAGGGCGCCGGGGTTGGGGAAGTGTGAACTTATGTGAGGTCTTACGGTCTTCTCTACTCTAATGAAGGGGCGACGAAGGGGACCTGGATCGTTCGAGAAACGTTTTGAAACTGCTTGCTACTTTTGCTGGGATCTGATATTTTGGACCATCGCTACTGGTGCTGGCCACCTGCGTTCTCTACTCAATTCTGAAGGATCTGGACTTTACAACTGGACTTGGATTTTGCATACGCTCTTCTCTTATCCTTATCCTTTCGTTCCGCTTCGCTGGCTTCGCTGGCTTCGAACATAATGACCGCTTTCGATCTTGTCATCTACAAACGACGTGCTGGAAGCTACATCACCTATTGTGGGAAATCTGGATACCCATCTCCTCCACAGCCCCATTTACAACCTTTCATAACTCCAAATACAGCACGTATGCTTATTCAATCACCACAACATATCAGATTCTATACTCCAGGAAAACGTTCAATCACAGCATCGATACCATACCAGACTACATCTCCGGAACATCCTTTCATTTCTACTGCATATCAGCATCCTATGTTGTATCCTCGAGGAATGGCAATGAAGGATGTGATGGAAGTTTGGAAGGGAGCAGCTAGCTATATTCTATCCCGAGAGTTAGCGCTGGTAGTGGTTTCGAGGAGCAGGTTTTGGAAGTGCGCAGTTATAGCAGGGCTATTTCGCGGAGATGATATCTAGGATCTGATTGACGTACTCACCAACACTGCCAACTCTCTAATGAATCTACTTATAGTCACTAATCCTCTCTAACACAACATACTCCACCCCCCTACCCTCCCACAACCCCCCCCTCCCCCTCCCTCCTCCCCCCAAAAACCCTCCCCACAGCCCCCCCCAACCACTCCTCCGGTACCCCCACCCTACACCCCCCCCGACCACTAACCCACCTCACAAAAACCGGATTCGCAGGCGGAACCTCCTCTTCCTCTCGCAACTGCTGCTGTTGCTGCTCGGAAGAAGAGTCGTCGCCGTGTTCTTGCGCTACGATTTCCGCGGCGGAGATCTTGCCGCGGCGTTTCGGGGCTTGTTTCTTGAGGAGGCGGTTTATGGTGTCCATCTGTGGGGGGAGGGGAGGGGGGTTGGAAGGGGGGTTGGAAGGTGGTTTGTGGGGGAAGGGTGGGGATTTTTGTAAGTATGAGGAAAAGGGGGGGTGGGCGGACCTTTTCCTCTTCGTTGCGTTTCTCACTCAGGTTCTTGCGGCGTCTGGCCATTTCTGCTCGGCGCATGGCGTGTTCTTCGGCTGTGAGATGCTTCTTCGTTTGGGGTTCTGGTGGGACGCGGTTAGTATGTCACGACTGCATTGTGGGCTTTGTCAAGGACGCACCCATAGGTAGCTGCAGGAAATCTCCACCCATGACCTGATCGAGCCTACTCCGCTGCCTTTTGGTCATCTTGCTGACGTCCGGGGTGCTCCCTCTACTGCCCGGACTCCTACTCTCATCGTCATCGCCCATTTCTTCGTCGACGTCTCCTTCCGCGTCCTCTTCGCCGGCGTCGTCGTCATCCTCTGACAGCTCCGATAGCTCTTCGTCATCGTCGTCCATCTCGACTTCTTTGGCTTCTACGGATTTGACTTTCTCCGCTTGGGCAGGCGTGACGGTTACAGTGGGTTTGGATACTGTTTTTGGTTTCGGTGTTGCTACTGGACCGTTGACTTTGAGGATAGGCTGCCGTAATGGAGGAGGCTGACCGTCGTCAGCGTCGTCATCCATCTCGACATCACCATCGGCGTCTTCGTCGTCGTCATCGTCTTCGGCGTCATCGTCATCGCTCTCCTCGGGGCCTTCGGCCTGCTCTCTCTCATCTTCTTCCGCCTCTTCCTCCTCGTCTTGCTCTTCATCGCTAGCTTGAGCTTCGACCTCTTCCTCGTCTTCGCTCTCGTTTTCAGAAGTCTCGCTCTCAACAACATATTTCTTGTTCGCGCGACTAGCTCTCGGCCCGCTCACAAGTTCGCCGCCCGTCAGCGAATCCGTCAATTTGGCCGCGGCATTTCCGCGTGAGCTCGGTCTTGACTTTGGATTTGAAGTGACTTCTCGTAGTTTGCTAGAAGGCATCTTCATCGTAAGCTTGAGTGCCTTCCTCGATTCGTCTGGAGAATTGGATTCATCGCGCGTAATCTTTACTGTCGAACCTGATGCAGTGCGGCGGGGACGTGAAGAGACCGGCTGAATTGGTGAACTAGGAGTAGACGTTAGAGAGGTGCGGGTCCTGGTTGAGCGACGAATCGGCATGTTGTTGTGGGTTTGCAATCAATCGTGTATGAAATGATGTACAAGTGCTAAGAGTAAGAGGAAGTGCTATCCGTGGACTCTATTGAAAACGAAATATTGCAAAATGATTCAGAGTGTGCGGTCTATAGTTCGGAAAACTAGTAGTGGCTAGATTGTGGTAAAGTGCAGCATCTTGTCTAGGGAAATGGCCAAAGATGGCTCCTGCGGCAAGGCAAGCAGCGCGATAGCACATAGAATATTACAGCGCAATATTTCCGTACGAAAGGTCTTATCAAATCATGCTGACGCCTGAAGAAGGCTGACGGGAAGCCAGATTCAAAGATATAAGTGATAGGCTACATACACGTTTACTGGCGCATTGCTGCTGGGATCGATTCCAACGTGCCTCCCCCCGTCGCCGTAGCTCTCGCTTCTTTGGCGCTTGTTGGGCCTCTCTGTCATCCTGTTGGCTCTCCCTGGGTTGTGCCTCGTAAAGGATGCACGATTGCGGGTAGAGTTCCAGGGCTAATGCAGGTTTGCTACACTTCAGGCACGTATATCTTCGGATATAACTCCAGGTCCTGACGTGTTCTGTATGGTCTACTGGTGCTTTGAGAATTTGTTCGAAGGTCTGTACAGAGGCTTTCTTTGAACTGGAAGTCCGCCGTTGAACGCCGCTATTGTGCCAAGAACTGCCTATTGGACAAAGCTATCCGAATACGGTTAGCCTTGTCTGTGCAGGCCGAGGTTCCTCCGCAGTTCCACCTCCAACTACAACATACGCCCACGAATATCTGTTATCACTATGGATGATCATGACGGGCCCAAGCCCAAAACAGCACCTTCATGGCAGCGCAACGATTCTACCACGTCAGACCCGTTGCAGGACACTACCTCTCCATCATCGGACAATGTTGCGACACTTGAAACCCGAGAAGCGCTCTTGAAGCAAGCTACGAAATTCTTGGAGGACGAAGACATAAGGAATGCTCCTGTTGAGCGGAGAACATCCTTCCTGAAGTCAAAAGGGCTGACCGAGCACGAGATCTCGCATCTTCTTCAAGAAGGGCAGGTGGACGTGGAACATGTTCCCGAAGTTGAAGTTATGGAGGATTATGGCGTCGATAGAGGGGATGATTCCCCGCTGCAGTCAACAAATAAAATTTTGAATACCACAGAACCGGAGCCGCCCGCCACAAGGCTAAAGAGTTCACCCCAGACCCAGGAAGATTTACCCCAGCCGAAGAAAGAGATACCGCCTATTATTACTTATCCCGAATTTCTCATCCACTCCAGAAAGCCCCCACCATTGATAACGGCTCGTCGTCTCCTGACAACTTTCTATGTTGCTACTGGTGCAGCTACTACTATCTATGGAACTAGCAAATACGTTGTCGAACCGATGATCGAGTCTTTGACTGCGGTTCGCCATTCCCTTTTTGAAACAGCTTCAGGCAATCTAGATACTCTCAACTCGAAACTCGAGAGCGCTGTGTCCAAAATACCAGAAGGTTCGCACCAGCCTGATGATGATGGCTCCGATGTTGAGTCAATGAGTTCAGACCCAGCCCGGTTTTACAATCGCTCGACAGCAACGCAAACGTCGCCTCACCTCTCTCGTTCAACCTCGTTAACCTCATCGCCAGGTCTACAACCAGTCTCGCCCAATCAACTACAGGAGGATGGCATCACGGAGATATACAACAAACTTACAGGTATTCAATCAATGAACACCTCATCACTACTTGAGACAAGTATCAGTGATCTGCGGAAATATCTGGATGGCCTACCTCATCTAGATTCTACACAGAGTGGGAAGCTGTGGGAAAAGTCCAAGCCCGATGAATATTCAAAATTAAAAGCCGAGATCAGGGGTGTCAAAGGTGTGCTGCTGAGCGCAAGAAATTTCCCAAGTAGTGTAGCTGTTAGATAAAGTAGCTCATTTACCGGTACGAGTTGAAAATGGCGCGATAATATGAACTAAAGTCGCAGTCGGCAGGATCGCGAAAACCGTACGGAGTACAGAGCTGAACTGAAGTGACTAGCGTAAAGATCAGCCTTACAGCTCGCTTAGCCCGAGCACACTTGAATTTGACGATGGAATTTGAAGATCGATCACACCAGCTCCATTAAATCGAAGTTTGAGGCGGACGACACCATAGTACGCTGACTGCGTTATCTAATGGCTGTTTAGAAGAAGGTAAGCCAGACAATAGATACGCCCCACAACGTGATGGCTATGAGCATCCGTCCGCGCACTCGCGGACACTGGGTTTGCAGTCTATCAGCACACCAGCAACACCACACATAGGCTTTGGGACGCCCGCACCTCTGTTCACAATATCTTTTGCTACGAGCCTCCAAAAATCCTATGCCCTTTCTTCGCACTAGATTTGCAAAAGGCTGACCTTATCAGTAGCAGTCAATAAGTTATCGCAAACATGGGTATCTCACGAGATTCACGTCACAAGCGTTCAGCTACCGGTGCAAAGCGAGCATACTACCGCAAAAAGAGGTACGTGTTGCCCACCATCTGAAAATGATGGTCTGACCGTCGACAGAGCCTTCGAGAAAGGTCGTCAACCAGCCAACACCCGTATCGGCAACAAGCGTATCCATCTTGTCCGCACTCGTGGTGGTAACACCAAATATCGCGCTCTCCGTCTCGACTCCGGCAATTTCTCCTGGGGCTCGGAAGGCGTTGCCCGCAAAGTGCGCGTGATCTCTGTGTCTTTCCATCCTTCCAACAACGAACTCGTCCGCACGAATACCCTGACCAAATCCGCCGTTGTGCAAGTAGACGCTGCACCTTTCCGCCAATGGTACGAAGCACATTACGGTCAGTCGCTGGGGAGGAGACGTCAGGCAAAGACGGAAAAGGAGGGCGAAGACGCGAAGAAGAGCAAGAGTGTGGAGAAGAAGCAAGCGGCGAGGACTGCAGCGGTTGGGAAAATTGATTCAGCATTGGAGAAACAATTTGAGGCTGGACGTCTGTACGCCGTGATTGCTAGCCGACCGGGGCAGAGTGGCAGGTGTGATGGATACGTGCTTGAAGGAGAGGAGCTGGCTTTCTACCAGCGTGCCATCAGGAAATAGACGGTGAATGCTGTAGAGCATTGAGCATAATGCAGAATCTTGTACACTTGCCAATCATGCCTATGATGGACGCATGGATCTTGTAGATCATATGTCTTGGCAGGTGTATATGGCGATCCCGTATCTACTATGCAACCTAAAGCTTCAGTTTCACCCAAATTCTGCTGAATATGACAAGCTTTCACACTTTCTATTCTGTTCCAAGGGACTCTCGGCAGTTCCCATCTATGTGTACCCACGTCGGGCAGGTAAGCCATGATACTGATTGATGTCCCTTCTAAAATTAGTCCACGGTGCCTCACATTGCCTTGCTAACGTCTGTCAGCCATGACTACCCCAACAGTAACAACCCGACTTTGTATCATTTCGGACACCCACACCGTCATCCCATATCCCTCAGGTGACCAAACCCACGCCTATCGCCAGCCATTTCCCCAAAGCGACGTCCTGCTTCATTGCGGTGACATAACAAGAGTTGGCTATGTGGCAGAGTACGAGTGCATGCTATCCTTCTTGAAGACGGCCCCTGCAGAGCTTTAATTGGTGATTGCGGGGAACCATGATATTACACTACACAAGGATTTATATCTGGAGCGGCTGAAGAATAAACATCGCAATATACCAGAGGATACGGACGCTATCAGGCAGATGTGGACTGGTGACGAGGCGAGGAGCGCTGGGATTGTGTACCTGGAAGAGGGAGTACAGGCCTTTGAGCTTAGGAATGGGGCGAGATTTACAGTGAGTGCATGCTCGGAGTAGGGAGTCAAGCTTGGGATCCAGGGAGATGGGAGACTCTACTCCCGGAAACGGCTGTGTGAGGAGAGGGAAATATCTTATGGAGAAGCATTGTAAGAAATCAGCCAATGGCTGACTCTTACTTGCAGGTCTACTCTTCTCCTTGGCAGCCCGAATTTTATGACTGGGCATTCACTTACCCGCATGATCTCGATCGCTTCAATCCCACACCTGCCGTCTCTGTGCAACCTTCGGCGGAAAATCCAGTACCTGCCCATCCGGCAATCGATATAATGCTTACTCATGGACCGCCAAAGAACATCCTCGACAAAACAGCCTTTGGTGAAGAGAATGTCGGCTGCCCTCACCTACGGCGAGCTGTGGGAAGATGTAAGCCAAGAGTGCATTGTTTTGGGCATATACATGAGGGGTGGGGTGCTGAAAGAATGTCTTGGGTGACTAAAGTGGCCCAAAAGAAAGTGCCAAGAGAGGATTTGACGTTTGATCAGGAGGCCGCATACATTAACATAAGTAAGGATGGCAATGAACCGCTCAAATGGGGAGAAGAGACATTGTTTATCAATGCAAGCATTATGGACGTACGGTACAGACCTGTTAACCCTCCTTGGGTAGTGGATTTGGAGCTGCCATTGAAGCAATTTGCAGGGACCTCGCTACACTGACAGGGTTTGCTGAAGTCTAAGACTCCTTAGCCAGCATTTTTCCAAGACTTCAAGTCAGACCAAAGGCTTGAGGTGCACAAAGCAGTATGAGTGATCAGGGGAAGTTGCTAGAAGCAAAGAACCCAAGCCTAGCATGACCTTTAGCAAGGACAGCCACGCAACTAAAAGGGACGAAACCGCAAATGGCAGGAAAGCTATGTCTGATAACGTCATGCCGGACCCGCTGCTTTGTCTTCTCTTCATCGGACCAAAGGCCTCGCTTGCTATCTCAATCATTCTCGTTGAGCCTTACGAATGTCAAATTCGAGGTTGGCTGGCAATTTCACTTCGAATCATGACTGCGGGTGTTCATCTCTCACTAGTCTTTCACCTTCAACACGCTTTGGCCATTCCATACTACCGAAGCACAATCACTTCCTGAATCGCAAAACTTCATCGCTCGGACAGAAGTTTCATGCCTCGCAAATCTTGTTCACGTACCAACTTTATGAGCTTTATTCTCACCATAGTCAACAATGTCTTACACCTACCTTCGACATAGCAGGTGGCCCTCCCAACGCGTTGCACCGCCAGCCGAAGATGATAGTATCGAGTACGTACTCAGCCATTCTTCCCTCCCCTTCAATTCAGTCCTATCTACCAATCATAACACATACCCATTCTTTATCCCTCCTCCTAGATCTCCTTACCCCCCTCTCCACCTCATCTCAAACCCAGACTAACACCCGCCCTCCAGCGCCCTTCTCTCGCCCACATCCCCCACCTCCCACACCCTCATCCGCACCCAAATCCTAACCTCCACCCACCCCTCCCCCCTCACCATCACCGAACAAGCCCACACAACCGAAGAGCCCCTCCCACACATAGACTACCACCTCCTCTCCCTCCTCATCCGCCTCGTCCATTCCCACCTCGACAACCACGGCAAAAAACGATACGACTACCTCATCCAAGCCCGTCAGTGGTACTACCTCGGCCACGCCAAATTCCAAGAAGCCTTTCGCAACCTGCAAGACGCAAACGCCTACAGCATCATCCTCCGACAACAGTCCGAGCGCATCGTACAAGCCAATCCCACCCCTACCAATACCACCTCTTCAACAGCCCCCAAAACAACCCCGATCCCCCTCGACCGCGCCCGCCGCGCCAACAACGAACTCATCCGCCACCACCTCCTCACCGTACGCCAATGCGCACAAGCCCGCGACCACGCGACGAGTTGGCTCAGCAGTCTGAAATGGAAGTTTCTAACAACGGAAATGCCGCCATTGATCCAATACGCAGACGACCTCTATTCTCATCTGATGGATGGCGGGGAGGGAGGTATGTCTTGCTTTTCCATCACCCTGATCCATCTAAACCATCCATTTTCGGTGTAGAAGATCATAGCTAACGTGCCGAAATCGGTGTGCTTGAATAGCTGCTCCACCGCAAATCGGCACATTACCACCCATTGAGCATTTAGAACCGGACGCTTCGCGCCATTCAGTGTTTGGTGCGAAAGATCGGAGTGAGGAGGTTGGGAATGGTGCAAGTGTGCTTGTTATACCGGAAGGCGCAGCGAATGAGGGTCATGAGGAGATGGATGCTGAAGCTGCCATTGCCATGGCCAGCATAGAACAGATTGTGAAAACTTAAGTCGGAGGTTCAAGACCTGAAGGTTCGAAATACAAGTCTTTCAACGCCTCTATTTCTACATCCGTACTCAAAGAAACAGTCTGGCACATTCGTCCGCTAGTTCCATCCCACCCCCATCCCCCCCCAATTCCCCCATCCCCCCATAACGCAGCCTCCACACCAACCC
>JAABUX010004181.1_pt1 | contig 18503 bp, 23 predicted proteins | sample 5561851 | NCBI WGS metagenome assembly JAABUX01 (sample SAMN10711883, study PRJNA513361) | rock metagenome | isolation source: Antarctica rocks | place: Antarctica: Victoria Land, Richard Nunatak red sandstone | collected 2016-01-03 | reverse complement strand
CCAGCGAAGATCACGCTGCCGTCCTCAACCGGCGTCGACGGCGTGCCTGCTTTTCCCAAACATCGGGATCTATCGGCAGGGGCACTGCGCGACCCGTGGCCGCGTTATAGAAAGCGCCATGGTGATCGAGCGTGCCGTAGCGGAGCAGTCGGGTGAGCATAGCCAGAGCGCTTGTCGCCAGTACGTTGTTAATGAATGGCTCCTGACGCTCCAGTGCTTCTGCGGCAGAGCAGCTGGGAAGCGGTCCTTCGCCCTGCGAGGTATCCATGATCGAGGGAAATAGTTCTGTGACGGTGCGGAGGCGGTTTCTGGTTTGACGATTCAGGTCGTTCAGCGGCTGACCGAGGACGAACTGACCGTTGCTCGCATCGTTGCCGATGTCGAGCCAGTAGCGGACCTGTCGCCATGGACCGCACTTCGTATTGAAGGCTTCGTGCATCTCTGCGCGAGCTGCACGCGTATCGACACAGCTGATGACCACGTCGATGGTGTTGTCATAACCGGAATGATTGTTCTTCCGGTCCTTTGAGAAGAACAACTCTTCTGAGCGCCACGAGAGGCCATGGAAGAGATTGACCCGGTTGACGAGGATGGTTGCTTTGTTGTGGCCGATATCGGCGGCGCCAAAGGGCTGGCGCACGCAGTTGGTTGGCGAGACTGTATCGCCGTCCATCACCGTGACCGAGATGCCTGCGTCTCTGCCCCAGGCAACCAGTGCATGGTGGAGATACGGCAGGCCGAAGAGAACGGCGCTTCCGTTGCCTCCCGAACCGATAAGGAGGATGCGGAACTCACGCCGATAGGGACTCTCGTTGGCAAGTTGGTGAGTGATCTTCATGAAGCGCCTCCAGACAGTTACGAGTAGCTGGCCTTGGAGACGCGAATCCTCTCCGTGAACTAGCGTTGAAGAAACTGGCTCAGGGTCTCCTGTGCGTCGGCGAGATGCTCGACGGGGAACCTGCGCTTGCCGATGAGTGACGTCCAAAGACCGATGAAGCCGCCCGGATGCTCGGTGAGCTTCTTTGCGGCATTGGGATGGGTGAATTCACTCTCGAAGAAAGCATTCTCCCAGCGCGGCAGCGACTCGACGGCGGCTTCACGGGGTACGCGGGCTGACCCGAGGCACACGTCGCCCTGCTCGTTCACGTTCCAGTACGGAGCGCGGCGGAGGGGCGTATCGGGTCCTGGCCGGTCATGACACGCGACGGCACGAACATCGAGGTTGCCGGGCTGAGCACGAAAGACAAGCCCGGGTTGAGGGAACCTCTTGCCGGAGAGCAGAGCGACTTCCCTGCCCTTCTCCTTCGCGTAGAACATGGGACGCACTGCAGCGGGTGACCACCACACGATCGATTCCTGGGTGCGCGCGAGGACGTTGACAGGCAGGAACTCGACCGAAATGGATCCCTGGAGCTGCTTGAGCAAGTCGGTGATGTCGGACTTGCCCAAAGGTGTGCCTGCCCCGAGTGACGGTACGCCCTGAGTGTTGAGTGTGACAGGATGCTTCGTCACAAAGGACCCCGGTCCCCTGGAGTGATGGGATTCGCGGTCCGTGCGATAGACGAGCAGCGCTTCACGCAACTCGAAGCTCATGGTTGAACTGAGATTGATCTGTGCTTGCAAGGTTTGGACTCCTCTCTAAGGATCTGGCGAGGTCTACGAGTTGCCGGTTGATACGGACCATGTTCTGCACATGGCTGAGGACACGCTTGACGTCGGTCACGTTCGAGGGATCGAACGCATCGATCCACGTCGGCGCATGGGAGGACTCGTACATGTGCTGACGTTCTTCATCGAAGGCTTGCGTGATGGGGTCATGCGGTTCAAAGGCCATCACCCAATTCGGGAGCGCCTCGTCGTCCCATATGCCGTCGATCTCCTGGGAATGCAGACACTGCTTTGGCTTCGTCAAAGCAGCGATCGCTAGGACTGGTTCAACCCAAGCGGCGTACTTTCCCTGCCGGTGGCTTTTGAGATGATTGATATGACGCCGGATACGCTGATTTTCTTTACGGAAGTTGATGTCTCTTACGCACGGTGGAGTAGCGGCGACGAGGTCGGGAAGGCTAACATTGTTCTCTTTGCAGTAGAACTCGAACGATGCCTCCGAACCATCTCCATCCTCGATGTCCATCTCGATGGACTCTTTCCATTGGTCCAGGAAATACTCCGTACGCGCGACATCGTAGATGTACATCCACTGGTTCATCGCTCTCGAGAGAACGATGTAGAAAGAGCGCCCCAACCCTGTTTCTTCTTCTTCGAGCCACTCCAGAGCCTCTCCGAGAGCGAGGAATCCGCATCCGTCCGAGGTCTCAAGCAAAATGAAGAGTTTGCCGTGTTCTGGCCGCACTCCATCGAGATCGTCCATGATCGCGAGATCGATGCTGATATTCTCATCCAGAGCTGTGGCACCGAGGCCCTCAAGCCACTCATTGAGCGCGCTGCGTACGAAAAGACAAGGATTGGCGTGATGCCGTCGCCACAGCTCTGGGGATCCGAGACCGAGCCGGACTAGGCTGCTGGCCAACGCGAGTGCGGTATCGCCACCTTGCGTATGCGTGTAAGAGGTGGGGACACTCGTGATGATAGGCAGTACGAAGCACGGCGTCTGGCTGGCCAAGGTCAATGCAGCCAGGGAAGCAAGGCGGCCGGCGTCTGAAGGGTCTGTTCCGTGTGATGTTTGGCCGCTGTCACCGAGGCCAAGATTCGGGACGCCGTCTGTGCCTCTTCGCATTGGAGGAACCTTTCGATCATCTGTTCGTACGGGGTGCGCTCCTGCCGACAGAGGCGATTGAACTCTGCCAGCAGGAAATTGCGCGATTGCAGGTTGAACGCTCGAAGTGGACGTGGCATGGTCCTAGCCCTTGTGTCCAATCGACGTGGTGAAGGTGATCGTTCGCGCACGATCGGTCAACTGCTCCTCATACGAAGAGTTGTTGAGCGCGGGATAGATCCCCGTGTAGTGAGTCCGCACCTCTTCGATCGAGAGCGCAGGATTAGGATCGGCCAGTTTACGGCCGTCGAGGATGAACTCACGCGGCAACCTTATTGTTTTGAGTGCCATAGAACGCCTCCTGGAGGATCTCGTCTTCTTCGTTGTTCGTATCGAACATACTGGGCTGCGCCGTGGCCTTCATGGATGCCGCCGACGAAGTGGTAACAGGTTGGTCGGTCTCGCCTTCTGCATCTTCGCCCTCTTCTGACTCGTCCGATCCGTCCTCTTCCGACTCATCTGGGGCCGCGCTCGCAGTAGCGAGGGCGGAAGGGATAGAGGGCGCATCACTTGGGGCATCGAAAAGGCCTGGCGCTGCGGGCTTCTTCACTTCTGTCTTCGCCTCCGGCGGGCTCGGCTTCGTGGAGGGTTGTTTACTGCCCTTCTTAGCATCGGCAACCTTCTTGGCGGCTTCATCCTTGGCTTCTTTGAGTGCCGCCTCCATACTGGCCTTAACCCGTTCGAGGGACCGCTGGAGCGTCATGTGTTCGGCCGTGTAACTGACGATTGACTGGGGGAGCTCGGTATCCAACTCCTCCGCCGTCCCTTCGACGGCGAACGGTTGGGCGAGTTCTTTCGCCTCGTCTTTGCTGGCAGGACGTGGGGTGATGGTGACTCGGATCCGCTCGTCACCGATGGAAGTGAGAGTGAGGACCAAGCTGCGCTTGGTCAACAATGGCGATAGTTCCCTGAACATGACGGACTCCTTGTGGGGGGGTAGCGCAGGCAGCCGTGTGGGCCTCCTGGGTGGGATTTGACTGAGAAAGAAAACTGATGCCGAATCAAATGGTGGCCAAAGGTAGCGACCCAATCCGCGTCAGTGAGCTGGCAGAGTTCGTCTACTGCAAGCGTGCGTGGTGGCTGAAGATGGTGCAGAAGCAGCCATCCAGTGCCGAGTCCCGTAAGGCCCAGGCTGAGGGCGAACGTTGGCACCGACGGCAAGGCGCCCATATTGCCAGAACCGACGCGATGAGCGGCGCAGCCTATGCTGCACTGCTCATCGCTGTTCTGCTGCTTGTATGGGCCATATGGAGCAGACTGCGATGATTCTTTTGTTAGCCGCGACCCTTGCTTTGCTCATCGGCATCGTTCTTCTACACAGCAGTCAACGCCGGCGTCAGCGACTCGGTTTGCCCAATGGGGACGTCTTCTATCAGGATCATCATGGACAACCCATGGCTGCGGTGGCGCTTCGCTCGCGTGTCTATAACGTTCGAGGAAAGCCTGATTGCCTCATCCGGACCGCGGACGGAATCATTCCGGTTGAATTGAAGAGATCGGCGCGGCCGCCATCGAGAGGCGGTGTCTATCCCAACCATCTGATTCAGGTCCTCGCCTACATTGTTCTGGTGCGCGAGCATTATGATGAGCCAGTGCCGTATGGTCTTGTGGTTTACGGGGACGAAGCTGCACGCAAGGTGCTGCCAACTCCTGAGAACCTCACATGGTTTGCTCAAGTAGTCGATCAGGTCCGACTGGCGCGCGGGTTACAGCAACTCGATCGTAGCCATCATCAGCGGAATCGATGTCGAGGGTGTGGACTGAAGCACAGCTGCGCTCAGTCTCTCGACACAAAGGACTGATCGGTGATCGCGGCCGCGAAACGCTGTTTTCCCGCTGTGGCTTGCAGAGGACTACCACGCGCGGCTGTTCTCTGTGTTGGCTCCCCATATTGGAAATCCCCACTGCGGATAAAGGGAGTGCGTGACTGGTGGGCAATAGACCTATGGGTGATTGGTCACAGCAGTACCTCTGGACACATCAGTGAGGAAGGAGGACTTGATTTGCTAAACGCGCTCCCTGCATTATTCTTCCTGGTGTTTGTGCTGATGGTGAGCGTCTGGATAATGCTCATGCGTACGCGTCAGCGGCTCGTGATGGTGGGGATGGGTATGAGTCGTGCCCGGAGCAACCGGATAAGGGTGATCGTGTAGATGAGGTTCATCGTGGGTATGTTCGTGCTCGTGATCGAGCGGCGTATGACTATGGGAATGTACATGTCTTTCTGTCAGATGAAGCCATAGTCCAAGCGCCATGAGTGCTCCAACGGCCTCAAGCTTCAGGCTTAGTCGCTCATGCAGCAAAACGATCGCGAGCACCGCGCCGAAGAAGGGCGCTACGGAATAGTAGGCACCCGTTCTTGCGATTCCGAGGTGGCGCAGTCCTACGACGAAGAGCACCAAACTGATGCCATAGGCGGAAAGACCCATGATCATCGAATCCGGAATGTGCGGCACGAAGGCCACGTTGCACCGAGCACAAAAGCCAGAGCGAGGTTGACGGAACCGGCGACAAGGCCCTTGAGGCAGCCTATCCAAGTCGCGTCACTCAGCGAAACCGTCCGGGTCAAGCTGTTGTCGATACCCCAGCAGAGACACGCGCCGAGAACGCAAAGAGCAGGGACAACGCCAGCAAAGGTCGCTCGTCCCGGCCAGCTCAGGATCAGCGGACCGGCCAGGATCGCTCCCATTCCGAGAGCAATACGTTTGTCGAAGTTCTCCTTGAAAACGAACCAGACTAGAAGCGTTGTAAAGACATTTTCGGCGTTGAGCAGCAGGGATGCACCTGAGGCGGGCATATGCGGTTCCGAGTTCGTTCGTAGCACTAACGAAACCTGAACCCCCGAGCGACACGACCATCACTCACCTGCACCACCTCCCACCAGACCCAACCCAAGCAACGCCCTCCCGCCACCACCGATCCGGTAGTCAGCAGTCTGCCGTTCTAAGCAGCTATTTCGGAAAGTGACCTGTGGAACTACCAGGAACGGACACATAGGCACCACTCGAGTGTCGATGCGTGCATTGGCGATTTAGCGTCAACTGGAAATAACGAGCGGCTCACTGACGAGAAGCGGTATTTGCGGGTAACTATCACGACGCCGGTCAACCGCGATCAATAGGTTGATACACCCTAATCCAAACAGCCTACGGCTATTCAGGAACATGCAGTCAAGCGGGGATGGCCTAAGCCCCTTCTCTCCCCATCCCTGTCGAACGCCACATCCCCGCACTGATCGCGTACATGCGTACTTCGATCGCCTTCGACCCCCACATGATGTTGTGCGTATAACCAAAACCAACGCGCTCGAGCAACTTCTGCGAGTTGTCGTGCCCGATTCCATGCCCGGCGACAATCGTCGACAGGCCAAGCGTATCGAACCCATACGTGAGTACCGCGCGCAAAGCCTCCTCGCCCAGCCTCAGTCCCCAGGCAGACCTCATGAGGTGAACGCCCACTTCTATCGTCATTGGATCCAACTGCCACGGGCGTAGGCCGGCACACCCCACAAACTCACCCGTGTCACGCAAAAACATCGGCCAATACTGCATGCCGAGGCTGTTCTCACGTCCACGTTCCATATCAAGGCGGTTTTTGGCTTGTTCCCGAGTCATAGCGCCGCCGAAATAGTGAGTCACTTCCGAATCGCACCACAACGCTTCGGCAAGAGCAGCATCTTTTTCATTCCAGCTTCGAAATGTCAAACGAGCAGAAGATACAGGATTCATGCAAGAAGGCTCCGGTTCCTCGAAAAAACGGTATCGCATCTGTCAGATCACTCTTCAGAAGTCGACTTGAACGAAGCCGCTGTGCGGCGGACGCTACGCGTGTGGCTGAGCGAGCGGTGGTGGCGTTGATCTAAGTTGTGTCGCAGAGAAGGAGGACTCTCTGTGACACATTTACGTCAGATCATGCTTGAAGAGTTGGAGCGCCGCAACTACGCTCCGTCCACCATTCGCGCTTACATACGCACGGTCGAGCACTTCGCCCGGCACTTTCACTGCTCCCCCGACCGGCTCGGTCCGGAGCACATTCGGCAGTATCAGGCAGCCATGTTCCGCACCTGGAAGCTGGCTCCGAACACGGTCACGCAGCGATTAGCGGCTCTGCGGTTCTTCTACATTCAAGTTCTGAAGCGAGCCTGGAGCTTTGCCGAGACGCCCTATCCGAAGAAGGTTTTGCATCTTCCGGAGATCCTCAGCCAGCAGGAAGTCGCGCGTCTGATCGAGGCGACGGAGACGCCGTTTCAGCGCATCCTGGTCATGACGCTCTATGCCACGGGAGCACGGCGGGCTGAAGTGGCCCATCTGAAGGTGACGGATATCGACAGCGAACGGATGGTGGTTCACATCCGCGGCGGCAAGGGTCGCAAGGACCGGGACGTGATGCTCAGCCCGGCATTGCTGGAAGCGCTGCGCAGCTACTGGCGCGGGCTCCGGCACAAGCCCACTCTGTGGTTGTTTCCCGGCAACAGGTGGCATACCTCGAACCGGCCTGTCACGACCAAGGTCCTCTGGACAGCCTGTCGGCAGGCCGCACTCCGTGCAGGTCTGGAGCCCAAGCATATCCATCCACATACCCTGCGGCACTGCTTTGCGACGCATCTGCTCGAAGCTGGAGCCGACCTGCGCACCATCCAGATCCTGCTCGGACATCGCGACCTGGAGGAGACGACGATTTATCTGCATCTTTCCCAACGGCACCTGAGCGCAACCGCAAGTCCGCTCGACAGGCTTTCTCTGGCCACGCAGGGAGCGCCGATACGCAACGCCTGAGTCGGTCTCCGCTGGAGATGGCCGACATCGTTCGTTACGCCGGACAGGGCTTCATTGAGCGCAGCCGCAGATGGATCAACGGGCAGCATGAGAAGGTGCTGGTGGCGATCACACGTTGCCGCACCGCCGCGCTCGGCGGCCATCGCGATCAGTGCTCCGACTGTGGACATTTCGCCATCTCCTACAACTCGTGTCGCAACCGGCACTGCCCGAGATGCCAGGGTAACGCCCGTATCCGCTGGCTCCAGCAGCGCGAACGGGAGTTGCTGCCTACCCGCTATGTCCACGCCGTGTTCACGCTGCCGCGCGAACTGTCTCCACTGGCTCTGCAGAACAAGCGACTGATCTACGGCCTGCTGTTCCGCGCCAGTGGGGCCACGCTGCTTGAGGTCGCTCGTGATCCACGGCACCTCGGCGCAGAAATCGGCTTCTTCAGCGTGCTCCATACCTGGACCAGCGTTTGCAGCATCATCCTCATGTCCACTGTGTCATCGCCGCAGGCGGACTCGCGCCGGACCATGCGAACTGGACCTCCTCGCGCCGAACCTTTTTCTTGCCCGTCAAGGTGCTCGGCCGTGTCTTCCGCGGCAAGTTCGTTGCCGGTCTCAAGGCCGCGTTCCGCGAAGGCAAGCTCGAGTTTCACGGCCACCTCGCACCGCTTGCCGAGCCGCGCAGCTTCGCTGCGTGGCTCAGATGCCTCTTCCGGCACGACTGGGTCGTCTACTCCAAGTCGCCCTTCGCTGGACCGGAACACGCCTTGCGCTATCTCGGCGCCTACACCCACCGCGTTGGCATCTCCAACAGCAGGCTTGTCGCTCTGTCGGACGGGAAGGTCAGCTTCCGCTGGCGGGACTCCGCTCACGGCAACAAGAAGCGAGTCATGAGCTTGCCCGTCGATGAGTTCCTGCGCCGCTTCCTGCTACACCTGCTGCCACGTGGCTTCGTCCGCATCCGCAACTTCGGCTTCCTCGCCAACCGCCAACGAGCCAAGCCGTTGCCGCTCTGCTTCCGTCTGCTCCAGCGTGCATGCGATCCACCAGCTCTGCCACCTCAAGCTGAGCAAACACAGGTCCTGCCGAAGTGCCCTCTCTGCGGTGGAACGATGCACGTCATCGAGCGGCTCACAACCGTGCAGTTGCCCGCTCGCTCTCCACCCGATGCAGACAGGCGTGCCGCATGAACCTGCAACTCCAACCTCGAACCCACCCCATGCTGCCACATGCACAGCCCGGCTGCGCTCTCATGCAACCGAACCTGCTATCTGGCTCCCAACCGTCCGATTGCCAGGCCCGTCCTAACCACCAAGCCACAGGACACTTGGTCGGTCAGCACCCAACACACCGCCCGAAAGCGCACCCAAAGCCCTGCCTGAACCGGCTTGGTGCCATTCAACTCCCATAAAGCAGCGGCCCCGGACAAAGCGGCTTCCTTCAAGTCGCTGTATCCGAAGCGCCCGCACGCGGCATCGCCAAATCCAGCTTCAACCAGGGCGCTCCAGATACAGCCCTAAGACTTCTGTTTACTAATCCTCACGTACCTGTCGAATGTCTAGCTGAGGCCACGTTCCACCATCACAACTAGGCGCTCACCCAACGCCAGCACCATCTCTCGCGGCATTTGATCCAGCGGTCCTTCTAATGCCAGAAGTGCTAGCCCGTGGACTGTCGACCATGCAAGATACTCCGCGTCCTGGCGATCCTTCTTGCCGAGCAGGCCGCTCTCCAGCATTCGATCCAGAGCGAGCGAAAGTAGCTGAAACGGGTTTAGGCCCATAGAAGCCGTATTCGCCGGATTTTGCTCATGTACCGCCGGTGGAACCGAGAAGGCCGTGCGAAACATGCCCGGCTCCCTCATCGCAAATCCCAGATAGCCCATGCCAACCGCGCGCAGACTCTTTCGCGCGAACGTTTGGGGATCACGTACTGGACGGCACTTCTTCATTTCATCTTCGATTGAAGCGGCGACCCGCGACAGACATGCCGACCGTACCGCATTCAGCAGTTCAGCCTGACTGGAAAAATGTCTATAAGCCGCATTCGGAGAGACACCCGCCTGCCGTGTTGCCTCCCGCAGAATGACTGCAGGGGGGCCGCCGGCACGAGCCATTTCAAGTCCGGCTGTGACGAGAGCATTGCGAAGATCGCCGTGGCGAAAAGTCTTGCGTTTCTCAGTGGAGACGTTCTTTTTCATTGTCTGTTCAAAGAAGAGTGTACCGCGAAGAGGATGATTGTAGACAGCATCCACTTCTCAGTGATAGCGTATGTGGACGATGTTTACTTCATAGCGATCTATCGCAAATGGAAGGTGCGAAATGACAGACGGATTCATCTGGTACGAACTGGTCACCAATGACGTGGACAAGGCAGCCAACTTTTACAAGAAAGTAGTTGGCTGGGATATCAAAGACTCCGGCATGCCGGGAATGAAGTACATGCTCTTCGGGAAAGAAGGCAAAGATGTCGGTGGCATGATGACCTGGGCTGGTGCTGGTGCGCCTGACCTTCCTACTCAGTGGATGGGTCACATCCACACTCCGAAGCTCGATGAAGAGCTGAAGGCTGTAACAGCAGACGGCGGGACTATCGTGAAGCCCGCTCACGATATCCCCGGCGTCGGACGTTTCGCGGTCGTGCTGGATCCACAAAAGGTGAAATATCTGCTCTTCGAACCCAGTAAGCAAGATGCTCCGCCTCGCCTGGATCAGATGGCGGTAGGTAATGTGGGATGGCACGAACTACTTACCGATGATCAAGCGACGGCGTTTGACTACTACTCCAAGCATTACGGCTGGCAGAAGGACTTTGCGCACGACATGGGCGCCATGGGTACCTATCAAACCTTCCGGACCGACAAGCCTCTCTACACCGGCGGAATGATGAACCGTCAAGGCCCCGGTATGCCCGAAGGTATCCCGCCACACTGGCAGTTCTACTTCACCGTCGACGACATCGGGGCGGCCCAGAAACGTGTGATCGAAGCGGGCGGCGAGATAGTTCTGCCTCCCATGGACGTGCCCGGAGGCTCGCGCATCCTGCAGGCCCAAGATGACCAGAATGGCCACTTTGCTTTGATGCAGGGACCAAAATCGTAAACGCGATGTAGGTCATGCCCGGTGCAGCCGCTCTTCGCTCACAAGGGAACGGCTGCCGAATCTACGACGAACTTTGAAGCTGAGAGGAGAGAGAAAGATGTCCCAGAAGATGATCACCTGCCTGTGGTTTGACCACGGGAAAGCTCGCGAAGCAGCTGAATTCTATGCCTCCACGTTCCCAGACAGCCACGTCGGCAAAGGCAGCGCCTCACCCACGGACACGCCGTCGGGTCCCGAAGGTCAGGAACTCCTCGTTGAGTTCTCCGTTTGCGGGCGCAATTTCCTGGGCCTCAATGGCGGTCCGAAGTTCGTCCCCAACGAAACGGTCAGCTTCATTATCCTCACCGAGGATCAGGCCGAGACCGACCGCCTGTGGAATGCTATCGTCAGCAACGGCGGCGAGGAAAGCATGTGCGGTTGGTGCAAGGACCGCTGGGGCTTTTCGTGGCAGATCACTCCGCGCGCACTGCTGGCGGCGACGACGGACCCGGATCGCGTTGCAGCCAAGCGTGCGATGAACGCGATGATGACGATGCGGAAGATCGACATCGCCGCGATCGAGGCCGCACGCGCCGATAAGCCGTAGGAAATCGCAATCGATGAAACCTGGGTCGGGGCCATGATCGCTGGTCGCCCGCGTTATTGGGCTGCCCCCTATATGAGTCGTCACAAAGGAGAGTACCGAATGGCGGACAACACCATCCTAATCCCCGCAGTAGAGCTAGCCGCAAAAAACAAAGCGCACTTCCCCAACGAGAGCCCGAAATATCGCCAGGCTCGCAATGAACTCCTCTCCGAGGAAATCGAGCTCCGGCGCCACATCAAGCGCGTTGCAGCACTCCGCCGCGCTCTTCCTCCGGGCGGTGAAATCCCGGAAGACTATGTCCTCGAAAGCTCCAACGGCGCGATTCGCCTTTCACGGCTATTCGGCGACAAGAATACGCTCGTTATCTACAGCATGATGTTCGGACCCGAGCGCGAGAGAGCATGTCCCATGTGCACTGCCATGCTTACGTCATGGGAGGGAACTGCCAGAAACCTGCGCGAACGTGTCGCGCTCGCCGTCACCGCGCGCTCACCAATAGAACGTCTCCTCCACTTCAGAAAAGAACGTGGCTGGCAGAACCTTCAGATTTACTCTGACATCAAAGGCGACTATACCCGCGCCTATGTCAGTGCCGACGATGGCGACGTCCCCGGCCTCACAGTCTTCACTCGCCTCGATAGCACGGTCCGCCATTCTTGGAGCGGAGAGATGAGTAGTGAGATGACCGACCCCGGCCAAGACCCGCGCGGAGCCCCGGATCTCGACCCCTTGTGGACGGTCCTTGACCTCACACCCTCGGGTCGCGGCGCCGTCTGGTACCCAAAGCTTGAATACGCCAGCCTGACAACGATCAAGTAGTCTCTGATCTTCACTCCGTAGTCCGAAATGCAAGCCCTGATCTCACGAGGGTAGAGGGTTGTACGAGCTAGTGATAATCCGCTCAAGGACGAAGGGCTGCCACGTGAAGCATCTTTTTGACCCCGCTCTCGTAGAAGACACAAAGCATCGCATTATGCGCCTAGATCCTCAGAGTGAGCGGTCGTGGGGCAACATGACCCTAGCCCAGACCCTCGCCCACTGCACCTCTGGCATGCAAATGGCGATGGGCATCATCAACCCAAAACGTGCATCCTTTCCGGCCACCGTCATCGGCTTGGTTATCAAGCCGCTTGTTTTCGGCGACGACAAGCCGATGCGCCGCAACTCACCCTCCTCGCCGGAACTCTTCCCGGCGGACCACACACAATGCGATTTCGAGTGCGAACGAACCCGGCTCATCGAAACGATCGAAAGCTTTGTCACTAAGGGCTCAGCCTGCTGCTCCCAGCACCCACATCCTTTCTTTGGTCCGCTCAAACCGCAGCAGTGGGCCATTCTCATGTACAAACACCTCGACCATCATCTACGACAATTCTGCGTGTAAAAGCGCTTTCAGTAACGCATTCAAGAGAGTAAAAGGCATAGGTCCGGAGCGGAATCGAGATAGGGAGGGTTCAAATGCAAGTTCACCCAAGAGTGTGGAGTTTAGCCACTCATTGAGTCTTCTTCATCGCCTGCTGGTAGTCAGAGAATGATTAGCAACGCTAAGTCGTCTTGTGTTTACCAATCCGCGCCGCAAAACCCCGACTCGTAATAACAGGCCCGATGCACATTTCCGGATCAATGTGCTTGAAGCGTGCATTGGCGATTATGCGCGCGATGAGAATCGTTGATGCTCTGTTAGGAGTCTGTAACGCTCATGCTTAAGCCTGATAAGGGGCCTTATCATACGTGGAACTGTGGTGCGAGGTCGCTATCCATGTCGACGATGACTCCGTGGAACGCCTTGCTGAATAATGACGTTCGCACACGAACGTAAGATTCCTGCGTTGCTCGCCTATGGTTCTGAGAGAAGAGCCGAACGGATTGCGTTCGACCAGACCTATCGAACGGAGACCAACATGGTATTCACTTCGCGTATCGTCCTAACATCCTTGCTCCTCATCGCTGGTGCGGTTCCAGCCATCAGCCAAAGGCCCGACCCCGGCGCTGTTTTTGCCATGACCAACCGCGCCGGCAACAACGAAGTCATCGCGTTCAGGCGCGCCGCTGACGGAGCGCTGACTGAGACGGGCCGTTACTCGACTGGCGGCCACGGCATTGGAGTCGATTTCGACGCCCAGGGCGGCCTCCGGCTGAGCGCCGACCATCGCTTTCTCTACGCCTGCAATCCGGGCAGCGACAACGTCAGCGTGTTCGAGGTGGAGGGGAGTGAACTGGAATTGGTCCAGAAAATATACGCCGGAGATCAGCCATTGAGCCTGACCATCTCCGGAAACCTGCTTTACGTGTTGGACGGCTCCGTGGCAGGGAACCAGATTACTGGCTTCAGGATTGGCTATAGAGGAACGTTGACGCCGCTGCCCAACTCCACGAAGATGTTGAGTTCGCCAATCGCGGTTCCAGGAGAAGTTCGGTTTAGCCCCGACGGCAAGTTGCTCACAGTAACTCAAAAAGTAGACAGCACGATCGGGCCTACGATTGATGTCTTTCATGTCGATGCCAACGGCCTTCCGAGCGATCCGATCGCGAATCGATCGTACGGCAGACGCCCCTTCGCGGAAGCCTTTCGCAAGGATGGCCGACTGTTGGTTGTTGAGTCCGGACTTCCGTTCTTCAACAATGCCGGCGTGTCGTCCTATGACGTGAATGAACCGGGCGGCGCCCTTACGCCTATCACCGGCTCGGCCAAGAACGATCAGACGGATGGGTGCTGGATCGTGATCACCGATGACCAGCAATACGCCTATACGGCAAACTTTGTCAGTGGCACCATTTCGAGTTATCGGCTGAGCCCCAACGGAAGCGTTACTTTAATCAGCGGGTCGGAGGCTTTCGAAGGGCTTAAGAGCCAGCCGACCGACCTCGCATTCAGCCGGGGCAGCCATTACCTCTACAACCTCCTTAGAGGCACGGGTGGCATATCTGCATTCGTCGTCAAGGAGGATGGGAACCTGGGGGAGCTTGGCGTTTTTGGAGTAGGGGGCGGGCTTCCGATTGCCAACGGCGCTTCCGGTCTGGCCGCTTACTGATCTTGATCGATTTGCTAGAGCATCCATGCTCCAGCATCGCACCACCACTCGACAGCTTGCTCTCACAGAAGCTCCCACAGAAGAACGTGACGACCCGCGCCGCAGTCCATCGGAATCCGGCTTCGCTCGGCGGCGCGGACTGGCAGTGTAGGCACGCAAGGAGACGACATGGAAACGACAACCTTGGATTCGGATAATTCCGCCCTTCGCCTGGAACGAGCCGGCGCGATTGTGCTGCGCTACGGCTTGGTTCTCATCCTGCTGTGGATCGGCGGCCTGAAATTCACGGTGTATGAGGCTAAAGGTATCGAGCCGCTCGTCATGAATAGTCCCTTCCTCGCATGGGCTTATTATGCCTTCGGGGTTTTCGGCGTTGCCTGGCTGCTGGGGACTATCGAAATAATCGTCGGCTTACTGATTTTGCTGCGGGGCGTCAATGCACGCCTGTCAGCGCTTGGCAGCATGGCGGCTGCGTTGATGTTTCTGATTACGCTTAGCCTGCTATTCTCCACCCCAGGCGTAATCGCTCCGGGGTACTCCTTTCCCGTTCTCTCCGCAAATGTAGGTCAGTTCGTCTGCAAGGATCTTGTTCTGCTTGGCGCCTCGATCTGGACCGCCGGCGAGGCGCTCCTTGCATCCCGGTTGCAGAAGCCGCTACCGTGAGCGGTCTCCTTCCTCGGCAGCAAGAAAGGGCGTTATGGTTTTGACCCAGGAGATCAAAGATCAAGGCAATGACGCAACTCTGAGAAACCATCACGACTGCCGCACTCTGACGGGGCTCGTATACGACAGTCTGCCTCCGGAGCGTGCACTTGGCGCAGTCCATCACGTCGCGAAAGGCACATTCCTTTGGACTGCCGATACGACGAGGCATGATGTCTATTTCGTGAAGCGCGGTCAAGTGGCCATTCTGCTCAGCGACTCAGTCGGTTGCGAAGTGATCGTGAGAATCGTTCAACCCGGCGAGCTCTTCGGCGAACTCTGTTTTTGCTCGCTGCGGAACAAGCCGAGAGAGAATTGCGCTCAAGCAGTGGTGGATTCCGATGTACTCCGAATGGACCTGCCGGAATTCCTTACTTATTTGAGACGAGACGCGGATGCTCTCGAAGCATTTACCTTCACATTTTGCAAAAGGCTCGCGGATGCCGAGAATCGCATTGAAGTTCTTTCACATCGCGGCGCCGAAGCACGCTTGGGAAGATTGCTGCTTCAGCTAGCCGAGTCGCTGGGCCTGGAGAGCGGGCGGCGAAAGGGTGAGAGGAAGCTCGTCATCGGTCATGATGAGCTGGCGCGCATGGCCGCAATGACACGGCCGCATGTGAGCGTCACAATGAGCAAATTACGAAGCCGCGATTTGATTCACTATGAGCGCGGAAGTCAGCTCACGGTACACGTAACGCGTCTTGCAGAACACCTTGACCAGCAAAGAGCGAGCACCGAAGAATGAACGGGCGTGTCGCGGCCGATGTCGCTCGCCGGTGTGCATGTTGCCGTTCCTTACGAACGGTTTCATCTCAAGCCTGCCCGCTTGAACCACGGGCGGCTGCCTGCTCAGGGCCTAAGCCAGTCTTCCCCTTGAACATGTCTACTGAGCAGGATCACTCATCCCGGAAACTCCACCGCATAACGCCTTTCGCCCAAGTGAAAGGGCATCTTGTCTTCTATCCTGGCCCAGCTTCAGACTAGGCCGACCTCGTGGGCATACCTCCGTAGAGCCTTGGCGCTCGTACCGGCGAATCCAATGTAACCATCCGGGCGAACCAGGTAGATTCGAGGACCGGAGCCCAGCAGCCGTTCAATAGAAGGCGCCCATTCGTGCGAACGGGACTTGAGCGCCAAAGCCGTTATTTGTCTCAAACCTTTTGTGATTTCCGGGACAGACTGATCGACTGTAATGAGCAGGTGACTAGGTTCGCGCAAAGCTTCCAGCAACATGTGGCCCGTCTCCTTGCACACTGCATCCGGCATACGGTCTCTAGCATGGAGTGGTCCATTGACCCCCTGCGTGCGCACTATGGATGATCCACGGTAGCTGATCGAAACTTCAGAGATCGTTCGTCCCATCGCCGTCTGAATCCTCTGGCTCTGAGTCGCACGGTGGATGAGGAAATCGCGTACCCGTTCAAGGAGAAGATTCGAGGTCGTCGCAAGCCTTAGGCCACGCGCGGTGCCACGCAGCAGTTCTTCTCCTACCCTGCCGCGCTCCTCGTTGTAGCTATCCAACAGCCCAACATGTCCGCCCTGTTCCACAGCGGCAAGCTTCCAAGCCAGATTCGCTGCATCCTGGATGCCGGTATTCATTCCCTGACCACCGACAGGTGAATGGATGTGAGCAGCATCTCCGGCAAGAAATACGTTGCCCTGACGATACTGTGCGGCTTTCCTTTGATTGACTGAAAACGGTGCCTTCCATATTGCAGCTTCAGCCGTGATTCTGAGGCTGCATCGTTTGAAGGCTATATTGAAGTCCTCAAGCTCAGGCACACGCTGCTGATCGGTCGTCTGTTGCCGGTGTAACGCCAGAACAACCCGGCAGATGTCATCTTGCAACCGACCTAGTGCCAGCACGTCCCCGCCTCGATGCAAATGAACCTGGAGTTCATCGCCGGGAACGTCCTGTCCTGCAAGACGAAGGTCTCCCAATTGAAAATTCAGGCTTGACGTGGTGCCCTCGAAAGCCACACCCATCCCGGCTCGAACGGTACTATGTGCTCCATCGCAGCCCACCATCCAACGAAATCGTTCTCGCTCTACAATTCCATCGGAATATCGCATTTTGGCCGATATTCCAATGCCGTCATCCGCGTTCTCAAATCCGATTAGTTCAACCTGGCGTTCAATCTCGACCCCCAGCGACCGCAGGTGAGCTGTTAACAACTCTTCAGTTTCATTCTGGGGAAGGAAGAGCAGATAGGGGAAGCGACTTGGAATCTGTGCGAAATCAAGAACCGCGATCTGCCTTGCATTGCTCCAGATTTGCGCCTTCGATATCTTTCTTCCTTGAGCCACTACCTGATCAGCGATTCCATAGGGATCAAACTGTTCCAGCGTCCGGGCCTGAACGACAAGTGCCTGCGACCACTGGGCGGGGCGATCAGCCTTATCGATCAATCGAACTGGCAGCCCGAATCGCCGAAGTTCGATGGCAAGGGCAAGTCCAGTTGGTCCTGCGCCGACGATCAGACTGTCTTCATCCATGTCGAAGTTTAGGCTTTTTGCCCCGCCTAAGATGGTGGTCCGCATTGATCAATTTTAAGAAGCGCCTATACTCGGCCAGTCAAGTTCAGGCATTTTCCCGCACCTCTCAACCTGTACGTGGAAGTTCGCTCAATGATTGCTTTCGATGCCGCTCATAGAGCGGTGCATTATCCAGAAGATCGGCACTTTCGCGTCTGGATCAGCACCCGAACACTTCTGCTTATTTGTGCGGTAGTCCTGGGTCCGGTCGTGCTGGCTTGGTTGCAACACGCCTTCTTTGGCCTCCCCTATCTCGCGCCCTCGTCGGCCTCGGCTGAAGGCACTCCAAGCGGGCCGCACGGCTTTCCCTTCTGGATTCGCTGGAGCCATTTCTCGAACCTCTTCTTCCTCTTCATGCTGATCCGCAGCGGTCTCTCGATCCTCATGGATCATCCCCGACTTTATTGGAACGATCACTGCACGCCGGGAACGGAATGGATACGCTTCACCCCGCTACAGGTGCCGAAGGACCGTATTTGGACGGCGAAGGACGATGCCCGCTACCTCTCCCCGCTCGTCTCCACCCCCGGCTACCGCCACACAGTGGGGATTGCGCGCTCATGGCACTTCATCACGGTTTACGGTTTTGTTCTCACCGGAGTTTTCTTCGTCATCGGCCTACTGACGAGCACGCAGTGGGAGCGGCTTGTGCCCACTTCCCCAGGTGTATTCGTGCAGGCGTGGAACACCTTCGTCCTCTATGCCAACTTTCACTTTCCGCCCGAACCCAATGGCTTCTATGGCTACAACGCCCTGCAGCAACTCGCATATTTTGCGACTGTCTTTGTCATGGCTCCTTTGGCAATCCTCACCGGTATGGCGATGTCGCCGGCACTTGTGAACCGTTTTCCGCTCTATACGAAGATCTTCGGCGGCCGACAGGGAGCCCGCTCAATTCACTTCCTGGTTCTCGTTGGATTCATCGGCTTTATCGTGGTCCATGTCGCACTTGTTGCGTTGACCGGCTTTCAACGCAATATGAACCACATCGTGCTCGGAACCGATG
>JAABUX010004179.1_pt1 | contig 18510 bp, 17 predicted proteins | sample 5561851 | NCBI WGS metagenome assembly JAABUX01 (sample SAMN10711883, study PRJNA513361) | rock metagenome | isolation source: Antarctica rocks | place: Antarctica: Victoria Land, Richard Nunatak red sandstone | collected 2016-01-03 | reverse complement strand
AGCGGGCCGCCGCCGGTCATGATGAAGGGGATGGTGAAGGTGTTGAAGTTCTGGAAGCCGAGCAGCATGGCCGTGACCAGCAGGACCGGCCGCACATAGGGCACGATAATCTCCCAGAAGATGCGCCACGACGAGGCGCGATCCAGGCGGGCGGCCAGCACGAGTTGATCGGGGACGGTCTGGAGGCCCGCGAGCAGCATGATCATGGCGAACGGAAACGTCTTCCACACGTTGACCAGGATCACCGCGGGGAGGACCAGCGTGAGCGAGGTCAGGAACGAGATGGGTTGCGTAATCAGATGCGCGGACACAAGCGTCGTGTTGATGAGGCCATATTCGGCCTGGTAGAGCCACAGCCAGGCGTAGCTGGCTACCACGTACCCGACGACGTAGGGCATCATGATCGCGGCGCGGATGGGTCCGCGCAGGATGCGGATGCGATTCACCGCCAGCGCCGCGCTCATCCCCAGCACGATATCCAGGACCGTACTGGCCAGCGTCCAGATCACGGTGTTGCCGAGCACCTGATAGAAGATGGGGTCGCGCAGCAACGTCTGGTAGTTATGGAGCCCGGTGAAGTGGGTCTGCGTGGTGTAGCTCGGCGTGGCCTGGAAGCTCAAATAGATCGAGTAGATGAATGGATAACCCATCACCGCGAGCACGATCACGAGCGCGGGCAGCACGAACAGATAGTCGCCCAACCGGGCGCGCAGGCGCGCCCACAACCCACCCCCGACCTGAGCCACTGGCCGAGGCCGTTCAACAACGGTCGCCATCGTCGCACACTCCTTTCATCGTCCGGCCGGCGTCAGGGGCCACTGAGTGGCCCTCACCCCCACCCCATACGGATTGGTCTCCTCCGCTCCGATAGCCCAACCCCTCGCTCTAACGCGGGCGAGGGGAGGCGGGCGTGAGGATCGGGTCAGGAGCCCATAACCCCCTGGATTTCGGACGCGGCTTGGGCCGCCGCCTGTTGCGGGGTCTGCTGCTTGGCCAGGACGCGCTGGATCATGCTCGGAATCGTTTGGCTCCAGATCTGCGCGCCCTGTGTCACGAGCGGGACATTGACGCCGTACTTCATCATCTCCAGTGTAATGTTGTTGAACAGCAGCAGCTTGTCGCGCTGCTGCTGGGCCGCCGACGAGTATCCCTGACGGTTTCCCGGATTCGAGCCGAGGCCGGCCAGGCGCGTGTTCCAATCGGGCGACTCATAGGCCTTCACGAAGGCCAGGGCGGCGTCTAGGTTCTTGGTCCCCTTCTTGATGTGCAGGTTAGACCCGCCGAAGACCACGGCGCGGCGTACGGGACCTTTGGGGACGAGTGCCCCACCCAGGTTGATGTGCGGCGCCAATTGGTGGACCTGCGCAGCGGCGCTGGGATGGTCGATGATCATGGCAACCTTACCGTCCAGAAAGAGGGTGTACATGTCGCTCTCCTGGTCGCTCAACGCCGAGGGCGGGACACTCTTATCGACGTTGTACATCCGATTGTACAACTCCAGGGCGGCGATAGTCCCGGGAGAGTTGATGCCGACCGTGCGCCAGGTTGGCTTGGCCTTCAACTCGTCGAAGATGCTGCCGCCGTAGGCCCACATCGCCGGACAGAAGCGGAAGGGGGTATTGCCGCTATTGATCGCGGCGACGAGGCCGTAGCCGTATTTGCCTGTCTTGCGGTGGATCGTCTTCGAGTAGGCGGCCAGATCCTCCCAGGTGGCCGGCCCCTTGTTGGGGTTGAGACCCGCCTGGCGGAACAGATCCTTGTTGTAGATGAGCAGCATTGCCTCGTTATTGGTCGGCAGCCCATAGAGCGGGCCATTGGGCTGGCCGGTCTTACGGACGGTCTGTAGCGCTTGGGGCCAGAAGTTCTCGATGGATAGGCCCATCTGTGACAACTGCGCGGGCGTGATGGGCTCGAACATGTCCTCATTGACGAACTGGGGCGACCATGCGATCGCCGCGCGCGTGAGATCAGGTCCGCCCCCACCGCGGAACGCTATGTCGAGCTTCGGGAGGAGGTCGGTATAGCCGTAGATCGTATCGCTGAAATGCACCTGGGGATACTGCGTGGGGAACCACTTATAGAAGGCGCTCTGCTGCGCTTCGCCATATTTGTCGGGCGCGGGTGACCAGTCCCACGCCGTGAGGCTTCCGCTGATCGTCGCCGCGGCTTTGGTCGCGGCGAACCCACGATAGGGCGCGACGGCTCCCGCCGCCATCACACCAGCCAGACCCAACCCACTCGCCCGCAGAAACTGCCGGCGGGGCATCTGTGTCGTCATGACTACCTCCTTGTCATCAAAAAACTAGGATAATTGAAAGCCTGTTGTCGCGGCGTCGCCCGCTCTAGGTAGACGATCCCGCCGCGCTCGTGACGAACACACCACTATGACAAACGTCCTCCTTCACGACGTGGCCACGATCGCATTCTCTAGCGTCGCCAGGAGGGCGCTACACAGATTAGCACGGCACTCCCCCATCGGTCAATCACGCCTATCGGCGGATTGGCGGCCCAGTGTCGCGTGATTAACGGCCTGGACAAGCGCCATAATATATCCGGTCGCGTAGGCGCGCCCACGATGCCCCCATTCTGTGTCGTCGACGACGTGCGGCACATGATCGTCGAGGAAGAAGCCGCTAAAGCCCACCTCCTTTAGTGTCTGCATGGCCGCAACAACATCGACGTTGCCCTCGCCGATGAAGCACTCCTGGAAGCAGGGGACGGTCCCCTGCACGTCGCAGAAGTGGACGTAGACTATTTTGCCTTGACTGCCAAAGTAGCGAATCGCCTCGATGACGCCGGGAGTCGTCTGCGGCCCCATCTCTGACCAGCAGCCCATACAGAAGTCGAGGCCATGGTTAGTGCTTGGCGCGATCTCCATCGCGCGCTTGAACCCCGCGAAGTCACCGAAGATACGTGCGATGCCGCCGAGGGACGGCACGGGCGGGTCGTCGGGATGGAGCGCGAGCTTGACGCCGGCCTCCTCAGCGACCGGGACGACAGCTTGGATGAAATACGTGTAGTTGTCCCACATCTCCTCCGCGCTGATGGTACGCCCGTTCAAGAGGGGATGTGCGACGATGCCGCGAGCGGGCGGTTGGGTCCGCGCCAGGTCCATGTCAAAAGAGCTGACAAGGGCGCCCCCCCGCCCCGGAGTGGCGTACGAGGTGCGCCACACATGATTTGGCATCCAGTGGTAGCCCAGGATGGGAATGCCGGCCCGACCCACGTTGCGGACGGTCGCTTGATAGTTTTCGATCTGCTCATCACGTCCAGGCAAGCCGAGCATAGCCTTGTCGAAGAAGCCGTTCGGGGTATTCTCAATGGCCTCGAGGCGTAACCCGTAGCTGTCGCAGCGCGTGCACAGCCAGCGCAGGTCCGCCTCCTCCCAGCGCGTGTCGCCGGGCAGGATGGGCGTGTTCACCTGCACGCCGCTCACTCCGAGCTGTTTGGCGAAGGTCAGGCGCTCATCAGTTAACTCCTTGAATTGCCCCAGCGCCACGCGCATTGTGTCAATCATGGCGATCATGCTCCCTCTCCGCCACGGCTGCCTCGCGCAGACCAGCCATATAGCCGATCGCATGCAGCCGCGCGAGGTTTGAATAGGCCGGATTGTCGTTCAAGTCGCCCTCGAGCGTCGGCACATGGTCCGGGCGCATGACGCCGTCGAAGTCGATCTCGTGCCATGCTTTCATACATGCGAACATGTCAGTCTGGCCATCATCGTGGAATGTCTCCACGAAGCGTGCGGGCGTTCCCCGCACGTCGCGGAAGTGGCCAAACGCGATGCGGCCCTGCCGGCCGAAGTAACGGATGATGCCCGGCACGTCATCCGTCATCAACGTGAAGTTGCCCTGGCACAGCGTGATGGAGTTCGCCGGCGTGTCGATCGTATCGACAACACGCTGGAAGGCCTCGACGCTGGTCATGATGCGCGCGATACCGCGCAGCGGGGAGAACGGCGGGTCGTCTGGGTGTAGGGCGAGCCGGACTCCAGCCGTCTCGGCGACTGGGATGACGCGTTGGATGAAGTACGCGAAGGCGTCCCAGAGTTGCTCCTCGGTGACCTGGCCGACCCAGGTAGGAGGCATATCCGTGAGAGCGGCGTTGTCGAAGCCCGTGACGAGCGCGCCGCCGCGACCGCGCAGGGTCGTCGACGTGCGGAACCAGGGGATGACGGCCATCCAGTTGTAGCAGAGCATGGGGATGCCCGCCGCGCCCATGCTCCGCACCAGCACGCAGAACTGCTCGATCTCCTCGTCGCGGCCTGTCAGGCCGAGGCGCGCGCGATCCAGCGGTGGGGAGTCCTCGATCCCGACGACGTGCAAGCCCAGGTCCTCGTAGCGTTTGACCAGCAGGCGCAGCGCGCCTTCCTCCCAGGGGAGGTCTATCGCGCGCTGCCCCCGCACGGTCAATGAATGATCGAGCCCGCTCACGACGCGCTCGATGCCAACCTGCCGCAAGGTTGTCCAAAAGGGCGTCGGGATGGGGCGCAAGTACTCCGCAAAACGGATCACGTTCACTACTCCTCCCTCTCACTGGCGCTATCGCCACACCTATTTATGCGCCCATAATGCCCTGGACCTCGGTCCCTGCCTGGGCGGCCGCCTGCCGCGGGGTCTGCTGCTTGGTCAGCACGCGCTGGATCATGCTCGGGATGGTCTGGCTCCAGATCTGCGCGCCCTGGGCCACGAGCGGGACGTTGACGCCGTACGTCATCATTTCCAACGTGATGCTGTTGAACAGCAGCATGCTATCGCGTTGTTTCTCGGCTTGCGTGTGGAATCCTTGACGGTTCCCAGGGTTCGAGCCGAGGCCGGCCAGACGGGTGTTCCAGTTAGGCGACTCGTACGCCTTCATGAAGGCCAGCGCGGCGTCCAGGTTCTTGGTTCCCTTCTTGATGTGCAGGTTGGACCCGCCGAAGACCACGGCGCGGCGCACGGGACCTTTGGGCACAAGCGCCCCGCCCATCTCGATGTGCGGCGCCAATTGATGGACCTGGACGGCGTTATTGGGATGATTCTCCATCATAGCGACACGGCCGTCCGCGAAGAGGGTCGACACGTCGGCGGACGCATCGCTTAACGCCGAGGGTTGCACGCTCTTATCGACGTTATACATACGGTTGTACAACTCCAGGGCGGCGACGGTCCCCGGCGAGTTGATGCCGATTTTGCGCCAGGTCGGGTGAGCTGTCAACTCATCGAAGATGCTTCCTCCATACGCCCACATGATGGGGCAAAACCGGAACGGTGTATCTCCGTTGTTGAGGGCGCCAACCAGGCCCCACCCGTATTTGCCCGTCTTTTGATGGATGATTTTGGAGTAATTCGCGACATCCTCCCAGGTAGCCGGACCCTGGGTGGGATCGAGCCCAGCCTGGCGGAAGATCGCCTTGTTGTAGATGACAAGATGGGCTTCGTTATTGGTCGGCAGCCCATAGAGCGGGCCATTTATCTGGCCGGCCTTGCGCACCGTCTGTAGCGCTTGGGGCCAGAAGTCCTCAATGGATAGGCCCATCTGTGACAACTGCGCGGGCGTGATGGGCTCGAACATGTCCTCATTGACGAACTGGGGCGACCACGCGATCGCGGCGCGCGTCAGATCAGGTCCGCCCCCACCGCGGAACGCTATGTCGAGTTTCGGGAGGAGGTCGGTATAGCCGTAGATCGTATCGCTAAAGTGCAATTGTGGATACTGCGTGGGGAACCACTTATAGAAGGCGCTCAGTTGCGCCTCGCCATACTTGTCGGGCGCGCGCGACCAGTCCCACACGTCGAGGCTCCCCGTGATCGCCGCCTCGCCCGTGGTCGCGGCGAATCCACGATAGGGCGCGACGGCTCCCGCCGCCATTAGGCCAGCGACGCCGACGCCGCCGGCACGCAGAAGCTGCCGTCGTGACATCTGTGTCATCATGACTACCTCCTTGTCATCAAAAGTTCAGGATAAATCGAGAACCTGTTGCCGCGGCAGCGCCCGCTCTACGTAGACGACCCTGCCACGCGGTTGACGAACACACCGCTATGACACATACCCTCCTTCGCTATACCACCACGGCCACGTCCTCCACCACAACGTCGGAGGGGGCCATCCGGAACAGTCTGACGATACTGACAAATGGCGCGGCACTCAGAACCTACACGACCGCCTCATACGCATCACTAGCGGTGTCCCTGGCCTCATCGCGCTCCGCGACACCGCCCTCTGCGGCGGCGCTCAGCGCCAGCGCCGCCGCCGCGCCACCCAGATGCACTGCCATGACCCGTCCTGCCTCCTCAGCGTCACCGCGCCGCACGGCCTCCACAAGGGTCTCGTGCGTCACCTGCATGTGATCCCGTTGAGCGTCGGTGCGCGGCAGGCGCAAGCCTTCACGAATGGTATCTTGTAATGCCGTGCGGAGCGACGCGACCAGATGGTAGAGCATGTCGTTGTGGCTGGCCGCCGCGATCGAGAGGTGCAGGGCCACGTCAAGGTCACCGTAGGCCTCCAGGTCCCCGATCCGCAGGCGCATGGCGGCGGCCGTCCGTTCTAACTGGGCCACATCCTCCGCGGTACGGCGTGTCGCTGCCAGTATGGCGCACTCGACCTCGAGCCCACGGCGCACCTCCATGAGCTCGAGAATTGTCTTGCGCTGGATCCGCATCGCGCGCGCGAAGAAGGTGTGCAACGTGGTGGGATCGATCGCGCGGACCACCGCCCCTTTCCCATTGATGACGTCGACGACGCCCTGGCCCTGGAGCGACTTGACGGCCTCACGGATCACCGCGCGGCTAACACCGAGTTGCGTCATAAGCGACGTCTCCGATGGCAGTAAAGCTCCCGGCTTGAGGTCGCGCGCCTGGATATAGTCCATCACGCTCGCCGCAGCGCGCTCAGCCAGGGTCTCACGCCGCAGTTTCTGGAGCATTCCCCCTCCCATCAACCCCACCGCGCCCATCGCCCCCGGCGTCACGACAGCGGACACCGCCTCATAGTCATGCACCGCTTACCCGACACGTCTGCCCATCAACCTATCTGATAGACGCGCGTTGACCCGCGAGATTATGCCCGTTATACCACGATTGCCACGCGCCTGTCAACATATCCGCCTATATGATAGGATCACGCTATTCACGGGTGAACGTCTACAGAGCGCACAAGGAGGGCGGGGCTGATGAAAATCACGGATGTCAAATGTGCCGTCCTGGGGAATAATCCAGTGGTCCGCATCGTGACCGACGCGGGCGTCAGCGGCTATGGAGAGGTGGAATCCTACAAGTCCTACCTTAAACCGCAGGTGCTCCACTACAACGATTACATCCTGGGCGAAGACCCGACCGATGTCGAGCGGGTGATGCTCAAGATCCGCCATCGCGGCTCGTTCAAGCCCTGGGGCAGCGCCGTGAGCGCGATCGAGATGGCGTTGTGGGACATCGCAGGGAAGGCCGCGGGCCTGCCCGTCTACAAGCTGCTCGGAGGCAAGGTGCGCGACCGCGTGCGCGTCTACAACGGCGCGGTTCGCTTCCCCATGGCCGGTCACTCTCCCGCCGACTACGCCGACACGATGGCCAAAATGAAAGCCGCCCCAGAGGGCTTCACGATCATCAAACAAGGCATCGGTTTCCACGGGCCGATGGCGCGCCGCGTCCCCGATTTCTTCTACGGCGACCCTGGGGACGGCGGCCACGGGGACTACAACCGGGGCCTGCTCACCGAGCGCGGCCTGGCGCATGTCGTCGCCTGCGTCGCGGCGATGAAAGAGGTGTTGGGCGACGCGATTGGCCTCGCGCTGGATTGTGGTCCCGGCTGGACCGTCCCCGACGCGATCCGGCTGGCGCGGGCGCTGGAGCCGTTGAACGTGCTGTGGTTGGAGGACCTGATTACCGGCGATTATACGCCGTACGTCGGCGCGGATGTCTATCGCGAGGTGACACGAAGCTCCTCGACGCCGATCCACACGGGCGAGCAGATTTACCTGCGCCAAAACTTCAAGGAGTTGATTGAGGGACACGCCGTCAACATCGTTGGCCCGGACCCCTGCGACGTCGGCGGTATCGCCGAGTTGAAATGGGTGGCGGAATACGCCGACCTGCACGGCATCCTGATGGCGCCGCATGGGACGGGCGATGGATTGCTCGGCCTCGCGGCTCTCGTGCAGGTCTGCGCGACGCTGCCGCGCAACTACATCGCCTTCGAGTACCCCACGGGTCAACCGGAGTGGTGGTACGATATCGTGGACGGGCTGCCGGACCCGCTCGTCAAGGATGGATTCATCGAGGTGTGGGACCGCCCCGGTATGGGCGTGGAGTTCAACGTCGGGGCGGCGCGGGCCTATCTGTCGGACGAAGACCGCGACTTCTTCGACTAGACCGCGCCGGTGTCCGTGCAGGATCAAGAGAGGGGGCAGGGCATGAAGATCACGGCGGTCAAGGGATTCCCCGTGCGATGCGGTCATCGAAACGTGTTTATCGTTAAGGTCGAGACCGATGATGGGCTCTATGGACTGGGCGAAGGCGGCATGTCCGGTCGTGAACTGGCCATGCAGGGTATGATCGACCACTTCGCACAGTTTCTTGTCGGGATGGACCCGCGTCGCATCGAACATATCTGGCAGACGCTCTATCGGGGACACTACTTCGAAGGCGGCAAGATCGTCGGCGCGGCGATCGCCGCGATCGACATCGCGCTCTGGGATATCCTCGGCCAGGCGCTGGGTGTCCCCGTCTACCAATTGCTCGGCGGCGCGTGTCGCGAGCGTATTCCCTGCTTTGTGACGCCGGAGCAAACCCTGACGGGACCGGAGTGCGCCGTCGCCGCCAAGGACTACGTGGCGCGCGGCTGGCGCTATCTGCGTGTCATGCCCGGCATGGGCTCGTCCACTCAAGTAAGCGACGGTGAGGTGACGTTTGAGCCGATGGAGACGCTGGATGCCGCGGCGCACTGGCTCCATGACGTGCGGCAGGCGGTGGGGACGGCGGTCGGGCTCTCCATCGACTTCCATCATCGCCTGTCGGTGGCGGAGGCCGCGCTGTTCTGTCAGCGAGTCACCGACGTCGGGTTGATGTTCGTGGAAGAGCCGATCCGCGCGCAGAACCCGCACGCGTATCAGCAGCTGCGCACGATGACGCCGATTCCCTTTGCTATTGGCGAAGAATATGCCAACAAATGGGAGTTCCTCCCTTTCATTGAAGAGGGCATCCTGAATTTCGCGCGGATCGACGTGTGCAACGTGGGTGGCTTGAGCGAGGCCCGGAAAGTCGCCGGCTGGTGTGAGGCGCACTACATCGACGTAATGCCGCACAATCCGCTGGGACCGGTGTGTACGGCCGCGTCTATCCATTTCTGCGCCGCCCTCAACAACCTGGCGCAACTTGAATATCGGCCCGAGATCGATCAAGGCTACCCACGCGATCTTTTCCCAACGTGTCCGGTCCTTGAGGGCGACAGCTTCCCTCTGCCCACAGCACCGGGTTTGGGTGTGACCTTTAACGAAGAGGCGGCGACGGATCACGCCTTTGCGTACTGGGAAGCTCCCCATTGGCGCCGGCGTGATGGGGCCAGAACAAATTGGTAGTGACGATGCGCATGACAGGGGGCGCGGCGCGGACTGACGGACACGCGCCGGCCAAGACCGTTGAGACGCCCGCGCATGCGCCAGCGCGGGCGGACGACGGGTTACCGTGTGACGTCGTGACCCTGGGCGAGACCATGGTCTTGCTCTGGCCGACCGGCAACGCGACCCTGGAAGACGCCGCGACGTACCAGCGCTCGCTCGGCGGCGCGGAGAGTAACCTGGCGATCGCGCTCGCTCGTCTCGGGCTCCGGCCGCGCTGGATCAGCCGGCTCGGCGACGACCCGTTCGGGCGCTATACGCGCGCCACGCTGGAGCGGGAGGGCGTGGTCGTCGACGCCCCCGTTGACAGGGGCGCGCCCACGGCCGTCTTCTTCAAGGAACGTATCGCCCATGGCCCACGGCGCGTCTACTACTATCGCCGTGGCTCGGCGGCGAGCCGCATGGACCCGACGGACCTGACCCCCGCTCAGTTCGCGGGGGCGCGCCTGCTGCACGTCACGGGCATCACCCCGGCGCTCTCGGATGGATGCGCCGCGACGGTGGACCGCGCGATCACGCTCGCGCGCGCGGCGGGGGCGCGCGTGTGCGTCGATCCCAACGTACGGCCGCAACTCTGGCCGGACGCGGGGGTAGGGATAGGCGCCCTGCACGCCCTGATGGCGCGCGCCGACCTCGTCCTGCTGGGCGACGAAGACGCCGCCTACCTGTTCCCCGGCCTATCAGAAACAGCCGTCCTGGGCGCGGTCCGCGCGCTGGGTCCGCGGGCGGTCGTACTCAAATTGGGCGCGCGGGGCGCGCGGGCCGTGGTAGACGGAGAGGCTGTGAGCGTCGCGCCCTACCCCGTCGCCGTCATCGACAGCGTGGGCGCGGGCGATGGCTTCAACGCGGGGTTCATCGCGGGGCTCTTACGCGGCGACCCGCTCCCGCGCTGTCTCGCGCTCGGCGCGTGCATCGGCGCGGCGGCGGTGGCGACGACGGGCGATTGGGAGGGGTATCCGACGAGCCGTGCGCTTGGCGCCGCCTGGCTCCTGACGACTGACGACTAACGCCGGAGGAGATAACGATGCTTGATCACGACGACTTACTGGAACGTACCGTGAAGGATCGCCTGGTGGCGATCATCCGGCTACGTCACGAAGCGCCGCTAGCGCGGGTGGCGGAGGCCCTGGTCGCGGGCGGCGTCCGCGCGCTGGAGTTCACCTTGACCTCTCCGGGCGCGGTCCCGGCCATCACGGCGTGCAGGGCGCGTTTCAGAGATGACGTCATCGTGGGCGCGGGGACGGTGCTCGACGCGGAGGAGGCGCGGCGCTGCCTCGACGCGGGCGCGCAGTTCCTGGTCTCGCCCGGCTTCGACCCGGCGGTCGTCGCCATGGCGCGCGCGTGTGGGGCGTTGGCCCTGCCTGGCGCCTTGACGCCGACGGAGATCGTGACGGCGTGGTGGGCGGGCGCCGACGTGGTCAAGGTCTTCCCGGCGCGCGCGTTCGGCCCGCGCTACATCGCCGATCTCCTGGCGCCGTTGCCGCATGTCCGGCTCATGCCCACCGGGGGCGTGGACGAGACGAACGTGGCCGCTTATCTGCGCGCGGGCGCCGTCGGCGTCGCGGTCGGCGGGAGGCTGGTCGCCGAGGACGCCGTTGGGCGTGCCGACTGGGATGCGCTGACCGAACGCGCGCGGGTTCTAGTCGCAGCCGTCTGCCAGGTGGACGACCATCCATGACGGTTTGGGCAGCGCGACAATGAGCGTTCATGCTGTGAGGCGGCGGGGATGATAGCGTACCGGGCCACGCGCGCAGTGTGCGAGCGGTTCGCGATGCATATGCACGAAACCGTGCTGTACAACCAGCGCGTGTGCGACCGCGCTGGTCAGGGCGCAGCGCCCCGCTACGTCGTCGGACGTCGTAGATGGGCTATCGCGTGTCCATTGTCCTGTACCCCTGCTAACGCCCCGACACCCGTGCCAGGGAACATGCGCGTCGGCCGCGCATGATTTGGGCGCGAATCATCCGCTGAACACATCTACTCTATCTTTGCACTTTTTGTTTGCCTACCACATATTGCGGTTAGCCTAACGTCGAAACCACAACATATAGATCGCAACGGCCGTTTTACTTGACCATAATCGAAAAGTGCAAAGATAGTGACATCTAGACGTAAGGAGAAACTCATGGCGTATCCGCTCATCATCTTCGACCTCGGTGACACCCTCATGATCGAAGAGACCGAACAGAAAGACGGCGACGGGGTTACCCTCACGGCGGATCTGGTCCCCGGCATGGCCGACCTCGTACGGGGGCTGAGGGAGGCGGGCGTCCGCCTCGGGCTGGTGGCGGATACCCGCAGCGGGACCTGCGAGCATGTCCTGCGCCAACACGCCCTCGACGCCCTCTTCACGCACGTCGCGATCTCCGAGGAGTTGGGTATCGCGAAACCGCATCCCGAGATGTTCCTGTCGGTGGTGAGACAGGCCGGCAGCGTTCCAGCCGATGCGCTCATGGTGGGCAACAATTACGCTCGTGACATCGAAGGCGCGCACGCCTGCGGCCTTGCCACGCTGTGGTTCCGGTGGAACGATCGCTATCCCACCCCGCGGCTCCCCCGCGCGGCGACCTATGTGGCGACGACGAGCGACGAGGTGAACGTCGCCATCGCTCTGTGGCTCGGCTCTCACGCCTTCAGATGACGTCGCCTGTCGGCTGATAGTGGTCAAAGGGCTGTTCGACAAAGCTTTTGTTGTCTCACCTCAACGTCGGTGAGATCGCGATTAAGCCGGGGGCTCGACACGGAGGAGCAGCCACGTGGCGGCTGTCGTGGCCCTGGGGGGCACCCAACCGAGCGGTGGCGTGAGTAGTAGTCGGTCGGCCATGTGCCTGCATCGTCTGTGGGATGGCGTGCGCGAGAGACATCCGGCCCTTTCCTTCGCCCGGATCGCGCAGTCCTGTGTCGCGCGTGTCCGCGACGATGCCGGCCACACAGGACCGGCCGGGGGGCCGGGAGAAAAGGGCACGCGGGGTCCTCTGCCGCGCGACGTGAGCGACGACGAGCAACGGCGTAGACTGGAGGGGGAAGGGAGGCGAGGGACGATGAGGCAGTGGGGTGAGACCGAGGGGGTCGTGAGGGGGGCGACACGCCGGCCCTGGGTGTGGGAGCGCGTCACCGGCACGACCCTGACGCTCGTCGGCGTGGCCGGTGTCGGTCTGTTGACCTGGACCATCACAGGAGCCGTACCCCTGAGCGATACGCGGTTGACCCTCGCCGCCCTCCTCGTCGACGCGGCGCTGTGCATCCTGATCGTGCGGGTCGACCAGGCCATAAAAAAACAGAGACGGGTCGAGCGCGTGGAGAACGAGGAGCGGCGCCGGCGGCTCAGGCGGCGACCGTATAGCGTCGTGGCCGAGGCGGAGGCGGTGCTGGCCCACGCGCAGGGGCGGCGGGAGACGTGATGAGCGCGGGTGAGGGCGCGCCCGAACGCGCCACCTTGACGACGGACGACGCCACGCTGCCAGTGGTGGAGGACATCGCGGCGATCCTGTGCGCCCAGGGCTTCGCCGTCGAGCGGCGCGCGTTTGTCCAGGTGTCAGTCGAGGAACCACGCCGCGTCGTGCTGCTCGCGCTGGAACGTCCCCTCCCCGCGCTCGTCGCCCTGGTGGCCCCGTCGGCGACATCCGGGCTTGGCGCGGCGCTCGCCGCCGTCCTCTACCCGGACGGAGTGGCGCGCGTGGGAGACGCGGTCGCTACGCTCCAGCTCAAGGCGCTGGGCGCTTTTGCCAGCGTGACGGCGGGATCAGGGGCCGAGTTGGCCGACGCACTGCTCCTCCTGTCGGGGCGGGTGCGCGCGGTGTCGTGGTGGATGCGGCCGCCCAACGGGGGCGAGCGTCGGATCGCGTATGTGACGGGCCGGTGGTATGTGGAATAAAGGGCCTACGCTGACGTGTCCCGCACCGCCCTGTGTGGGGTGTGGCCCGCGTCGTCGGGAACACACAGCGCCGGCCTGCTGGCCACAAGAAATGGGGGCGTCGGGCGCTCGATGGGCATACCGCCTATAGCGTGGCCGCGTACTTCGCGAGTAGAATAGGAAACGATTACACACGATGGCCTATTTCATGTTCGTCGACGAAAGCGGTCAAGATCATCGGGATTCACCATACGAGGTGTTAGCGGGCGTGGCGGTGCATGACACGACATTGTGGGACTTGATCTGCGCCATCAAGAGAGCGGAGCGAGCGTGTTTTGGAACAACGTACGCGCGTAGTGACGAGCGAGAGCTGAAAGCCAAGAAGCTGTTGACCAAAAAGGCCTTTCGCTTGGCCGCACAACTGCCGCCATTTCCGCCACCTCAACGCGCTGAGTTGGCCAGGGCCAGTCTGACCGACGGCTCAGAAGTGCGCAGGGATCGCCTGACGGCCTTGGGTCAGGCGAAAATCGCCTTTGTGGAGCAGGTCTTGGATTTGGCGCACGCGCATGAGGTGCGGACCTTTGCCAGCATTGTTAAGCCCGATGCGCCGCATCCGGCCACGCGCGACTTCCTTCGGAAGGACTACCGCTACCTGTTCGAGCGGTTTTTCAACTTTGTCAATGCGCAACTGGGACATGAGCGCGGCGTGGTGGTGTTCGACGAGATCGAGAAGGCACAATCACATATCCTAGTAGGGCAAATGTCCGCCTACTTCCTGCGGACAAGCACAGGCCGGTCACGCTCGCGACGCGTCGTGCCCGAACCCTTCTTTGTCCACAGCGATCTGACGACGGGCATCATGCTCGCCGACTTGGTGGCCTATATCCTGGCCAACAACGTGCGGCTACGGCGTATGAACAGTCCAAGGCGGGAAGAGCTTGACGACCTCGGCGAAAAAGTGAAGCGGCTCCAACCACCTCGGACGCGCACCGGCGACCATTGGGTTGGGTCGTTCACGTTCATTCAAGATCTGCGGACGCTGTCTGCGGACGCTGAAACGGGTGTGCCCTAAGAAGCCGCCACATGGGATGAGGCCACCGCAGGGCATAAAGAAAAAGGCAATGACAAGTGTTATCACTGTCAAAGCCTCCATCCGAACAATATCACCTAGGGAACGGGATGTCAAATAGCCTTTTTGGACGAACCTGGGTTAGCTAGGCGGGAGGAGGCGCCTCCTCCCGCCTAGCTAACCCGTGACGATCTGTGGGATGTTGCCACCTTTTCCCGCGCGCCCAGCGCGGCCCTGTGTTGTGTGTGTCCTCGCCGCGCGAATGATATAGGGCTTTGCCCAGGGGCCGGGAGAACACGGGCGTTTCTTGCGCGCCCGATCGCTCAAACGGTGACGCCCAGATAATCACCCAGGGAGCGATAAGCGGCCTCAAGTTCGTCGCGGATATCGTCCGGTACGGCAACGCCGGCATTCTGTATCATGCCGATAGCCTGAACGAGGCGCCGCGTCCCCACACGGACCTGCTCTTCCAGGGCTCGTCGTCGCTCCTCTACAGCCGCGCCTTCGTTTCGTGCCTCAGGAGCACTAAGGGTCGAAGGAGTGTTCGATATTGAACGAGTTGGCACCGTTTCGCTGTCAGGTTCCCGCACTTCCTGCGCGGTTTTCCCTAGGTGTTCAATATTGAACACTTGGACGGGTTGTTGCTCCGCGACACTGTTAGCGCCCACAGCATTGTTCGCGGGCGTCACCCTCTCTCTCTCTCTAGGAGCGACCCTTTCTTTCGATGCCTCGGCCTCGCGACGTAGCCGCTGAACATCGGCCATTTTGGTGACGGTGCCCGTGCGCACGCCCTCGATCGCCTTCTCGCGCAGTTCCGCCGGCAGCCGCCGGATTTCGCTAGCCGTCGTCGGGGCGATGATCTCGTCGCGGACGATGGGCGCGAGGCGAGAGTCGTCGCTGAGGTTGAGCAGTTCACTGACGTCGCCCACTGACCGCCCGGTCCGCCGTGCGATCGCTCGCACGCCCCAGCCGTACTCATCCCGCAGGCGGCGATAGGCATCCATAATCTCGGCGCGGGTGAGGTCGTTGCGGGCCACATTCTCCGCCAGGCTGTCGGCGAAAGCGTCCTGATCGCTCTCGTCGCGGATGACACACGGCATCGTCTCCACGCGCGCACGCGCCTCCGCATTGTCGAAACCCTGCACACGATGGGCAGCCTGTAGCCGACGCTCGCCCGCGATCAGCCGATAATAACCGGGTCGGTCCGCATCGCGTCGCACCAGCAACGGCTGCAAGACACCGCTGGCCGCGATCGATTCGGCCAGTTCGTCGATGTGATCAAAGCCCTTGCGCGGGTTGTCGCCAGACGGAGCGATGCGCTCAATCGGGATCATGCGCGCGCGCGGGACCGGCGCGAAGGCATTCTCGGCCACTCGGGCGAGATCGTCCGATGACGCCTCCCGTGTGGGCGGCGTCTCGGTGAGCAAGTCCGCGGCAAGGCGCTTAGGCCGGGTGCGGGATGAGCTTGGCATGGTCGAACAACTCCTGCGCTGGCGCGTCATACTCGGGGGCCGCCAGGTCGAAATTGGAGATGCGCGCCCGCCACGGGACGGGCGGCAGGACGAGCAAGGGCGGCCGGTGCGCGGCCGCGATATCCTTGATGTCTTCAATGCGCTCGCGGTGCAGCACCGTGCGCTGGACCATGGCCGGCAGCAGCGCGAGCAATTGTAACCGCGGGGAAACGGTGATGCGCTGATTGTCGATGTCGCGCAGGTAGAGGAGTAGGTTGGTGACGCCTTGGTCCTCGGGCAGGACGGGCACCAGCACGCCGTCGGCTTCCTTGAGCGATGGGATGGCCGAGAGCCCCGGAGGCGTGTCGATGACCACGAGTTGGTACACGCGCGGTAGGTCCTCTCCGTCGACGAGGTCGACGCCCGGCCAGCGCAGTTCGGGCCGCATTGCGAGCAGACGGGTGAGGTTCCTGGACTCGTCGCGGTCGACGATAGCCACGGCGCGATCGCCTTCGCGCGCGCCGAGCGCCGTGGCCGCACGCACGGCCAGGTACAGCGCCGAGGTGGTCTTAGACACGCCACCCTTAGCGGAGCCGACGGCAAGTACTCTCATGGCGCCTCCCGCCCCAGGGTGACTTGCTCGATGCCCGCCTGCCCCATGCGTCCCGCGTCGCCCGCCCGTCGGGTCCAATGCTCTTCCAGGGCTTCGCGCACGATTAGGCTCACGCTCAGGCCGCGCTCGTCGGCTTCGTGCTCGAGCCGTTCGCGCATATCAAAGGAGAGGCGGATTGTGAAATTCCTGTCCAGCTGGGGTATTAGGGAGCGGCGCCTTTTAGGCATAGGGTGAACCCTCCGCGACCAGTATAACGCATTGCGATCCGCAATACGTGGCGTATTGCGTAGTCGTGCCTGATACGAGTCACACTGAGCCACGGGGGCGTGGGTATCGGCTACAACGGCTCAACCCTGCCGGCACAGGCGCGCGGTGGGTCCCGATAGATAGTGAGGACTGCCCCGCGGCCACCGCCGAGGTTGACATGCGCCTGTGCACCCGGATCGGCGTCCACCACGAGGCCGGGCCCCCTGTTCGCCTTGAGGTCGGGGTGCGTGCAGCGCACGCCGTCACGGAAGCGACAATCGACGCACAGCTCCATGATGCCGGCGAAGGGCGCATTGGGCGGGATGCGGCTGTAGAGCCGGGGGTGCGGGTCGATCAGGCGTGCGCTACAGCGCGTGCAGAGCATGACGGCGATGGGCTCGGGCTCGTCGCGGCTATCGTGCTCCTGCCAGCCGTACACGCCCGGTGAGGGCTTCAACGCGCCCTCCATAAGCCGTATGGTCTCCTCGCCCCATCCCGGCTCCCCGACGTCCCTCACCCCTTCTACGGCCCCCGTTACCCCTCCTGGCGCGTCGTGCGGTCGTTCCGCCCCACATGATTGGCAGACGTGGGGATGCCGCGGACCATCCAGGCTCTCGGAGAGGCGCGGCCACGCGTCGGCCGGCCCATAGCGCGCTTCGATCTGCATGAGCCGTTGCTCCTTTATCTGCCGCTCGTCGTCAGCCCTGCGCTGGCGATACTCCGCCATCTGCGCGCTTACCCGCTCGTGCTCGCCCCTCGCGTCACCGTCGTCACCGTCGTCACCGTCGTCACCGTCGTCACCGTTGGGGCGCCGGTTATGCCAAGGTGCCACCTCCTGGGAAGGTGGCCTCTCTCCTGCTTGGGGACGACGCGGCCACAGGCGCGGCAAACGTATTTTCATACGCCGGCCATCTCCGGGTGTGCACCAGCCCGCGCGTGCGCTCGCCGGTGCAGCGTCATAGGCAGGCCGCCGGCCGGACGCAAGGTCCCGATCGAGGCGAAGCGGACGTCCTGGGTGGGGGATAGCTGCAAGCGCCACTCTTGGGCCAGCGTGGCGATGACCAACGGCACCTCTAAGCGCGCCAGCGGCTCCCCGATGCACACGCGGGGGCCACCCCCAAAGGGGAAGTAGCTGAACTTGGGCCGTGCCTCGACGGCCGCGGGCGTCCACCGCTCGGGGTCGAACCGCTCGGGGTCGGGGAAGTAGTCCGGCCGGCGGTGCATCGTGTAGGGGCTGACCACCACGCCGGAGTCGGCCGCGATGGGATATCCCCCGATCTCACAGGCCTCGACGACGCGCCGTGTGAGGAGATAGGCGGGCGGGTAGAGGCGCAGCGCCTCGGAGAAGACCCGGTTGGTGTAGTCCAGCGCCGGCATGTCGGCGGCCGTGGGCGCGCGGCCGTCGAGCACGCGGCCCAACTCGTCGTGCAGGGCAGCCTCGACGTGGGGGTTGCGCGCGATGGCGTACCATGTCCAGGTGAGGGCCAGCGCCGTTGTTTCCTGGCCGGCCAGGAAGAACGTCTGCGCCTCGTCGCGCACCTCCTCGTCGCTCAGGGCATCGCCGTCCTCGTCGCGCGCCTGGATGAGCATGGAGAGCAAATCACCTCGATCCGCGCCGGTCGCACGGCGTTCGCTGATAAGGCCCTCGATGAGACCGTTGAGGTAGGCGCGCGCCGTGTTGAAGGCTTG
>JAABUX010004178.1_pt1 | contig 18512 bp, 18 predicted proteins | sample 5561851 | NCBI WGS metagenome assembly JAABUX01 (sample SAMN10711883, study PRJNA513361) | rock metagenome | isolation source: Antarctica rocks | place: Antarctica: Victoria Land, Richard Nunatak red sandstone | collected 2016-01-03 | reverse complement strand
CACAACAACCACCGATCAAGAAAATCAAGCGGTCGCATACCTCAGACTCACCGTCGCCGAAAATACCATCGAGATCACGATCGTCAACTAATACATCAACCCCTGCCAAAGCCGTTTCCTTCGCAGCCAGGCCAAAAAGCAGTGGGAGGGCTGCGTACGAGAACACGCCACCACCCTCACCTCGCTCGGCAACAGATATCAACAAGGTCGATACGGATGGCATTTCTGATGATATCGTCGTCGGTGTGATTGAACAGCTGGAGAAGACTGGCAATAGACCACATCTCATCAAAGAGCTGGCTGCAGTCCTGTCGAACATCAGTGACTCTGTTTCAAGGTAGGGAAGCGCCATCCATATCGTGAGGTTCAGCCTACTGATGTTTGAATGTAGTTCTGCAAATCCCGCGGCATTGTTGTCATCGCGGCTATCAGCATATCTCAAACGTCCCTGGACCGCGCTTTCACCATGTCCACTTGACAAAGAGCTAACCACTGTTCACCCTCGAAAGATCTACTACTTCCTCACAACCCTTCCTCGGCAAGAATTTCCAGCTACCTCTTTGGACATTGTAAATGCCCCACACACTGGTGGAAAAGGCGGGAGGCGCGTCATCTCTCCGAGCATCAGCAGCGCAAGCATTGATGAGGATACTGAAACGGCCGAGGAACGGAGACGGAATGCACTTAGTCCCAGCCCAGAAGTTGAACTCTCAACGGAAGACCTCGATTTTCCCGCACCCGGCGTTCAAGGCGATTTCATGACCCCACCCACCCCGGCAGGCTCGTCATTTTCGGGGAGGTCGAGTTTAGCTAGGGATGGTTCTCATAGCTCTCCCCCAGAAGATATACTGAGTCGTAATCACAAAGCTGTCAGCCCTCCCCTCGAAGGCGACGAAAAGGAATTCACCCAGACGGCAAGCAGCATGCGAATGCGAGGCATGAGCCTTGACGATCCTACCGTCAGACCGTCTACCGAAGATATTCACGAGATGGATATTGAAGAAACAGAGGAGGAGAAAGCCAAGAGGAATCGCGAAGCTGCCGAAGCCCTGTTCGGAACACAACATGCTCAGGATACCGGTATGGGAGGATTGAGCAGTCCCCTAGTCAAGCCGCTGCAATCGGTTGTCATGGATACAGCACCGAAGCGAGAAAGTGAAGATACAGAAATGAAGGAATCGATATCGATACTAGGAGACAGTGGGCATAGCTTGACATGGGAGACACGGGAACCGGAAAATATACGGATAGAGGATTTAGACGATCTCTTCGGCGCTTTCTGAGGCATGAGTCTTGCACGATTTCGGTGCTTTCTCCGGCGTAAACACGAGGAAAAGAAATACCTACTGCTTTGCAACACTATCCCCTCATCTTCTTCACTTGGGCATGTACATATCTTAGCCCGAAGACTGGTGCTTCTCAGACTGTACTTTACAAATTGCTAGATACCCATCAAACTTTGCACAAGCTCGAAGCGATTGATCAAATTCTGATTACCTATGTTGAGATAGCAATTGCCCACCATCATTGCCAGCCCAATGTTGCTCGAAGATAGTGAAGACTGGGTGAAAGTATGTCTGGGATCTCATGATGATGAAGAATCGTAGTCGCCAATTGACACGACCGTATAGAAATAAGGCGTGACCTTTGATTTATTCTGAAGTCTAGGTGTTGCTGCATAAGTAAAGTACTTTAGGTGAGAACGACCAGTCGCCTACGTTAGCGCGCCTGGGCAGATAATGCCAAGGATTTGCCAAGCCATTCATGGGTATGGCTAGAAACTTCTGCGACAATTGACCGAAAAGCAAACACGCTCATACAAACCGGGCGCTTCTTTGTCTCCCCAATTTGCAGCACAGAAGAGTCCCCTGTTCGCGAGCCCCACTCTGGCAAGAGGCCTCCATCACCAACCAGGGGATACTTAGACCATCTGACCGGTTTCCTGTTCCCTCACTTTTGACGTCCATCTCGTCGCACAGTCCAATTCAAGGATTCAACCCTGCAGGATGGCTGCTGAAGTATCCTCCACCCGCCTATATCTGGGCAACCTCCCTCGTGATGGTATGCAAGTGCACCTTCCATCATCCCATGTCCATTCTACGCGGTTTCTGGTCAAGGTCAACCACAACACGGGAGGATTTCTGTTGTCGCTGAAGCCCGGCTGCACTGGCTGAGTCTCAATCCTGGTCGCTGAGGATCCGGCACGGGATGCCAGATTCACTGCCTGCTATGTTGCTGACGTTCTGGAACTCTGCTGACTACCGTACCCGGCCTGCAGTCGCCAAAGAAGATATTCAGAGCCATTTCAAGGACGGACCTGGCACTATCACCGAGGTCAAACTCATGAATGGCTTCGGCTTCATTGAGTATGACAATGCACTCGATGCGAGAGACGTGGTCCCTGGTATGCAAGTACTCAAGCCAGCTTTGGGGAAACATGCTAACATATTCTTTCCAGCTTATCGTATGTTTTCTCCCTGATATGATTTACAAGCTGGGCATGATCAATCTGACACTACAATGCCACCGAAGATGGGTCTGACATGAATGGCTCTCGCCTCACCGTCCAATTTGCACGTGGGTCTCGTCAGCGAGACTTTCCTGCACCGGACCGTACCCATCCACGTCCACGACGTACTGCGTACCGTATGCAGATATCTGGTCTTCCAGGGGAAACCAGCTGGCAGGTTAGCTCTCTTCCGTTACCTTCAGTCTTGGTTGTTTGAGGATCTATGGCCCATCCTTACAAGGACAAACCAAAGCTTGTGGCTCCGCGGGAGGGTCTGATTATTGCATTTCCTATTCATGCCTGGTATCAGCTTGATGTCTTTCCGTGGACTGCCGCAAAACGGCCAAAGTTGAGATCCACTAGATGCTTCAAGGTCTCTACTCCGTGGTCTGGCGTTATTGTAGGACCGTCGTGCTGCCCTGTTTGTCCCTGCCCTTGCCCTGACTTTGGAGGTTCTATTGGAGTCATGTTTTGGGCCTTTGTCTCTGCTGCCCTGGTTCTTGGCGATTTGGAATCTTTGACGGGACTTTTCTACCTGGTTGGCTACCTCGGCACGGACTTACTTGAGGCTCTTAGGATCTGAAAGACTTTGCACGTCGATCAAACCTTGACGTCGTCTACTCCGAGGTCGGTCGCGACCGCGATGGCAAAGGGTAAGCTCTTACCCGTGATAAGAGATCTGCGGCTGACGTATCTTCAGGTTTGTGGAGTTTGAGACCGCTAGTGATCTGAAAGTTGCCGTTGAGAAGTTGGACAATCAAGAATTCAAAGGCGCCAACGTTCATGTCGAGGCTGATGTATGTCCCCCTAGATCTCATACCTCAACGCTCACTCATTCTGCATAGACCCAAGACGAGGTTCCACGTAACGAGCGCTACCGCTCACGATCTCCACCACCGTTCCGTCGAGGTGGCTACCCACCTTCAGATGGCTACTACGGCCGCGGACCACCTCCCGCCCGTGGTTACAGCCCTCGTCGTGATGATTACCGTCGTCGTTCCCCACCTCCCCGTGATGATTACTACTCTCGTCATGGTGGCTATCGTTCCCCACCACCACCTCGTGCGGCTCGTCCTCCTATCGATGATCCTTATCCACCTGCTCGTGGTGGCTATGGCCGTGAAGACCCATACGGAGCACCCCCACCTCGTCGCGGCTATGAAGATCCCTACGCTGCTAATGGGTACGATCGACCTAGGGCGAGGTCTCCACCACCGAGGCCATACGGGGGTTACGATGAGCGTCCCCCGCCAAGATACTGGTGATTGCTCCTTTCCTTGATAGGTGCAGGCTAATTGACACGGGCACTTACTAATGATGATAGAAAACATAATGCTCTTGCGCGCCAATTCTTGACTGGAGACTTTCGGTGGATGATGGCAGAGTCAGACCAATCGGCAGCGATATTATGGTCAAGCGTATGGGGACCAGCTTGCACAGGTGGCTACCAAAAGTTGGACGCGATTTACAGAGAAAGTGAAAACCATCGTGTCCGTGCAAGCTTGTTGCAAATCATTCAGATTGTAGAATTCTTCTTGTGGATTAGTTAGCGAGACTAATGACAATCTCGACATACATGAGTATCGTTTGATGAACTGGCGCTATAAAATGTCCAGGTAGATCTCGATAAAATCACGACTTGATTCATGATATCCCTCAAAGAACACAAAGTACCAGCATGACTCCTCAGCACCAGTCCGCCTCCCAATTGTCCAAGAAGCAGCCCAATCCAAGCTCAATTCTCGTGATAGGAGCCGGCGTCTTTGGCCGTCCGTCTTCCCCGTATCATGCTAAGCTCGTACCAACATGAACAGTGTCTACAACTCTCGCCCTATTATCGTCCCCTCGCTACGATCGGACCGTCATCACCTTACTAGATCCATACCTGCCATCCCTCGAATCCTCCGATCCTGATCTTCAATATCAGAACCCTCACGCAGCGTCGATTGACTCCTCCCGAATCATCCGCCCGGATTATGCCGATCCGGCCTATGCAAGGCTAGCGAGTGCTGCACAGCAGCAATGGCGGCGAGGCTTTGGCGCTACAAACGGCCAATGTGTCTACAGAGAGAGCGGCATTGCCTTGACGGCTGATCACTCCGGCTCGGAGTATGTGAACAAAGCCCGGGAGAACGCGAAGAGCCTGGGATGCCATGTGCAAACGTTGAATAGCCGTGAGGAAATTTGCAAGCTCCTCGGCACTGGGGGCACGGGAGGAGAAAGTGGATATGTGAACTGGGGCAGTGGATGGGCTGATAATGCAAGAGCTATGGAGGGCGTTATGGCCATGGTTATCAAAAGGGCAAGGGAGAGAGGGAGAGTCATTTTTCGACGGGCAAAGGTCCGTCAACTGCTCTTTGAAAAGGGGAACCAGAACCGTGTCCTTGGGGCTCGATTGGAAGACGGAGATGCGATACTGGCAGATCTCACAGTCGTCGCAGCAGGCGCATGGAGCGGAGCTTTGGTCGACCTAAGTGGGAGGGCAGAGGCAAGGGGCCAAGTCATGGCTTACGTGCCCATAACAGAGCAAGAGAAAGCCAAGCTGGACGAAAAGCCCGTTCTCCTAAACCTAAGCACGGGCATGTTCGTCATCCCCCCCGTCCAAAACGCCCACACTGGCGAATGGTTCCTCAAAATAGCCCGACACAGCTACGGCTACGCAAACCCCACTCGCGTCTCCCCCGAAGGCACCCCCATCACCACCTCCCTCCCAAACCCCAAATACACCCCCATCCCCGCCGAAGGCTTACGCGCCTGCCGCGCCTTCCTGCAGCAAACGATACCCTGGCTCGGCGACCGCGCCTTCTCCTCGACGAGGATATGCTGGTACACGGATACGCCGACGGGGGATTTCCTCATCTCGTACCATCCCGTCTACAACGACTCGCTCTTTCTAGCGACGGGTGGCAGCGGACATGGGTTCAAGTTTTTGCCGGTGCTGGGGGGGAAGATCGTTGCTGCGATTGAGGGGGTGTTGGAGGAGGAGCTGGCGGCGTTGTGGGGGTGGAGGGGGAAGGTGGAGATGTTTGCGGGTACGGAGGATGGGAGTCGAGGGGGGGAGAGGGGGGTGGTTTTGGAGGAGGAGTGGGGGAAGGAAGAGAGGCTGGGAAGGAGCAAGCTGTGAAGGGATGTACTGACTTGTCTACCTACCGTCAAAGGACCCCACGTGAAGACAAGATGACATGAGATGAATAAGTGGAGTTTTTCTAAGCCATCAACCTCTTCTCATTCCACTCCTTTCCGCAAACAAGCATCCATCTCCATTCCCATTCCCATTTCCATTCCCATCGCTAACGAACCAATCAACCCAACTTCCTTCCCCCAAAACAAAAAACAAAAACAAAAACAAAAACAAAAATACTACCGTAATCTACTCTGGGAATATCATATCATATCAAACCCACCCACCCACCTAACTCAACCCACTTAACCAACTCAACCACTCAGCCACCCCAACAAAAAACCTCTAGCTCTAGCTCTAGCGAGTTATAACAAAAACAGATACTTATATACCGACCGAACCAACTCATCAACCCTCAGCGACGACGACGACGAAGACGACGGTGGTAGTAACATAATAGTAATAATATCAATAATAGTAAAGATGATACCGAACACAACATCTCCATATCTCCATATCTCCACAACCTCAACCTCAATCTCTCAGACCAAACAAGAACGAACAAATGATTTCATTATATACAATTGCGGAGGTAAAAATCCACGAGAATACGTAGGATAGTGCAGGTGGAGTCGAACATGGAAGTATTAGTAGTAGTAGCAGCTGGAAACTGACAAAAAATATCTAAAGAATGAATCGTTGATGGGTATGATTTTCCATTCTGAGCTGAAGTGAACTATTCTACCTAGTAGGAAAATGTCTAGCAATCATTTCACCGGTAGAATAGTAGGCAGGTAACCTCTGGTCTATACCTAATTTAAGAATTCGAGATGAGGAGAAGCGAAGAAAAGAAAAAGAGGAAAAAGGGAAGGGAAGGAAAAGGAAAAGGAAAAGGAAAAGGAAAAGGAAAAGGAAAAGGAAAAGGAAAAGGAAAAGGAAAAGGAAAAGGAAAAGGAAAAGGAAAAGGAAAAGGAAAAGAAAAGAAACATCCCCAAACCCATATTACTACCGCAGATTTCAAACAAGCCGTATCATTCATTCATTCAGTACCAAAAAAAAATCTACCCTCCATCCTCCCTTCCACGATGAGGGAGTAGGGTGCCTGGATATTCCATTCCCGTTCTTGGAGGTAGCTGTCTTCGGAACGCTGGCTTGGTGGCAGGTATGGATGAGGGATTGGGGATTATTAGATTAGATTAGATTTGAAATGTAAATGCTCAATAATAGTTTCGGTTTACTGTATGTAGAAGAGCAGCAGCAGAGTATGTGCGATGGGAGCAGTCTTGGAATAGGAAAGCATAGAGCTGGTATAAATTAGCTTAGAGATATGCGGAAGAAGTTTGGGGGGGTTTACATGCTTAGATGGTAATTGCAAGATTCTGATCATGTTAGCTGTAAGATGAGAGCCAACTCGTGTATTTGGTCTGTTTATTCCAGACCTTGTATTGGGAGTCTCCCAAGTCGTTATCCCCTATCCCCTATCCCAACGACCTGGGTCCTGAATCCAGGAGTACATTGGCGATATCCGACAGTGGTGTTTCCCCGTATCAATTCCTGAAAACCCCGTGAGCCTCCGTTCTCGCTACGGGATTCCACGAGGAGTGAGCTGAAAGTGGTGATCCTACACCCGCACAGCGTGCTCTTCTTCGCTCTTTCTTCTGGTACATTGTGGTCGTTGGGGCGAGAACCCTAGACTCTTGCCATTGATGATTCCAGGGGTTTTGAGGCTCTAGCAGACATCTCGTGCGTTTTGCGAGGGATTGCAGGTTGCAGGCTCAGCGGTCCCCGACTGATTCAGGACCGAGCCTGAGTGTGCGATAGATTTGATCGGATGGGGGCCGAGTCTGTGGCCCATCAGGAACGGACTCTTATGGCTTGTCGTCGTGCTGGCTCCAGGTCCACTCGTGGTGTCGGATCGTAGTAGTAATTGCAGGCCAATATCCCATGACCGGATCCTGACACTGAAGCTCGCTCCCACGGTTTGCTGTAGATGTGGCAATATCACAGCCATCCTGGGAACTTTGTAGAAACAAGTAGCTACCAGTCCTTCGTAATCTTCATCACTTCCGCTCCTCGCGACGCATCATCCACTCCCTATCCCTCGTAATCTCCACCCCAGCCCCCTCAACAGCAGCCAGCGCGCTCGGCTTCTCCACCAAAACATTAACCCGCGGTATCCTTGTATCCGAAAGGCAAGTCTCAGCAACGCGCGCCGCCAACGCCTCCAGAGTCTGGAAAGTCGAAGCTTCAACGACCTAGAAAACGCTCAGCATCGCCCTTCCCCCCCACATCACCTTCCCAAAGAAAATGAGAAGTCAGAGAAAGAAAACAAACCTCACAGACAGCCCTCACGAGATCCCTCCACACCAAATCATTATACCCCAAATTCTCCACTGACTCCCACTTTTCCCCTTCAACACCAATCCTAAGCTCAATCACCACACCCTGTTTCTCCAGCCTCTCATGCGGATTCACCCCAACAACACACGCAGCCTTCAGTCCCAAGATCCCCCATTCCCACCTCCTCCCCTCCCACCTCCTCCTCTTCTCAAAAAGAACCTCACACTCCAACCCCCCCTCAACCCTCAACAGCGCCTTTGTTGCCCTAACCCCTACCCTCAACCAATTCCCCGGCCAAGATGCCGCGACCGGCGCTATCTGCTCCATTAATTTCCCGACACTATCGAAATGTCCACCCTCAACCACAGAGAGGACATCCTTGCACATCGTCCCATAGCTGAATGTATTGGCAATATCGTCCGAGAGCCCTGCGGTGCGGGTGTCGAGTTGTAATTTGAGGTTTAGGATCAAGGGCTGCTGTTTGCCGGGGCGAGACCAGGCGTCAGGGCCGATGCAGCAGGCGGTGTGCAGGTTGCGGAGGATTATGGTGTCAGGATTTCCATCCGAGGCCATGACGGGTAGGGTAGCGGTGGAGGGTGAAAGGGAAAGTTAAGGTGATGGTCAACTTAAGGATGTATGTGGATGTAGCAAGGTTGTACGATTGAGGGGAAGGAATGTTGTGTGGAGCAGCCTAAGTACTTCTTCATTATGTCATTCTTCACCCATCATGTATTCGGGACATCGTACAGTAGCTTGCTTTACTTATTGTAAGAAAGTGACGTGGACAGGAAGGTTGGTAGTAATTGAGTGACCCGGGTCAGTACTACAATGAACTTAGAATGCCAGTGAGAAAAGCGAACAAAGTACCGCAAATGCCTTCCGCTAACTGCACAGTCGCGAGCAGTCTAGCGAGTGCACAATTTGACGAAATGATTTCTCATATTTCATACTATTCAATTTTCTATTGTATCTCAGGCACCTTGATCCACCATCATCACAGGCACTGTGCGAGTGGCCCCTTGGGAACAGACAACCTCCAGCAAGCATGCCCGGTAAACTACCGAAAAGATTCTTTCCACATCCACCACTTCAGGTCTCTCAATCTGATATCTCTTCTTTCTCTCTGGGCAGTATGAACATACGACACTCGCGTTCGTAACCCGCAGATTGCACTTCGGCGGTTTCCACCGACCAGCGCACGTAAACCGCCGTGCGACTTTCTAATGTTGTATGTTCTGAAAAAATGAACGCTTGCGTATTAAAGTGAGCACCGAAAAGACAACTCCTTGTTTCGACCGGACGCCATTTTGGTATGCAGGTATGATAAAGAGCCAACAACGAGAGCGTAGAGTAGCCTGTAGGTGCAGCATGTGTCACCGGGTAAGGCTGGGCTCGTGATCGCAATCGAGGTGGCGGAAGAGAATATTCGTCAGGCCGTGAAATGAGGTAATGTACATGCGGATTGTAGCTTGTGGTAGTACAGGCATCAATGGCAGAGCTCAGCTCCGAGGATGATGACTCAGACCTTGCGGAAGTCTGATGATGTTAGCTGTAGATCCAGGAAGAGACGAAACAATGCATACCCTGAAGGACGGGATAGATCATCTCGAAAGCCTGGTAGATCTCCTCTCGCACTTTCGCACCAGTCAACACGATCTTGCCGCTCACGAAGATCAGGAGCACGATCTTTGGCTTTATCATTCGGTAGATGAGACCGGGAAACAGTTCAGGCTCGTAAGAGCTAAACATGTGATGACGACTGGCCAACCCTTCGAGACGGATGGGGAATTTGATGTCGCAAGAGCCCTGATATGAATTAGCTCCCGCATCTGTATGACATGTGCCGTCATTACATACCACAATGTTTTGAATCTTGAAGTCGGTAAACTTCGCGTTGAAGCCAAGCTTTTGAATAATCCTAGCATATTTACGGGAGGCGAGACGTGAATCATCCTCGGACTTTGCGCCAGTGACCACCATCTTGCCAGAAGCGAAGATCAGTGCCGTTGTTTTGGGATCACGAATCCGCATGATGACGGCCGCGAAACGCTAAAAGCAATGTTCAGCATACCATGCACAAGATGGTATGTCATGGCCAGCAATACCTTCGGATTGTACTCCGCGTTGCGGGCATGCAGCGCGATCGTCTTAAGATCCAAGCGGCAATCGAGATTAACCGTGGCCACGATGTTTCTTTATGAAGAAATGCCATTAAGCCTCAAGGTCAAACAAGAGACAAAGGCAGGGCTATACTCACTGCAAGGTTGGCACAATCCCCGACACCCCTTGCTCACCAGGGGTCGCAGCAGGAGTTGTGGGAGTCACCCCATTGCCATTGGACGTGGCATCCACTCCTTTTTGAAGCTGCTGCCCGCTCTGGTATACACCGTTCGCGCCGTTCGCCTGGGGGTTACCGTCTTTTTCAGAGGGTGGCGTCAAGTCTCCAGCTCCACCTGGAAAAGATAAGGAGCCAGGCGAAGTGAAGGCTGTAGCCTGGGTTGCGGTGGAGGGGTGTGTGGTGAGAGTGTCCATTCTTGCGATGGATACCTGCGTCAGGGCAGATCCGAAGAGCAAGATGGATGGCAGTCGAGTGTTTGACGAGTCGGCAATCTATGATACGAGGGTCAGAACGTAAGGTCCTCCGCAAAAGGGGATCGAAGATCGTAGAACGAGGTTCGTCGAGCGAAACGTAGAGGTCCGATGACGGATCTTGGTCCAAGCTCGCCCGTGAGGTATAGGTGATGAGGCTCGTACCGTATGCGGGAGATGAACAATTGAATGTCTCCCCTACAGCCGTGCTGCTCGACCTGACACCCGGTGCCTGTCTCAACACTTATCTCATCAAGCGCAGGGCCTAGCACAATTGCCAAGCTCAATGTCGATGGTCTTGTCCTGTCGAAAAGGGTTTATCGAAGGGTGAAGAGAGGTGGTTGAGTGACGATGAGTATGAAGGTGAGGTCGCAGTGTGGAAGAAGTCGCTAAAATCAAATCGGAAGGATGGTCAAGATTCTCGTCTGAGAGTAGGGAAAGAGCACGTATGATGTGCCTTCCAAATGGTATTAATCTAAAAACTGCGACTGCGACTTCCTATCTATCGACGTCAAGTATGTGGCAGAGGAAGGTGGTGGAGGATTTGCGGCGGGGTGGGCGGGAAAATTGCCAAGAACATAGAAAATTTGACGAGGGAAATGGCACTGGCTTTATAGAAGCGAGTGACCCATCAGGCTCCAGCTCACGTGACTCGCCGCTTTGGATCAATATGATGAGTACAGTTTAGCGTACTCCAGAAGCCCACCATTAGCGCCTCTACTAGCTTTCCTCCCAGCCGAGGCTTCGGCGACAAAGCGTGCCCGCGAAAGAAAGGGGCCAACAGGGATCACTCTCATTGGCTTGCCTGATCCTGAAACCTTTCTTTCGCGATCTGGCGCAAACGGTCACTGGCCGCTTTTACTCGTCATTTTCGCATTGTTCCTTCGCAATTCATCCCTCAATTCTCTCCACCACATCCTTATGCGCGCATCTACATTGATACAATGTGGATTGCGCATACGCCTATGTGGCGGATTCACTTCAGCTATTCCATATAGTTGTATGCTCAGTTCACTCTTCTTGGTATTATGACCTCTCAAATAATTGTGAACATGCGATCAAGGTATCGGCTCGGAAAGCTTTTTGAAGTGAAATTGGTGAGGTGAAGCACATTCACTGGCATTGGTGACAATCTGATCCTATGCTCGAATACTCAGCGGATTGTGTAATAGGAACCCTAACAGCACCAAGGAGAGTCGCCATCTACTTTCTGCGAACTGCTGTGTGTGTTGATGCTGTTCTGGATTATTCGCCCCAAGCAGGCTTTCGGGAATGGGTGCAGATGTCAGAGACAATTGCTGAGGAGTTGAAGACATCTTCATCAACAGTAGAAAAGCTCAACTGATTCGATTACCGGAGGAAGTTCACGGAGCGCAGAGACGATCATGAACGCGGTGATTGGCGAACAGAATGAGAGCAGCTTGTTGTGCATCGACGAGCCAGCTGCTTTGGATGTGACTGCGATGAGCATGTGATAAAATACAATCTGTTAATACAGATATATGTACGAATCATCACGCTCCTAGGTTATCATGAGAGTACTTGGGGGAAGTCGTCAAAGCTGTGGTCGTAGTCGGCTTTTGATAACAAATTGTCAATCTGAACGTTGCCTCCATTCAGTGGGCGAATGTTGGACCTTCTCAAGATAGCAGAGCAAATCAGGAGGAGCCAGTTTGCTCTGAACAGAATCATGCTATCATGTCCCTAGTCCATCTTGTCAATGTGGAAAATGGAACGAGCCACGAGATGACCCAACATGTCAAGGTAACTGGTTTGAGATCTCCGTGAATGCCTTTAGACTCTTCAACGCTGTCCCGCTCTCCACTGCCCAGCGTGCTCTCCTAACACCCTCTTTCCACCGTCCTTCACCCGGACCTCTTTCTGTGAGCACAGTCCCATCGTCACCTTCGCCCATCTGACTCCTATCCGCCTCGCAGATACCGCTCACGACCAACATTGCAGCCGCGTTCATCAATACGACCTGCAATATTGGAGTCTCGTCTTCTCTTAACTTACCTTCCAGCAGCCGCATCAGAATCTCCGCATTCTCCTTCGGATCTTTTCCACCTCTGATGGAATCCAATGACGGCCAAGTCGAAAAGCCGAAGTCCAGAGGAGAAAGCCGAAAATGTTCAACCCCAGCCTGCTTTCTATTCGAATTGGGTGCGGATTCGTGAAGAAGCCAGCAGTCTGTTTCCCCAGCACACGAGATTTCGTCCAAGCCTTCTCGTCCAGCAACGACCATGGCTTTCCTCTTGCCTGGCGGCTTGTTGGCACCAGAGATACGCAATGCTTCTGCAAATACGGGGCCAAGAGAACTATCAGAGACTCCAACCACCCTGGCCTCAACCAGTTCTTCTATCGGATGCGCTAGAGGTCCTAGCAGATTGAAGATTGTGCGGATGCCCATCTCACGCCGTACAGGAGCAGCCAGGCGCATGCCAGGATGGAAATTCGGTGCAAAGAGAAATGCGTAACTAGATTTTTCGTATATCTGAGGTATGTTGTTGGCCGTACATGCCGTGAGATTTGGGGATTTGGGTAGTATTGATGCTAAGATGTCTGCTGCACCTGATACCGAAGTCTGCGCTTTATTACCATGTTTGGACATAAGTAGGGAAGATGAGGCGATCAATGACGCCGTGGTAGATATGTTGTAGGTTTTGTGTATGCTGCCTCCGGTGCCAACAATATCGCACAACCCACCATTGTATTTGCCTTCATGCCGTGGCTTTATGACAGCCTTTAGTCTGGGTAAATCCACCGGCAAGGCTGCAATCCGCATCTGAGCAGCACATGCAGCGATAACATCAGGATCTCTATCACGGGATGAAGTCGCCAGCAGTGTTAGAAAAGTAGCCGATTGAACGGGTGATAGCCGATTCTCTTCAAAAATTAGAGCAAAGCTGGCAGCGATCTCCTCAGCCGTTGCCGGAGTCGCGTAAATCTCAGGCTTGTGCAGTTTCTTCAGCAGATCTGCTATCGAAATACAATTTGAATGAGGGACTGGTCCAGACATCTTTGCTCGATTACAAGGCTGTGAGCTGAGTATGCGGTCGATGTTGTGGGAACCGGATCTTGATGCAGTCTTGATCTGAGCTCATCTCTTTTGTAGGTCTCCAAACTCTGCCTTTTTGCCAGTATGTGGAAAGTAAGTAAGCTGATCCTTCCCCTCGTGATTCTACGAGTGCACTCCTGCTGTTGAGAGCAAACCCGGAAATACAGGGAGACTTTACCTATCCCTCCGACCTCTTCCAAATCTGCGTACCAATCCGATCTTTTCAACAGCCTTATGTACTAACAATGAATATAACGCTGTCCCGTCCCTCGATCTTGTTTAGCAGAGTAAGTGAACTGCAAAGATGGGTAGCCTCTTATAGATACAATAGTAATCTAGCTGTTCAGAAAAGCAAAAACATGGCTGCGGTCCACGTGTTGGGTATCGCAGCACCCTCAACTTACTTTTGAATTCTTCTGCTTGATGCCGAAAATCTTGAGATGCAACTCTAAAGTAAGTAGGAGTTTGATACCCAAAAGATTCTAGCTTTGGCGGTGAAGCGCAGGCGAGCGGCCCGCCCCCGGGCTGCGACAGGATTGTTCTGCCACCTTCACTAGGGAATTGCCTGCTACTTTACCCATAGACTCGAGTCCCAGAAACACTTTTCGTCAAGGATGTTTGAATCTGGTATCCAATGAATTCACGGTAATCTGATTTGATAGCCAGATCTGAACGATAAACACCACTGCCCTTATCAGCTCTATTTGACCAAAAGCCAAGCGCATGTTGAATTCTGGCATGGTCTCTCCGCTCTGCTATGCTCTAAAGCAGTTTCAAACAATAAAGGTAATTTCGTGTTGAATACCTCATGTCATCCAAGAATCACATCGCCACAACTACTATTCTTTTACCCAAGTCCTTTCTGCATTGTATCATGAAGTCCCCAGTACCTCTCTCGGTATAAATTTGACCGACATCGGCCTTGTGCATGCAGTTTTTGGAGATGACTATACTGTGGCCGTAAAAGAGTTCGTGTCATTGCGTTGAACCATAGTTACTAAGTCATCAAATACGAACGGTGACAGCCATCATTATCGAAGTCCTTTCCGATTGAATGCCCTCAACCCCACAAATGCCAGTACACGACATATACTTCCAATCGCGAACAGCATCAGCATATCCAAGGAGAACCTGTTGAAGTGGTACCCGGTTCGGTTAGCCGCCTGATCAATCTGGTAAAGGTATCCGTACGGCACCACATTTTCCGTAAAATACCCCTCAGACAGCCACGTTCCCGGCGACGCTCGCCAAAGCCATGTCATATGCCACCCTCGGACGGTCTGCAACGAGGGACTCGTCCCGCTGATGATTCCTACGACGAGGCTTGCCATGGTTGCTATCAGAGGACCATCTTCACGGCGAGTGATCATTGAGATGCAGGAGGCAAGACCATAGATACAGTAGAAATAGAGGAGATTGGCGATGAAAGCAGCGCCCCATGAGATTTTGGGGGTGGCGAGAAGCATGAAAAGGACCGTGAAGTGAAAATTGGCGATGATCATGCGTGGGAATGTGGACAGCATCTTGCCGATGTAATACGCGAACCTATTGTGGCCTGATGAAGCTTCCCTCATGTAAATGAGCTTTTCTTCGCCAAAGATCTTCACGCCAGGCGAGCTGGCTGTCAAACCGATGGCCAAGCCTACGAGTAGCGACATCTCCGGCACAGAGCTAAAGTCCGCGGCCGATGACAAAAGCTCGTAAGGATGGTGGAACATGCCATTGAAATTGAGACCGTTCTCACTTACGAAGGCCAGGCCGATGAGGAGACCAGCTAGTGCAGCAACCCCAATCTCGAAATAGAAACTGGATTTACGCCGGTATTGCTGAAGGAGAGCTCGGCAAAGGCAGAAGTATATCTGACGGTACCAGGGAGCTCCTCGCATCTTCACTGTCCTGGTCAAGGCGGCCGTCTCGACGGTCGATGGTATGCCTCCAGAATTGACTTTGGTCTTCTCGCGATGCTTCCAGTAATCTATTAAGCGAGCAATGCCAGTGTCTCCGGACTTCTTGTATAGATGACCTTCACCAGCTATGATGTCCATGATCGTGTCCGCAGGATTAGAATTCTTGGGAAAACTATATCCACATTGTTCGAAGTACGGCTGAACCTCATCTTCTTTACCAGAGTAAATTACTCGGCCTGCGCCCATTAGATGTATAAAATCGAGCGACTCGAAGATCTCGTGGCGTGGCTGATGGATGATAGTGACTATGGTGATGCCAAGGCGGGAAAGCGCTTTCAGGGTCATCATGATCGAAGATGCAGAAGTAGCATCTAATCCTGATGTTGGCTCATCAAGGAACAAGGCCATGGGAGCAGCGGCCAATTCGATTCCGATACTGACACGCTTACGTTCTCCTCCAGAGATCACAGGTGCAGCTGGGCTACCTACCAGCGAGTCTTTGATATGGTACAAGTGAAGACATCGAAGTAGAATATCGACGTGTTCCTGTATGTCATGGTCTTTCCAATCCGATGGTAGTCGAACCCTAGCCGAATGCAGGATGTTTTCTCGGACTGACAATTCAGGCAAGACTATGTCATCCTGTGGAACATAACCAATAATCTTTTTATATCTAGAAATAACACCAGGACTTCCATTGACCTTAGTAACGCCACCAGTATGTGATTGTTTGCCCATAAGGACATTGACGAACCTGGAATAGGTCACGGTCAGCGTGTCTCTTTCAATGACTGGCCCTACAATGGAGACTGATATCCTCCTCAACTCGAGTAGGAACGTCGCTTGTAGAAATACGACGACGGGATACTTACGTTGACTTGCCTGCGCCCGAAGCGCCCATGATCCCCCACAGGGTCCCACTGCTGATCTGTCCTGACACTTCTGATAAAACGGGCTTGCTACTCTTTCTTGGTTGGAAACTGAGATTATCAAATTCAAATGAAAGACCGAAATTCGAAGCAAGAGTACATCTGGAAAGCGACTTTACAAATTGCTGGATGTCTGGGTCCGGACTTTCGTCTCTCGAAAATTGGTCTTCGTCTTCGTCTCCTTCAAAGACATTTTCGTTGCCTGCAGTCGCAAGAAATCCCGTAGGAGCCCTCCTGACCCCTGCACTTCTAGGCTCCAGCTCAACATCATCATCTGGAAGGCTATGGAATTGCGGGCTTTGAGTAAAGGTGAGTGTCTTCTTCAGAAATCGAAGTCCGTCAGACCGGCTATGCCTTTGATCTCGGAATGGTTTTCGTTTGCCACGAAATTTCTTTGCTGCGAAGACTAGCGAGATGAGCAATACATCAACGATTACTAGAAATACAAGTGGTAGTAGCGATCTGTTGATGTAAGTACCCTGAGGACATATTGCACCGGGCGTGCATTTGTGTGCCTCGGATGACCCTTGCGGACAAAAGCTCCCGGCGGGACAAAGGATCTGCTCTCTTCCAGGAGGTGGGCAGTAGAAGCCTTGCCGACATATGACAGGCTCCAAGGGACCCATTGGAGGGGTTGTATGTCCTGCTAGTCTACCCTCCTGGGCTTGAGGAAAAGGAGGGCAATACGTCGGTAATTTGGTGTCAGTATTATTTTGGCCTAAGACATGTATAGATTAGTACTTTCACGTTGTTCGCCTTACTGTCAGTGGTCTCCGCTCACAAAAGAATCCAAGGTTGCAGCCTTTCGCGTTCCATTCCGAGGCATTTTGGATCACCAAAGGTAGCGTTCCTGGTTGCCAGCATGGATTGTATTGCCCTGAGACGAGAGCAGCCATGTTCTTATAGAAACTGCCCGAAGCCTGCATGAATTCAGGGTCAGTATTCCCACAACGACGAAGCATTTGGGTCATAAGACCAGTATTATGCACTTATTTCACATAAAGAATACAAATGACCCAGTAGCGTAGCTTACTTGTGTTGCGTTTTGCCCGGTGCAGGACACATCTTGGGCATTTTTGGGCCCGCCGTCGCTTGGAAATGTAGACCACTGGTCGTTATTAATCTGGTATGCTGTCCCTGTATCTGGTGGATTGCTGTCCGAATTTATTGGCTGATTCGCCGAGGCCGAGTCCTCGGTTCTGACAGCGTAAAACCATTTTCCATCCTGGCCTTTATATATGCCCTCTGTCCCGTTCGCAAGACATCGCCAAGCCGCTTTACCAAGCTGCTCCTGTAAAGCACACCCACAGACGCCAGTATCAATGAAGAATGGTCCTTTGGGTTGACTAGTAATCAGTGTGGACGAAAATGCACTTGATCCCGCGGCAGCCATGAGGAAGACAGCTCTTCACCAGACTTCACCAGAGATGATAGCACCGTGGATAGTTGAATCAGTGCAGGGGGGAATCCTGTTGTTATTGTCCGGAGCCATGGTGGCTCAGTCTTGAACGTGTTCAGCTCCATCCTTTAACAGTCATTTGTTTCCGGCAGGATTATGTTGTATGGTGGTAGTGAAAGTCTCCGGCCGCTGGGGCTGAGTATAGGAGGGATGCGTATCCCGACTAGTTTCAGTCTCAAGATAGATAATTGTGCCGCATCGCGTCTCACATGAGAATCATTGATTTCTGTGAACGCAAGGAATATGGCATTGAAAGATGTAGAGACTCATGTGTCAGAGTTGACGGCCAATGCGACCACCGAAACCTGATATCACGGTAACGAAGACATACCATATGGCAACGCCAGATTTGGGCGAATGCTTTCAGCCTCGTTAGGATAAGGCAGAGATTGGCGCATCTGGGGTAAAGTAGGGCTGCGCCGGGCGCTAGTTGGGGCTTAGAACTAGACTGGATTGGTCTCGGCTCTAAGATTTCTATCCCTTTCCTTGTCACCGGAATGGCCGCGCTAAGTTTTAGCTTTCGAGCAAGGTCTTGGCATGGAAAATCAATATTATTGAAACGTCATGCGGTGATTATGGGTATTTACGATATCTATAGCA
>JAABUX010004177.1_pt1 | contig 18512 bp, 20 predicted proteins | sample 5561851 | NCBI WGS metagenome assembly JAABUX01 (sample SAMN10711883, study PRJNA513361) | rock metagenome | isolation source: Antarctica rocks | place: Antarctica: Victoria Land, Richard Nunatak red sandstone | collected 2016-01-03 | reverse complement strand
AACAGAGCAGCGCAACGGTGACGCGGGGTGGAGCAGCCCGGTAGCTCGTCAGGCTCATAACCTGAAGGTCACAGGTTCAAATCCTGTCCCCGCAACCTCTGCTGGATTAGTATGCATTACCGCGGCCGGATCATGTCGAACTGCGCCGCAGGACCGACCTCAGCATAGGCCGACGGACCACCAGCCCGCAAAACGATGCCAGCGCCAAACGTATCGAACAGGCCGTCGCGTAGCAGATGTCGAGCAATATGCACAGCGATGACCTCGCCCAACACCAACCACGCTTGGATCATTGTGCCAGCATAGTTCCGCAATTGCACAATCTCCGTAACTTTGCACTCGAAATGTACGGGACTTTCACCCACTCGAGGCACTGTCACATGTCGGGAAGCAACCGGCGTCAGGCCGGCCAGCATGAATTCGTCCATGCCATAGGGCGCAGCCACGCATGTCTTATTCATCTGATCGGCGAGGGACCGCGTCGTCAGGTTCCAAACAAATTCGCCGGTCTCCCGGACGTTGCGCAAGCTGTCCTTCGCTGACGTGCTGGAAAACCCAATAATCGGCGGCGTGTAGTTGAATGCATTGAAGAAGCTATAGGGCGCCAGGTTAATGGACCCGTCCTGCCCTCGCGTCGAAACCCAGCCAATCGGCCGTGGTCCGACGATGGCGTTGAATGGGTCATGCGGTAGCCCATGTCCCAGCGCTGGCTCATAGTAGTGCATATCGTCGTGCGTCGTCACAGGCGCCCCCACCGCTTGCACGCCCATCTCAGCGTCAGCAAGCCGCATCGTTTCATGTCAAAGAAGTCTGGCGCGCCCGGAAAGACTCGAACTTCCAACCCCCAGATTCGTAGTCTGGTGCTCTATCCAATTGAGCTACGGGCGCAGCCAGAGGCGGCGATGTAGCCCACCAGACCAGCGCCCGCAAGGCCCCTAGCTGCGTTGCAGGATCGGCGGCACGAACAGCGGGGCCGTATCCCATGGGAACAGGAGCCAGGTCTCCTGCGGCACCTCGGCGACCCAAGTGTCCGCCATGCCCCGGCCCGCCGGCTTGGCATACAGGCAGGCGAAATGGGCGCGGGGCAGCACTCCCCGCACGATCCCCGCCGTGACGCCGCTATCGACAAGGTCGTCCACGATCAGGAACCCGGCCCCATCCCCCGCCGCATCCGGCCGCTTCAGCACCACCGGCGCCCCCTGCCGCTCCTCATCGTAACTGGCAACCGAGATGCTCTCGACCACCCGGCATTCCAGCTCCCGCGCAATGATGGCCGCCGGAACCAGCCCGCCCCGTGTGACGGCAACAATCCCGCGGAATGGGGTGAGCGGCATCAACGCCGTCGCCAGTGCCCTGGCATCGCGGTGCAACTGGTCCCAGGTCACCGTCGCATAGACGCGCCCGCTCAAAACATCCGCCCCCCATCCGGGACAGCCTGGTCCGGCCGGATCAGCACCACACAACCCTCGGCGTCCGGCATCCCCAACGTCAGGACCTCACTGCGGAACGGGCCGATCTGCCGGGGCACAAAGTTGATCACCGCGCAGACCTGCCGGCCGATCAACGTCGCCGGAGAATAGTGGGCGGTGACTTGGGCGGAGGACCGCTTCACGCCGATATCCGGGCCGAAATCGATCCACAGTTTGAGGGCCGGCTTGCGCGCTTCCGGGAACGGCTGCGCGTCCATGACGGTGCCGACGCGGATGTCGATCCGTTCAAAGTCCTCGAAGGCAGCAAGGGTAGGTTTGTCCATCCCCGCATCATGCCTACCCGGCGCCGGTTGCCAAGCCCGCACCCTCATGTCAGCGTCTGGCGCCATGCCGATGCTGCCTTGAATGTCCTGCGCGTGCCGCTTCTCGATCTGACCCCTCGGCACCCCCAGTGCATCGGTCCCAATCACGACTCGGCGCCGGCCTAGAAGGACGCAAGCATGACCTCGCGCGATTTCCATCTGGCCGGGCGCAGCCCCGTCTATGCGACGCACGGCATGGCCGCGACCTCCATGCCGGCGGCAACCCTCGTGGCGCTGGACGTGCTGCGCGCCGGCGGTAATGCGCTGGACGCCGCCGTGGCCGCCGCCGCCGTTCTGGGCGTGATCGAGCCGCAATCCACCGGCATCGGCGGCGACTGCTTCTGCTTGTGGGCGCCGGCCAGCGGGGGCGTGATTGCCCTGAACGGCTCGGGCCGTGCTCCGGCCGCTGCCACCATCGACTTCTACGAAGCCGAGGGCATGACGGCGCTGGAGAACACCTCGCCCCACACCGTCACCATCCCGGGCGCGGTGTCCGCCTGGGAAACCTTGCTGGCCGCGCACGGCACCCGCGGTCTGGACGAACTGCTGCAACCCGCCATCGCCTTCGCCGAGGATGGCTGGCCCGTGCACCACCGCGTCGCCTCCGACTGGGCCGGGCTGGAAGACAAGCTGCGCCGCAACGGCGCCGACGCGTTCCTGCCCAGCGGCCACGCCCCGAAGCCTGGCGACCTGTTCGTGCAGCGCCCCCTGGCCGAGACCCTGCGCCGCATCGCCCGCGACGGCTCCCGCGCCTTCTACGAGGGCGAGGTCGCCGCTGACATGGTCGCCACTCTGCGCGCCAAGGGTGGCCTGCACACCGAGGCCGACTTCGCCGCCGGGCGCACCGCTGCGGAGTTCGTGGACCCCATCCGCACCGCCTGGTGCGGCATGGAGGTCTGGCAGTGCCCGCCCAACGGCTCCGGCCTGCTAGTCCTGATGCTGCTCGGCATCTTGGAGGGCTACAGCCCCGCCGCCGATGGCCCGCTCAGCCCCGAACGCCTGCACCGGCACATCGAGGCCGCCCGCCTAGTGTACCGCGACCGCGACGCCTTTCTGGCCGACCCCGCACAGACCGAGGTGCCCGTGGTCCGTCTAACCGACCCGGCCTACCTCGCGGCCCTGCGCGGCCTGATCGACCCCACACGAGCCATGCCGCACTTGCCAGCCGCCGACCTGGCAGCCGCTCATCTGCCAGTCACAGGGGAGGCGCTGCTGCCCGTGCACCGCGACACGGTATACCTCTGCGTCGTGGACCGGGACGGCAACGCGTGCAGCTTCATCAACTCGCTATTCCAAGGGTTTGGCTCCGGCATCCTGGCCGCCGGATCGGGCGTGATGCTGCAGAACCGTGGACTGGGGTTCCGCCTGCAACGCGGCCACCCGAACTGCATCGCGCCGGGCAAGCGGCCGATGCACACCATCATCCCCGGCCTAGTTATGCAGGGCGGCCGCGCAGTGATGCCCTTCGGCGTCATGGGTGGGCATTTCCAGCCGATGGGACAGACGCTGTTCTTGACCAACCTGTTCGAGTACGGCCTGGACATCCAGCAGGCGCTCGACCTGCCGCGGTTGTTCCCCTATCAGGGCAAGGTCGAGGTGGAGCGCGGCATCCCCCCCGCCACCCTGGATGCCCTGGCGCGCATGGGTCACGTAATCGCCCCCGTGGAGCGTCCGCACGGCGGCGGCCAGGCAATCTGGATCGACCATGCCCGCGGCTGCCTGATCGGCGGGTCCGACCCGCGCAAGGACGGTATGACGTTGGGGTACTAGGCATGGACTCCTGCGACCTGACCGCCACCGAGGCCCGCCGCCTGATCGGCTGCAAGGGCCTGTCCCCGGTCGAGCTGATGCAGAGCTGCATCGCCCGGACCGAGGCCGTGGACCACGCCGTGAATGCCGTCGTCGCCCGCGATTTCGACCGTGCCACGGCGCAGGCGAGGGAGGCGGAGGCCGCGGTGATGCGCGGCGACGCCCTCCCGCCGCTGCACGGCCTGCCCGTGGGTATTAAGGACCTGGAGGACGTGGGCGGCCTGCGGACCACCCATGGCAGCCCGATCTTCCGCGACCATGTGCCGGCGGCCGATCAAGGCTCGGTCGCGCGCGTCCGGGCGGCGGGCGGCATCGTGCTCGGCAAGACCAATACGCCGGAGTTCGGCGCTGGTGCCAACACCCGCAACGCCGTCTATGGCGCGACGGGTAACCCGTTCGATCCCACGCGATCTGCGGCCGGGTCGTCGGGCGGGTCCGCGGTGGCGCTGGCCTGCGGGATGGTGCCGCTGGCGTCCGGCTCCGACACTGGCGGCAGCCTTCGCAACCCGGCGGCGTTCAACGGCATCGTCGGCTTCCGGCCCACGCCGGGGCTGGTGCCGTCGGAGGGGCGGCTGCACGGCTGGTCCGGCCTGCCGGTGCTCGGCCCCATGGCGCGGACGGTGCCCGATGCCTGCCTGCTGCTGTCGGCCATGGTGTCCGATGACGGACGCGACCCGCTGGCCACCACGATCCACGGCCGGACGGTCCGCGACCCCGCCGACTACGCCCGCCCCCCGGCCGTTGACCTGGCATCCCTCCGCGTCGCCCTCACGCCCAACCTGGGCTTTGCGCCCACTGAGCAGCACATCGCCGGGGTGTTCGCCGAGAAGGCCGCCCTGTTCCGCTCCAGCTTCGCCCAGGCCGATGACGCCACGCCGGACTGCACCGGCGCCGACGAGGCGTTCGAAATCCTGCGCGCGGTCGGCATGCTGTCCAGCCACGCCGAGCGCGTCCGCACCCGCCCCGGCGATGTCGGCCCCAACGTGCGCGCCAACGTCGAGGAAGGGCTGCGCTACTCCGCCCTGGACGTGGCCCGTGCGCTGGCGCTGCAAACCGCGCTGTATCGGCGGTGGCAGGGCTTCTTTACCAAGTACGACGTGGTGCTCACCCCCACCATCACTATCAGCCCGCGCCCCTGGACCGAGCTGTTCCCCGCCGAGATCGACGGCAAGCCGACGCGGACCTACTTTCACTGGCTGGCGCTGGCCTACGCCGCGACCTTGGCCGGGCACCCCGCGGTGTCGCTGCCGGTCGGGCTGGACCGGCACGGGATGCCGTTCGGCTTGCAGGTCATCGGTCCCCGTGGCGGCGACGCCTACGTGCTGGGCGTGGCCGCCGCGCTGGAGACCGTACTGGCCGGAGACCCGCGCACAGCCCGGCCGGCGCCGGACCTGGCCCGGCTGCGGGCAGCGCCGCCCATCGCGGACATGCCGGGCTTCATGGGCTTCGGTTAGCGCCGGACGCGAAGGCGTTGAATGTGATCAGCGTATAGGTGTCCGCCACCCCCGGCAGGGTCTGCACCCGCTCGGTCACGAACAGCCCGATGTCCTGCGCCTCATCCAGGTAAAATTTGCCCAGCAGATCATACTGGCCCGAGGTCGAGTAGATTTCCGACAACTCCTCGATGGTGTCGACCGCAAGCTGCGCCACTCCGTAGGCCTGGCCCATTTGGCACTTGATCTGGACGAAGATGGCCCGCATCGCATCCTCCGCTGGCGGCGCCAGTACCGTGCCACGCCCCCACCGTTCTGGACAGCGGGCGGCCTGGACAGCAGGTCACGCCGGCATAGTGTGGGTGGCGAAGAGTACGGGAGGCCTCCATGGACATGCAGACGACAACGACCCGCCCCGGCGGACGCATCCTGGCGGATGCTCTGGTCGCGCAGGGGATCGACCGGGTGTTCGCCGTCCCCGGCGAAAGCTACCTCGACGTGCTGGACGGCCTGTATGCCCGGCAGGATCGCCTGCACCTGGTGACGTGCCGGTTCGAGGCCGGAGCGGTCCACATGGCCGAGGCCTACGGCAAGCTGACCGGCCGCCCCGCCGCCGCCATGGTCACCCGCGGCCCCGGCGCTTGCCACGCCGCCATCGGCGTCCATGTCGCCATGCAGGACAGCACGCCGCTGCTGCTGTTCGTCGGCCAGGTCCCGTTTGAGGAGACCGACCGCGACAGCTTCCAGGAGGTCGATTACCGACGCATGTTCGGACCCCTCGCCAAGTGGGTCACGCAGATCGATGACCCCCGCCGCATCCCGGAGCTGGTGGCGCACGCCGTCGATGTCGCCACCACCGGGCGGCCCGGCCCCGTGGTGATCGCCCTGTCGGAGGAGATGCAGAAGCACCTGGCCGACGTGCCCGACATCGGCCCCACCCAGGTGTCCCGCCCGCAGCCCGACCCGGCCGCGCTGCACCGCATGGCGGAGCTGCTGGCCGGCAGCCGGCGTCCCCTGGCCATCCTGGGCGGCAGTTGCTGGTCCGCCGCGGGCCGGGCCGCCATCCAGGCCTTCCTGACCGCCCGCAACCTGCCCGTCACCGTCGGCTTCCGCAGGCAGGCCGTGTACCACGGCACGCTGCCAAATTTCGCCGGGGACCTCGGCGTTGGTTCCGACCCGGCGCTGGTGGCGCGGGCGCGAGAGGCCGACCTGGTCCTCGCCATCGGTACCCGGCTGGGTGAGGCGACCACCCAGGGCTACGGGCTGTTCCCTGCTGTCGGCGGCCCGGCGATCGTCCATGTCCACCCGGACCCCGCGGAGATCGGCCGGGTCTTCCGCCCCGCCCTGGGCATCGCCGCCGACCTGAATGCCTTCGCCCAGGCCGCCGCGGCGTTGCGGATAGGGCCAGCGCCTTGGGGAGATTGGACCGCCGGATTGCGCGCGTTGCGGGAGGCCGGTCGGGCCGTACCAGACTATGGCGGCACGCTGAACGTCGCGCAGTGCATGAGGGAGCTTGAGGCGCTGGCCGCCCCCGATGCCGTCTTCACGTCGGACGCTGGAAACTTCGCCACCTGGCCGGCGCGCTTCATCAACTTCGGGCCGGACCAGCGCATGATCGGTCCGACCAACGGCGCCATGGGCTACGGCGTCCCCGCCGCCATCGGCGCCGCGTTGGCCTTCCCCGGCCGCCAGGTGGTGTGCTTCGTCGGCGACGGCGGGATGCTGATGACGGGGCAGGAGATCGCCACCGCATTCCACCACGGCGCCGCCCCGATCCTGCTGGTGTTCAACAACGGGATGTACGGCACGATCCGCATGTACCAGGAGCGCACCTACCCCGGCCGCGTGTCCGGCACCAGCCTGACCAACCCCGACTTTTGCAAGCTGATCGAGGCGTTCGGTGGCCATGGCGAGGTTGTGGCCGAAACCGCCGGGTTCGCCCCCGCCTTCCAGCGTGCCGCCGCCAGCGGTAAGCCCGCACTGATCGAGTTGCGGATGGACCCGGAGCAGATCACCTCCCGCGCCACCATCGCGCAGTTGCGGGCCGGGACGGGTGCGGTGAAGGCGGGCACGGTGAAGGCGACAGCCGGGACGGCCTGATCCTGGTGATCATGGACGCCGGGCTGGAGGCCAGCGCGCCCGTCATCCTGCTGGGCCGCGGCGGCAGCGGCACCCGGCTGCTATCCGGCATGGCGCTGCTCAACGGCGTGTTCCTGGGCAGCACGTTGAACGCCAGCCAGGACTTAGTCGAGTGGCTGGAGGTACGGTATCCCCTCGCGTTGGAGGCCACGATTGCGGGCGTAGCGGCCGGGTCCGACCGTGACGCCTTCTGGCGCGCGGATTCGGCAGCAGGCTGTGGCAGTGCTTGAGGCGGCGGAGCTTCCCTCCCAACCCGGCAAGGTTTGGCCCTCACGGCTCTCCTCACCCCGGCCCTTTCCCAGAGAGAGAGGGAGCAGGCTGCACAGTCCTAGGCGGGAACCGTCTCCTGCGCCAAGCAGTAGCCACCTCCGGTCGTGACCAACAGCCGGGCGGCGTAGGGGTTCGCCTCGATCTTCTGGCGCAGGCGGTAGATGTGGGTCTCCAGCGTGTGGGACGTCACGGTTGATTTGTAGCCCCAGACATCGGACAGCAGCGCCTGCTTGCTGACGGCTCCGCCGCTGCGCATCAGGTGGCGCAGGATGTCCACCTCCTTCGACGTCAGCCAGATGCGGACGCCGGCCACGTTGCGCAGCAGCTTGCGCGCCGGATGGAACGTCCAGGGTCCCAGCGAGAACACCGCGTCCACGCTGCTCTCATGATGGCGCAGCAGGGCGCGCAGCCGGGCCGCCAGGATCGCCGGGCGCACCGGCTTGGCGAGGTAGTCGTGCGCCCCGGCCTCCAGCCCGCGCACCACATCCGCCTCGGAGTCCTGGCCCGTCAGCAGCACCATCGGCATCCGATGGCCCGCCGCGCGCAGCTTCTTGCACAGGTCGCGCCCGTCACCGTCCGGCAGGTTCACATCCAGCACCAGCGCCTCGAACCGGCTGGCCCCGCACAGCACCTCCGCCTCCGCGACCGTGGCAGCCTCGGTCGGATCGAACCCGGCGTTCTGCAACGATTCCACAACAGCGGACCGGAACTCGTCGTCGTCGTCCAGCACCAGCAAGGGGGTGGCACTCATGTGGATGAACCTTTCTGGTCGGTCAGCGCCCAACTGGCGGCAACGAGAAGAGTTGCAGGGCGGCGGACGGACGCTGCACCGCCTGCCGGGGTCACGGCGGGGCGGCAGGTTGCGCTGGCAGGCATAGCTCCAGCCGCGTGCCGCAGCCGCTGCTCCACGACACGGTGGCGCCGGCCTGACGCGCCAGGCCATTGATCAGGCTGATGCCCGTGCCGCCGGTCCGCACGTCCGGCAAGCCCTTGCCATCGTCCCACAGCACCACACGGGCCATGCCCGCCCCGGCATCCTCAACCCGCAGCCCAATAGTCCCGGAACCGTCGCCGAAGGCATATTTCAGGCTGTTGGTGATGAACTCGCTGGCGATCAGCCCGACCGGAATGGCGACATCCGCGGTGGCCCCCAGGCGCTCGATGTCGGACACCAGCCTGATCCGGGCCTGCACATCCTTGCCATGGAACGCAAGCAGGCTGGCCGCCAGCTCCGCCAGGTAGGTGCCGAGGCACGTGCCATCCCCGTCGGCGCCCGCGCGATAAATCCTCTCGTGGACCAGCCGCAACGCCTCGACCCCGTCGCCGATGCCGCGCAACGCGGCGACCGCCTCGGGATGCCGGGCACTGCGCACCGCCCGGCCAACCAGGGTCATCACGGTCTGCATGTTGTTCTTCACGCGGTGCTGCAATTCCTGCAGCAGGCGCTCCTTCTCCTCCGCGCGCTCCCGCAGTTCCGCCAGGATGCGCAGGCGCTGCACGGCTGCGGCCAGCAGGTTGGCATAGCCGCGCAGGAACTGTGTGTCGGCGTCGGTGAACGCCCGCGGCTCGCGGCTATCCACCTGCAGGACGCCGTAGGGCGGCTGGCTATCCGGCCCGACGATGATGACGGTCACCAGGGCCTGCACGCCGTGGTCGCGGATAAAGGGCGGGTAGTCGAACCGGTCCTCCGCCTCGATGTCGGGCGACACCACCGGCTCGGCGGTTAGCAGGGTGTACTGCTCGGCCGTCCGCTCGCCGGTCCCGACCCGCACGTTGCCGACAACGCCCGGTTTCCAGCCGACCCCGGCCCGGACCAGCAAGGTCTTGCCGTCGTCCTGCAGCTCCATGACCTTGACGAGATGCGTGCCGAGGGCGTTGCCGACGAGGCGGCAAGCCTGGTGCAGGATCGCGTCGAGGTCGTCAGACTTCAGGGCGAACTCGCCAAACTGCGCCAGGGCCGCCTGTTGGGCGAAGGCCAGGCTTTCCATGCCAGTCCTGTCCACACCTGGGTCGTCAGTGCCTGTCATCGCCTTGCGACTGCCTGCGGGGCCTCCGCAGCAGCGATGCGGTTCGCGGTCGCCTCGGCGGCGGCCATCGCGCCGGGAAGGCTGGGCCGCGTTCCCGATGCAACCAGCAAGGCGGCGCGGCTTGCAGCGTCCGGTGCCTGGCGATGCACGAGGAGGCGGGGCAGGCCGCCGATGGTGGCGACCGTGAGTAGGCACCAGCCAGCTTCTGAAACAAGCGCGCCGTTGTCGGCGGGCACCCAGCAGAAATCCTTCATTTCAGCATTCCCATGCATAGGAACCCTTTTCGCAGGGCCGATGTTCAACATGGTGTGACAGTTTCAAATATAAGCCGATAAGGGATATAAATAATGACGGTAATGCGCGGCATTAGACGCAGTTTGTTACATTGCCGTACAATGGCTTGCCCACCATCAGGTCCTGTTTAGATAATCCTGGCCATTTGTGGCGCGATTATGGAGTGTGGCCAAGCGATCGGGGCACGCAGCATCCAACGGTGGGCAGGCTGCAAGGCGGGCAGCGCCAGCCTACTCCGACCGCAGCGCCACCCGCAGGCTGCTCATCGTCTCCGGGTCTTCCAGCCAGGCCAGCCGCTGCGCCGCCAGCGTGGCGAAGCGGTGCAGCAGCGCCCGGCGCCGCGCCGGGGCGAGGGGATGCGGCGGCGCCTCCCGCACAATCTCCGCCTCCGGGCCGAAGGCGACGATCAGGCCGGTGTCCTCCGGCAGCAGCCCCAGCGGGAAGTCGCCATCGACGGCGAAGTACAGCACGTCCGAGAACTCGCGGTACTCCGGCCACTTGCTGTCGGTTTGGAAGTCCCGCACGCCGGACTTCACCTCGATGCACACGAATCCGCCATCCCCGCGCAGCGCCAGGATGTCGGCCCGGCGGTGGTTGGGCAGCGGCACCTCGTGCACCGGGGACCAGCCCATCTGCACGCACAGCCGCGCGGCGGCCCGGCGGACCAGCAGCGACCGTTCGGGGAGGCTCAACTCGGGGGGCAGGTCCATGTCCCTCCTTAACACGCAACCGTGATGCAGCGCCAAGCGGGGCTGGAACCTGCGGGCCATACGGGCTTACATGCCGCATGGTCGCCACGCGGTTCGCCGTCGCCATCCACATCCTGCTGCTGCTGGCCTGCCGCATGGAGGGGCCGGCGACCAGCCTGCGTCTTGCCCGCAGCGTGAACACCAACCCGGTGGTGGTGCGGCGCATCACGGGCCTGCTGGCGCGCGCCGGGCTGCTGCGCGTCCGCCGCGGCCCCGGCGGGGCGGAGCTGGCCCGGCCGCCGCAGGACATCTCGCTGGCCGACGTGTGGCTGGCGGTCAACCCCGGCTGCCCCCGCCCGCTGTTGCCGGTGCACGCCCACCCCGACCAGGCCTGCGTCGTCGGCCGCAGCGTCCATGCGGTGCTGGGGGAGGCGTTCGCCGCGGCGGAGGCGGCGATGCAGGCGTCACTCGGCCGCACGACCCTGGACACGATGGTTGGAGACCTGCTGGCCGCAGCCGGCTGACGGCAGCGGGGCCGTCCAGGGCCGTGGGCATTGTCGCTGCCAGGGGGAATGGTCTTGGACGTGGCGCTCTGCCCGGCTGCTCCCTTATATGGGTCATGATGCAAGTGGCACGCACGATCCGTCCATGGCTGGCTCTGGGGCTGCCGGCGCTGCTCGCCGCCGCGCCGGCGGTGGCCGCGGAGAGCCTGCCGGTCCGCACCCCCCACATGGCGGCAACCCTGGTGTCCGACGTGGACGCCGTCCAGCCCGGCCAGGCGCTGCACCTGGGGCTGCGGCTGCGGATGGCGCCGGGCTGGCACACCTACTGGCAGAACCCCGGCGACGCCGGCGTGCCGCCCGAGCTGACCCTGTCGCTGCCGCCCGGCGCCAAGGCGGGCGACATCGAGTGGCCGACCCCCATCAGGCAGCCCGAAGGTCCAGTGATGACCTACGGCTACACCGACGAGGTCCTGCTGCCCGTCGCCGTCACCGCCGGCCCTGGCCCGCTGCATGTCGAGGCGTCGGCCACCTGGCTGGTGTGCGACAAGGTCTGCGTGCCGGAGGAGGGGACGTTCACCCTGGACCTTCCGGCCGGAACGCCCGCGCCATCGGCCGAGGTGCCGCTGTTCGCCGCCGCCGCCGCCCGCCTGCCGCGCCCCCCTCCCTTCGAGGCGCGCATAGCGCCGGATGGCGCCCTGTCGCTGCGCGGGGCCGGCCTATCATCGGCCACGGTGCGGGACGCCTGGTTCCTGCCCGGGACCTGGGGCGCGGTGGAGCAGGCCGCGCCGCAGCGTGTCCTGGTCCGTGACGGCGAGGTCACCTTGGCGCTGCAGCCGGGTCAGTCCTTTGCTGCCGGGTCCGGCCTGGCCGGGACGGTGGTGCTGCGCGACCCCGGCGGGCAGGAGAGTTTTCTCGCCGTTGACGCCAAGCCTGGCCCCGCAGCGCCGGCTGCCACCCCCGTGCCATTGGTCCGGACCCTGTTGCTGGCGCTGCTGGGCGGGCTGATCCTGAACCTGATGCCGTGCGTGTTCCCGGTGCTGGCCATGAAGGCGATGGCGATGGCGCGGATGTCCGGCGCGGCGCTGGGGCAGGTGCGCGGCCATGCCCTGTCCTACACCCTGGGCGTGCTGGTGGCGTTCGGCGCCCTGGGGGGCGTGCTGCTGGCGCTGCGGGCGGCGGGCGGCGCGGCGGGATGGGGGTTCCAGTTCCAGTCGCCAGCCTTTGTGGCGGTGATGGCGTGGGTGCTGTTCGGCGTGGGGCTGAACCTTTCGGGCGTGTTCGACGTGGGCGGGCGGCTGGCCGGGGCCGGGCAGGAGCTGGCGTCGCGCGGCGGCCACCTCGGCAGCTTTGCAACGGGGGCGCTAGCGGTGCTGGTGGCGACACCTTGCACGGCGCCGTTCATGGGGGCGGCCATCGCGGCGGCCTTAGCGGCACCGGCTGCGGTGACGGTGCTGGTGTTCCTGACGATGGGCCTGGGCCTGGCGATGCCCTACTTGCTGCTGGCTCTAGCGCCTGGAGCGGCGCGCCTGCTGCCCCGGCCCGGCCGCTGGATGGACGTACTGCGGGGCGCGCTGGCGTTCCCGATGTATGGCGCTGCGGTGTGGCTGCTCTGGGTGATCAGCCAGCAGTCTGGACCTGATGGCGTGCTGGCCGCAGGGGCCGGGCTGCTGCTGGTGGGCTTCGCCGCCTGGGCGTTCGGCTTGGCGCAGGCGGCGGGCGGGCGCTGGCTGGGCCGTGGTGCCGCGCTGGCCGCGTTGGCGCTGGCCGCCGCGCTGCTGCCCGGCCTGGCGCCCGTGCCCGCCGCGCAGGCCGCGGCGCAAACCGAGGGCGCCGAGCCGTTCACCGCCGCCCGCCTGGCGAGCCTGCGCGCGCAGAACCGCCCGGTGTTCGTCAACATGACCGCTGCCTGGTGCGTGTCCTGCCTGGTGAACGAGCGTGTGGCGCTGTCTCCCGCGGCGGTCCGCGACGCCTTCGCTGCGCACGGCGTCGCCTACCTGAAGGGCGACTGGACCCGGGGCGACCCGGAGATCACGGCCTACCTGCGCGACCATGACCGCGATGGCGTGCCGCTGTATGTGTTCTACCCACCGGGGGCCGGCACGCCGACCGTGCTGCCGCAGATCCTGACGCAAGGCGAAGTGCTGGACCAACTCAACAAAGCTGGAAGCTAGGAGGCTCCGCCATGACGATCCCCCGCCGCACCCTGTTCGCCGCTGCTGCCAGTCTCGGCCTGCTGCCTTCGGTCTTGCGCGCCGCTCCGCGCATCGGCGCACCTGCCCCGGTCTTCACCGGAACGGACAGCAACGGCCAGGCGGTGCGCCTGTCGGACCTGCGGGGCCGCGTGGTGGTGCTGGAGTGGACCAACGACGGCTGCCCGTTCGTGCAGAAGTGGTACCGGACGGGCGCGATGCAGTCGTTGCAGCGCGACGCCGCCGGGCTGGGTGCGGTGTGGCTGTCGGTCATCAGCTCCGCCCCAGGCGAGCAGGGCGATGTGGACGGCCCCCGCGCCAACGAGCTGACGCGCACCCGCAACGCCGCCCCGGCCCGGGTGCTGCTGGACCCGTCCGGCGCCATCGGCCACTTGTACGGCGCGGAAACCACGCCGCACATCTTCATCATCGGCAAGGACGGGATGCTGGGCTACATGGGAGGTGCGGACAGCATCGCGTCCACGCGGGATGCGGACCTGGCGCGGGCGACGCCCTACGCGCGGGAAGCGCTGACCGCCATTGCGGCGGGGCGTCCGGCGCCGGCTGCGGCCACGCGCCCGTATGGGTGCACGGTGAAGTACGCCGCCTAGCTCGCGCCGGGCGTCCCCAGGTCCTGCTGCTCCACCGGCGCAGGGGGAGGCGCGGTCGTCGCGTCCTGCAGCCAGGCCTTGAGCGACCGGCGCACCTGGAACTCGAACTCGATGTTCATGTCGTCCATCATGGACCGGGTCATCTCATACAGCCCGGCGCGCAGGCCGCCGCGGGAGCCAGTGGTCTGGCGCGACACCCGCGCCTCCGCAAAAGCAATGCGCCCGCCGCCCGGGTCCAGGACGTCCAGGTGGACGGCCATGACCCCTTGCAGCCCGCCACCGCCCTGCACGATCTGCGCAGCATCGATGTTGAACACCGCGCGCCCAGCAGACCCGCCCGCGCCGATACGGTCCAGCGCCATCTGCCGCAGCGCCGGGCCAGGCGGCGCCGGGTTCTGCGCGTCCAGCGGACCCGGCGGCGGCGCGTCCCTCACATCAACCACGCCGACGTTCAGGCGCAGCGGCGTCAAGTACCCGTAGTGCAGCGCCGGTAAGTCCTGGCGCACGACCTCGCCGTCCCCGGCGCAGGCCGCCAGCGCCGCTGGCAGCAGCAGCGCCAAGCGGCGGGGGAAATCCATACTATCCGCCCTCGGCCTTGCCGCCCTCGCCTTGACCATTGACCTCGCCACGGTTGAACCGGAAATCCAGGTTGCAGAACTCGCAGGTCATGACGATGTCGCCGCCCACTGCCATGTGGTCCAGGTCGTCGGTCGGGAACGTCTCCAGGATGCCGGACAGCCGGGCGCGGGAGCAGCGGCAGCCATAGGCCAGGGCGCGGTTGCGGTCGGCGGCTACCCCCTCGGTGCCGAACAGGTTGTATAGCAGCCGGTCCGGTGGCAGCGCGTCGTCCAGCAGCTCCGATTCCTTCAAGGTCGCCGCCAGGGCGGTGGCAGTGCGCCAGCTTTCGGCCTGGGCGTCGCTGTCCATCTCGGGATCAAGGCCGCCCTCGCGCGCCACCCGTTCCAGGATCAGCGCGCCGGCCCGCCAACCAAACTCGGTGCGGGCGCAGGCCAGGCGGACGGTGCATTGAAGCTGCTCGCTGGTCTCGAAGTAGTGCAGCGCCATGTCGGCCAGGGTCTCGCCCTCGATGGAAACGATGCCCTGGTGCCGCTCGCGGTCCGGTCCCTGGTCCACGCTGAACGCCAGGTAGCCGTGGCCCAGCAGGGCAGCGGCGGTCGGGGCCGGGTCGGCTTCGAGCAGGGTGGCCAGCTTGTCGGCGTCGGCCCGGGCGTAGCCGCGCAGGGCGCCGGATTCGGTGCAGTCGGCCAGCAGCATCGGCAACGCGCCGTTGCCCTTGGCCTGCAGGCTGAACGACCCGCGGAACTTCAGCGCCGTCGCCAGCGCGGCAGTGAGCGCCAGGGCCTGGCCGGTGAGGGCGGTGACGACGTCGTGGTTCTGGTGCCGGGTCAGCAAGGCGTCGGCGAGCGGGCCGAGCCGCACCAGCCGGCCGCGGACCGGGCGCCCGGGCAAGTAGAACGGGGTGATGCCGCGAGGGACCACGATGTCGGGCACGTCGGGGCGGTTGCTGTCCAGGAAGGCGGGGGTGGGTGTCATGCCCCCAACATAGGGATCAGCCCTGCAGAGGTGAACCTGTCCGATGCTCGGAGGGTGCCATACAATCCTGCAACAGGAGGCGCGGCATGGCCCGGCGTTGGATTTTGGTGGCCGCGGTCTCGCTGGCGCGCGTTGCGTTCGGCTACCAGTTCCAGACGCTTGCCAGCCTAGGGCCGGAGCTGCTGGCGCGGTTCGGCCTGGGCTATGCATCGCTGGGCGGGCTGATCGGGCTATACATGGCGCCGGGCATCCTGGTGGCGCTGCCCGGCGGCTTGCTGGGCCGCCGGTACGGCGAGGGCGCGGTGGTCGGCGGTGGCTTGGCGCTGATGGGACTGGGCAGCCTGGTGTCGGGGCTGGCCGGCGGCGCCGGGCAGATCGGCGCCGGGCGGCTGCTGGCGGGCTGCGGCGCGGTCATGCTGGTGGTGATGCAGGGCAAGATGGTCAGCGACCGCTTCCCCGGCCGGGCGTTCATGCCGGTCATGGGGCTGGTGGTCGGCGCCTTCCCGGTCGGCGTCGGGCTGGTGGAGCTGACGCATGGCCCGCTGGTCCGCGCCTTCGGCTGGTCCGGTCTGTTCCTGGGTGGAGCAGCGGTTGCGGTGCTGGCCCTGCTGCTGTTCCTGCTGGGATGCGAGCGGACGCTGCCGCCGGCAGGCCCGACCTGGGCGCTGCCGTCGCGGCGGGAGTGCGGGCTGGTGGCCGCCGCCGGGGTGATCTGGACCGCCTACAACGCCGGCTACTACGGGTTCCTGTCGTATATGCCGTCCTACCTGGCCGTGCGGGGCCACTCGCCGGGGCTGCTGGCGCTGGTGCTGACGGTGGCGACGTGGAGCAACCTGCCGTCCACGGTGCTGGGCGGGGCGCTGGCGGCACGGTTTGGCAACGGGCCGGTGTTCTATGCCGGGACGTTCGCCGGGATTGTCGCCGTCGCCGGGCCGGCGGTGCTGGACTGGCCGCTGCTGTGGGGGCTGCTGTTCGGCACCGCGGCGTCGCTGCACGCTGGGGTGATCATCGGGATTGGGACGCTGTCGGCACGGCCGGAGAACCGGGCGGTGGGGATGGGGCTGTTCTATACGATCTACTATGCCGGGGGCGCGTTGCTGCCGGCGATGTGCGGGCGGGCGGCGGACCTGGCGGGCGATCCCGCCGGCGCGCTGGTGGCGGCTGCGGCGCTGTCGGGGGTGGCGATCCCGGCCTACCGCCTGCACGGTTTCCTGTCGCGGCGGCCCGCATGATCCGGCCGATGCTGTCCGGCGATGCCGACGCAGTGGCGGGGTTGATCCGCCTGGCGTTCTCCGCGATCCCGGTCCGTCTTGAGCCGCCGCCCAGCGCCCTGCTGGAGACCGGCGAGGCCGTCCGGGCGCATCTGCAGGCGGGCGGAGGCGCCCTGGTGGAGGGTCCGCTAGCCTGCGTGCTGTGGGCGGAGCGCGAGGGCGGCCTGTATGTCAGCCGGCTGTGCACCCATCCCAGCCATTGGGGCCGGGGCCTAGCCGTCACCCTGGTGCAGCAGGCCGAAGCTGAGGCGCGGCGCCGCAACCTGCCGCGCCTGCACCTGGGCGTCCGCCTGGCCTTGCTGGACAACCGCCGGCTGTTCGCGCAGCTGGGCTTCGAGGAAACCAGGCTGCACACCCATGCCGGCTGTGCCGCGCCGACCTGGACCGAGGCGGAACGCTGGCTGGCGCCCACCGACTTTGAGCCAGGCCGGTGAGCGCAATCGCATAGGGCGTCCCGGCTTCCTCTCCCAAGGAGGAAAGGGCAGGCACTTGCGCCCTGGTGCCCGTCCGACGCATCCTTACCGGAAGCAATGAGGGGACGGAGACCCATGCGCCTTGCGGTGCTCAAGGAATACGCTGCCAATGAAACCCGGGTGGCAGCCACGCCGGACACGGTGAAGAAGCTGGTCAGCATGGGCCTGACTGTCGCAGTCGAGGCCGGGGCAGGGAAGGCAAGCTCACTCTCCGACGCCGATTTCCAGAATGCCGGGGCAGAGACCGCGCCAGACGCCGCGGCGGCGCTGGCCGGCGCGGAGATCGTCTTCGCCGTCCAGGTCCCCGCCGAGGACGTGCGCGCCAACATCCCCCGTGGCGCCCTGCTGGTCTGCATCAGCAACGCCTTTGCCAATCCCGAGGTGGTGCAAGCCCTGGCCGCCGCCGGCATCGACGCCGCCGCGATGGAGCTGCTGCCCCGCACCACCCGGGCGCAGGGCATGGACGTGCTCAGCAGCCAGGCCAACCTCGCCGGCTACCGCGCCGTGATCGAGGGCGCCGGCGCGTTCGACCGCGGCTTCCCGATGATGATGACCGCCGCCGGCACGGTCCCCCCTGCCCGGGTGTTCGTGATCGGCGCCGGCGTCGCGGGCCTGCAAGCCATCGCCACCGCCCGCCGCCTCGGCGCCATCGTGTCCGCCACCGACGTGCGCCCGGCCGCGAAGGAAGAGATCAAGTCGCTCGGCGCCACCTACGTCGGCGTGGACGACGCAGAGACGGCCGGCCAGACCGGCGCCTACGCCAAGGAGATGTCCGACGCCTTCCGCCAGAAGCAGGCGGAGCTGATGGCCACAACCGTGGCCAAGAACGACCTGGTGATCTGCACCGCCCTGGTGATGGGCCGCAAGGCGCCCGTCATCGTCAGCCAGCCGATGGTGGACTCCATGCGCAGCGGCAGCGTGGTGGTCGATCTCGCGGCGGAGGCCGGCGGCAACTGCGCCGCCACCGTGCCCGGCGAGATGACCACAACGGCCAACGGCGTGAAGGTGCTGGGCTTCCGCAACTGGCCCAGCCGCATCCCGGTGGCGGCCAGCTCCCTGTACGCCCGCAACCTGCTGACGTTCCTGGTCGCCTTCTGGGATAAGGCTGCCGGCAAGCCCGCCCTGCCGGAAACCGACGACATCATCCAGGGTGTCATGCTCACCCGCGGCGGCCGGGTCATCCACGCGCAATTCCAGCCCGCCCAAGCGGCATAAGCACGAGATATCCATGGACCCGAACCAGTACGCGGATCAGGCCGCGCGCATCGCCAATGCTGCCGCCGCCCTGGCCGACCAGCTCCACTCCGCCGGCACCGGCGCCGCCATGGCGATCGAGCCGGTGGCGACGGTGGTCGAGCCGTTCATCTTCCTGCTCGCCATCTTCCTCATGGCCTGCTTCGTCGGCTACTACGTCGTGTGGAACGTGACGCCGGCGCTGCACTCGCCGCTGATGGGCGT
>JAABUX010004174.1_pt1 | contig 18523 bp, 16 predicted proteins | sample 5561851 | NCBI WGS metagenome assembly JAABUX01 (sample SAMN10711883, study PRJNA513361) | rock metagenome | isolation source: Antarctica rocks | place: Antarctica: Victoria Land, Richard Nunatak red sandstone | collected 2016-01-03 | reverse complement strand
CGTGTCGCGGCATCCGGCTCGTCCGCGGCGGCGTCGAGGAGCTCCAGGGCGCGATTGCGGATCGCCGCGGCGTCGCCCACGCTCTTGAGGGTCAGGGCGTGCTCTTGCACACCGGAGAGGCCGTGGAAGTTGGTGACCGCGCCCAGGGCAATGACCATGTGATCGGCCTCCAGCGTGCGCCGCTCCGGGGGCGCGGCGGTGTCGGCGGCGGCGCGGGTGAGTGTCACGCGCTTGGCCGCCAGGTCGATGCGGTCGACGCGGCCCTGCTCAAAGGTGATGCGCGGCGAGAGCCGGCGCACCGCGCTGACGATGTGGTCCGCATCCACCTCTCCGCCCGCCACCTCTGTCAGCATCGGGGTGAACACCATGAAGTTATGTTGGTCGACCAGCGTGATCTGGCCGTCCTCCTCTTTGGGCAGCAGGCGCGCCAGTTCGCGGGCGACGTGGACGCCCGCGAACCCCGCCCCGACGATGACGATGGTGCTCATCCTCACACCTCCTGCGTCAGATCGAGCAGCCAGAAGCCCTGCTGCTCGATCTGCATGGCGATGCCCTGGCGCAGCTTCTCGGCCGGCACGAGACCCTGCGCGGTCCAGTGCCCCAACAGGCTATCGTAGACGCGCAGGCGATACGCGCCGCTCAGCTCAACCGCGTCCGTGACGCGTAGCGCCGTGGCGATCGTGCGGTCATCGGTATTGCCCACAAAGAGGAGCAGGTTTTCCCCCTGGCGCAAGCCCAGGGCCACGGCAGCGGCGCCGGCCGCATGCACATGAGCGGTGATGTCGTCCTCGTACGCCACGTAGGGCGCCGACTCTTGAAAGTGCTCCGTGGTGTAGAGGCGCAGGTCGGGCGCGCGCACGGCCAGCCACGTCAGGGAGCGGCCCTGGTAGGGCACGTTCTGCACGGCCATCCAGGCCCAATCGGGGGCCAGCCGTGGCTCGATACGCGGGACGCCGGCCGAGAGGTCTAACCCCGCGGCGCCTTCGATGGCCGCCCAGAGGTAGCGCGGCGGGAACCACGGCGAGAGCATCATGCCCTCGTTGACCAGCGTCTCCCCGTGCAGCCACTCCGAGAATTGGCCTGGCACCGTGCTGTTCTGACGTGGATCGCGCGCGTAATTCTGGAAGCTGGTACTGAGCGCGTGAGCCATGAAGGCGGGGCTGAAGCGCGCCGCGGCGACGGCGTACCAGAACGTGGCGGCGACCCACACGCCGCCCATCAAGCCGTAGGCGGGGACGGGGCCGGGGGAATAGTTAGGCGCGTCGCGCGGCGTGGTGCGGATGCCCCCCCCGGTCCAGAAGTCGGGACTGCTCAGGCGGCTGATGATGCGCGCCGCCGTCTCCTCCGAGGCCACGCCGAACATCACGGGAAACACCAGATCCGAGGTTACGTCGCTGCGCGGCGTGCCGTCGATGTCGATGTTGAGGTAATACAGCCCGTTGGCCGGATTGGACAGATGGGTGTTGATGGCCTCTTTGAGCGCCGCGGCCTCCTGGGCGAACGTGGCGCTCTCGTCATGCTGCTCCAGCACGCGCGCCATATGCGACATCGTCTGTAGCGCGGCGTAGCACTCGGCGTTCACTTCGGTGGTGGCGCCGGAGAGGCGGTAGTTCTTGATCACGTTGCGCCACCCGATGATGCCCCAATCCGACGTGCCGGTGGCCGTACACCAGACCAACCCCTGCGCGTTGCGCTGCGAGAGGATATAGCGCGCGGCCTTGGCCGCGGCGGGGTAGACCGCGCGCAGGAAGTCCTCATCGCCTGTGGCGTTGTAGTGATGCCACAGCGCCAGGATCAGCAAGGGCGTGTTGTCGTTGATGTTGAGCCCGTAGTCCGCGGCCTTGCCGGTCCGAATGTCGTAGTACTCCACGATCAGGCCGCTCTCTTCTTGCAGGCGCACGTAGGCTAATAGAGACTCACGGGCGAACTCCGGCATGAGATAGTCGCAGCCGAAGCCAAACCAGGCCGTGTCGCGGCCCACGCTGTTGTTGGAGCGCGAGGGATCGTTGACGAAGCACCACCCCGTCGGCGCCTTGAGCATCACGCGCAGCATGTTGGCCTTGGCCCACAAGACGCCGCGGTTGACCTGCACGTTGGGCGTCATCACCACGGAGCGGCCCAGCACATCGTGATAGTACGCCATGGTGCGCGCCAGCGCCTCGTCCGCCGGGGGGCAGGCCCGATAGGCCGCGGTCGCGCCGTGACGTCCACCCGTGGAAAAGCTCAACAGGTACGCGAAGGAGACGCGCTCGCCCGGCTTGAGCGTGTGGGAGAGGTGCAGCGCGCCGAGTATCTCCCCGCTGGGCGCGTCGGTGGTGTCCGCGAGCAGGCCGGGGCACGTCGCCCCGACGGTCCGCCCGTAATCGACGGTCGTCTCGAAGCTGGCCGGCTTCTCCGAACAGCCAAAGACGCGCACCAGGTCGGGGTTGGAGCGGTTCCAGGCCAGCAGGGCGCCCAGCCGTTTGTCGTAGGCGGCCGCGACATCGTGCGCCGTGTCGCCGCGCAATTGGCAGAACGCATACGTGGCGATAGGCGCGTCGTCCTCCCCCTCGTTGCGCAGGTCCACCGTGTAGTAGATCGCCGGGGGGTCGACGGCGCCATCGGGATGGGGCTGCCCACTCAACACGAAGATGTCCTCGTGGACGGACACCTGGTTCGCCAGGGTAAAGGCCCGCTCTTGATGCTCGGGGTGGATGGTGAACATACCGTCCGCGAGGGGGGCCAGATGCATGCCGGTCCGCTCGTCCCAGTGATGTAACACGAGCGCCCCGAAGACGGTCTCGCCCGTTTCGATGCTATAGACCTTCTCGATCGCGCCGGTGCCTTTGATGATGGCGCAGGCCGTGGGGCCGCCCAGGGTGCTGCCCACCGCCAGTTCGTTGTCGGGCACGGTATAGATGGCCTCGCGGGCGCTAGGCCCGATGCCGCGTGCAATATCCATACATTCCTCTTTTCGTGTGTGACCCGTATCCCGTATGTGACCCGCTCCGCCAACGCATCAATCAGCCGGCTCCGCGCGTTCGACCCGGCAGCAACTCGTGCCGCGGGGTTCTGCCACGGGGCGCCCGCACTCAGACGGCATAGCGCGCGGCGTCGGCGCGCTTGAACTCCAACCCCATGCCCGGCCGCGAGAGGTCGGGATGTAGGGCTCCGCCGACGGGGGTCAGCGCCCCGTCGAAGAGCATATGCTCGATGCGCGCGTGGTCGTAGAAGTATTCGCTGGGGCTGAGCCGCGCGATGGCGCAGCACGGCGCGACATGCAACGATGGCGCGCAGTGCGCCGAGAGGTCCATGCTGCGCGACTCGGTCAGGGCCGCCGTGCGCAGGAAGCCGGTGATCCCGGCGCAGCGCGAACCATCGGCTTGCAGCACATCGACCGCCTCATGCTCGAGCATATGGCGAAAGTACCACAGGTCGTAGCCGTACTCGCCCGCGGCGATGTTCATACCGCCCGGAGCGCGGTCACGGATCAGATGCAGACCCGCCAGGTCATCCGACGACACCGGCTCCTCAAACCACGCCACGCCGTACTCGCGGAAGGCCTCGGCCTGCGCCAGGGCCTGCGTGCGACTGTAGGCGCCGTTGGCGTCCACGTATAGCAGCGCATCCGGCCCGATCGCCTCCCGCGCGGCCTTGACCCGCCCCAGGTCGTCGGCGGGATGGGTCCCGATCTTCATCTTGACACGCGGGATACCCTGCTCCACCCAGCCGCCGAACTGCTTTTGCAGCTGCTCGATCGAGTACGTGGTGAACCCGCCGCTGCCATAGACCGGCACGGCGTCGCGCGTCGCGCCGAGCAGCGTCACCAGCGCGACATCAAATAGGCGCGCCTTGAGGTCCCACAACGCGACATCCACGGCCGCGATGGCCATGGAGGCGATGCCGGGACGGCCCAGGTTGCGGATGGCGTGGACCATCGCGTCCCAGCAGCCCGGCACGTCCATGGCGTTGCGGCCCTGGACGACCGTGCTCAACATGTCCTTGATGAGCGTCCCCGTCGCCGTATCGGCGTAGGTGTAGCCCAGGCCGCGCTTGCCGCCGGCGGTCGCCTCGACGAGTACCATGGTGGTGGAGTCCCACTCGTAGGTGCCGTCGGCTTCGGGGCCGTCGGTCGGTATCTTGTAGACCGCTACGTCGATCTTTTCTATGGGGACGGCGCTGTCGAATATAGCCATACTCCTAACCTCTTCTCTCCCTACGCGCTTCCTCACCGTCTCTCCCGCACGGCAGCGCGGGCGTGGCGGGGCCTTGGCGGGCGCGCCGCCATGTGACAACCGAGGGGACGGAGGCCGGCGCCCGACCGCGCTAGCCTCCCCCCGTCCCCACCGGTCCGACCACATCCATGCGCATATCATCGCCGGCATGCTGGTGCGCGCGTTCGTCCTCCAGGTTGTGCTGGTGGTCCTTCTCGTACCCCTTCTTGGACATGCCGCCCAGGCGCGGCACGCCGCGCCCCGACACGCCCCACGGCTCAAGTTCTTTGGACAGTGACGGCGGCGGGGCCTCACCCGATCCGCCTCGTCGCGCCAACACGTTCTCGCGCTGCGTGATCAGGTAGTCGGCCGTGCGGATCGCCAGCGCCTGAATCGTCAGGCCGGGGTTGGCCGAGCCCTGCGTGGGGAAGATGCTGCCATCACAGATGAACAGGTTGGGAATATCATGCGACTGGCCGAAAGAGTCCACGACCGACGTGCGCGGGTCATTGCCCATGCGCGCCGCCCCGACCAGGTGCGCGTAACGCGCCTCCTGCGAGACGTCCTCCGCCCCGGCCGCCCACATGATCTCTTCGGTCTTCTTGCGCGCGAAAGCGATCAACGTCTTGTCGTTGTCGTGCAGACTGAACGTGATCTTGGCCACGGGCAAACCGTAGCTATCCTTGTCCTCGGAGCCCTCGGCTAGCGTGACCCGGTTGTCCTCCCACGGCAGGATCTCGCCAAGTAGGCCGAAGGCCGAGTAGTGGTTGTAGTCCATCATCTCACGCCGCATACCCCAGCCCCACACACCCTTGGAGGCCATGAGCTGCTTGGCGAAGCCGATCGCCAGCGGGCCGACCGTCTGTATAGCGAAGCCGCGCACGAAGTCACGCGAGGGATCGGTCTCGTAGAACTCCTCGGTCAGCGAGTTGGCCGGCGGCCCCTTATACATGCGGATCAGGTCGGGGAAACGCCCCATCACCACGTTGCCGGCCTGCGCCATCAGGTACTTGCCCACGATCCCGCTGCTGTTGGCCAGCCCTTGCTCGAAGCCAGGACAGGCCGAGTTGAGCAGCAGCCGTGGCGTCTCGATAGCATAGCCGGCCACGATGACCAGCCTGGCCTTTTGCTCGACCTCACGCTTATCTTTGTCGAAGTACGTGACGCCGGTCACGTTGCCGTCCTTGCCCAGGTTGACGCGCGCCACCATACAACGGTCACGGATCTCGGCACCGTGGCGGATGGCGTCGGGCACATGGGTGACGAGGGTACTCGCCTTCGCGCCGACTTTACACCCCTGGATGCAGAAGCCGCGATAGATGCAGTGCGGGCGGTCGGCGTGCGAGCCGGCGTTGATGGCCACGGGCCCGCCGCTGCTCACCCGGATACCCAGGCGCGTGCAGCCGTCCACCAGCGTATTGGGGACGGCCGAGGTGGGATGCGGGCCGTAAATGTAGCCGTGCGGGTCGCCCCAGGGGAAGTAGGGTGGCCCGGACACGGGCATTTCGCGCTCAATCTGCTCATAGTAGGGCTTGATATCCCAGTACGAGATCGGCCAATCGGCGCCGAGCCCCGTATCGCGATGCACCGTGAAGTCCGACGGGTGGAAGCGCGGCGTGAAAGCGGCCCAGTGCACCGAGCCGCCACCAACGCCCTGCCCGCTGTTGTTCTCGCCGAACACGAGCGGGTTCTCGCCGCCGGTGATGCGCAGGTTGTTCCAGTACAGCTGCTCCGAGCCGGCCTCGTCGCTCACCCAGTCGCGCTCGGTGTCCCAGAAGGGACCGGCCTCGATGCCCACGACCCTGAAACCGGCCCTGGCGAGCCGCTGCAGCAACACGCCGCCGCCCGAGCCGACGCCGACGATGACGACGTCGACCTCCTCATTGGGCGCGTAGTGGCGCATCGGGGCGTCGACCGTCTGGATCGGCCCGAGCATATGCGTATCCGTCTTGGGGCCCTTGAAGGCGCCAAACAGAGGTTTTTTTAATAAGGGGTCGAATGTCAATGCGTTCCTCCTTGTCCGCCGGGGCGGCCGGCCTGGGGATGCGGCGGAGACTCGTAGTCCTGATCGACCTCGCCCGACAGGGCGGTCGGCGGGTGCGTCCAGGCGTAGCGGCGCTCGCGCTTCTCGTAGGGCTCGGGCTCGCCGCGCTCCAGGCGCATGTAGCCACGTGGGTAGGCCGGGCCGCCGAAGCCGATCTCATCCCAGGCGTAGGGGTGCGCGTAGTAGGCTTCCACCACGTCGTGCATCAGCAGCGTCCAGAAGTACCCCACGGGCATGCGCTCCCAAATCTCGTGGGCTGCCGGCGGCTTGCCGTCGTGGATCGTCGTGAGGACCTCATCTCGCTCACGCGGCCCCAGATCGATAAACGGCTTGCCGCGCATGTGCCGGGCGATCTCGTCGATGGCCTGCAGCCCAAGCAGGTGCGCCTCCTGCACCGGGGGCATATCCTCGTAGCGGTAGCCAGGGATCTTCTTCTCGTATACTTTGCGGTCGATGTAGTTGAGGAGGGGTATCTTGTGCGCCTCGTCGCGGTCGTCCTGCGGCAACAAGCGATCGCAGACGGCGCGCATCAACGGCTCGAGGTCGCCGATGAAAAAGCGGATCGGGGGCACGTTGTGGACGCGGTCGAGCACGAGATTGCGCGTCGCCTCGTCCCAGAAGGCCTGCTGGCTGAGCGTGCTGTAGCCGGGATAGTAGCCGGGCTGTTCCTTGGGAGCGATCTGCTGGCCCGTCTCCGGGTCGACCGGCCAGAGATCGCGCGACGAGGTCGTCGTGGGGGTAGGATTAGGCGCCGCCATCAGTCCGCCCTCCGCAAGAGGCTGGCTAGGAGCCCCAGGAAACCGCTGGCGGCGAAGAGCAGCGGCGCGAAAGAGGGCGGCCCGTAGATGAGGTTATGCAGCGGGGTCTTGAGCCCGCCCGGCCGGCGCAGCAGGCCACGCACATGGTAGAAGGTACCGATAGCCCCGTCGAGCATGGCCACGAGCGAGACGATCGGCAGGACGGTGCGCGCCACCGTCTTACTCCAGACGGCGCCAAGGCCGGCCCCGCACAGCAGCGGCGTGAGGATGATCGGCGTCCACTGCACCTTGAAGCGGAAGTTGTTCTTGTAGTGCGAGTACAGCGCCTCGAAGCCGCTCAACAGGGAGGAGAGGGCCATCGCGATGGCGAGTTGCTGCTGGATGCGGCCCTCACGCGCCCGATCTTCCAGGACGACGACATCATCTTTGATCGTGCGCGGCACGAGGCGCAACCACGGCGCGCGCGGACTGGTCAGGCCGGGCGCCTTCGCCAGCAACGTGCCCGGCGGCGTTTCTTCCGGCCGCAGCAGCGAAGCGATCAGGCCGAGGTAGCCGCTGACGGCGAAGAGTAGCGGCGCCAGCACGGGCGGACCCATCACAATATTGTAGACAGTGTTGCGCCACCCGCCGGGCTTGCGGTGGATACCGCGCACATGAAAAGCGAAGCCGGTCACGCCGTCGACGACCGTGATGAGCGAGACCACGGGCAGCACGGTGCGCGCCGCGCGCGGGCTGATCGCACCCCCTATCCCCGCCACGAGCAGCGCCGGGCTCAGGATGATCGGCGAGTACATGATGCGCTGGCTATAGCTGCCCCGGTAGTGCTCGGTCAGCACCTCGATCCCGCTAAGCACGCTGGACAGGCCGGCGACGAGCGATAGGGTACGCTGGAAGCGGCCCTCGCGGATATGCCGGTCGAGCATGACGCTATCGTCGATGAGCCAACGGGGCAGCTTCTGGGTCATGTTGACGCCCGTCTTGTCGTCCACGGCGTCGATGAGGTCGACCACCGTGTCCGCCACGGTCTCCTGACGGCGGAGGGATGGCAATCGTACGGCCACTTGAGTCTCCTTCTAGCTATCAGCCGACAGCTGTCGGCTGATAGCTGTCGGCTGATAGCTTTAGATCACTTCGCGTACCTTGTCGGCGATCACGGACTTCACGATGTCCCACCGACTCTTCTCACCGTGCAGTATCGCCTCGGCGAAGTGGAGCGCCTCCTCCGTGCTGATCTTGCCCGGCATGGGCGGCTCATTGGGGTCCACGACGCATTCGATCACGGCTGGACCGGGGTGGGCAAGCGCCTCGCGCAGCACCGCCTCGGCCTGTGCCGGGTCCGTGATGCAGTAGCCTTCCGCGCCGCAGTTCTTGGCGTAGCCCGCGAAGTCGATGGGTTGCAAGTCCACCCCGAACTCGGGGTAGCCGTCCTCCACGATCTGCTCCCACTTGATCTGACCGAGGCTGTTGTTCTTGATGATGATCACCTTCACCGGCAGCTTGTATTTGACCAGCGTGGCGACCTCGCCCATCAGCATGGTGAAGCCGCCGTCGCCCACGATACACACGACCTGCCGGCCCGGGTAGGCCGCGGCCGCCCCGACGCTATAGGGCAGGCCATTGGCCATCGTCGCCAGGGAGCCCGAGAGCGAGAACTGCATCTGGTCCCGGATCTCGATGTAGCGCGCGGTCCACGTGGCGATGGTTCCGCTGTCCGACGACACGATGGCGTCGTTGTCGAGCAGCTTATTGAGCTGATAGGTGACGACCTGCGGCTTCATGGGCACGTCGGTGCGCGTGCCGCGCTCCGTCATGAGCTTGTTCCAGTGCGCCATGTTCTTCTGGGCTTTTTCCAGGAAGCCGCGATCGTCCTTGCGCTGAACGAGCGGCAGCAGCGCGGCCAGGACGGCCTTGCAGTCGCCGACCAGGCCCACGTCGGCCTGATGGCGCAGCCCGATCCGTTCCGGGTCGATGTCGATCTGCACGCAGGCGGCCTGGCCAGGTTTCGGCAGGAACTCCATGTAGGGGTAGCTGGTGCCGAGCATGATCAGGGTGTCACACTCCCGCAGCGCGTCCTGCGAGGGCGCCGTGCCCAGCAGCCCGATGCCGCCCGTGGTGTAGGGGCTGTCGTCGGGGACCACAGCCTTGCCCAGCAGCGGCTTGACGACGGGCCCGCCGACCGCCTCGGCCAGCCGCAGCACCTCGTCGCGCGCGTGCAGGCAGCCGCGTCCGGCCAGGATCGCCACCCTGGACCCCTTGTTGATCAGGTCGGCGGCCTCTTGCAGCTTGTCCTGCCGCGGCATGGGGTACGCGGGCGCGTACAGGTCGGCGCTGTGTTTGGCGATGTTGGCGCCGGAGCGCTGCTCCTCCGAGACCGTCCACTCCTGGATGTCCTTGGGGATGGTGATGTGGGCCACGCCACGCCGGGACAGCGCCGTCTTGACGGCCTCGTCCACCACGTTGACGACGTGCGCCGGGCCCATCACCCGCTCGTTATAGACAGACACGTCCATATACAGCTTGTCGAGATCGACGTCCTGCTGGTAGTGGGTGCCGATCAGGTCATGGTAGGTGTGGCCGGTGATGGCCAGCACGGGCTGGCCGTCGCACTTGGCGTCATAGAGGCCGTTGAGCAGGTGGACGCCGCCGGGACCCGAGGTTGCCAGGCAGACGCCGAGCCGGCCCGTGTACTTGGCGTAGCCGCAGGCGGCGAAGGCCGCCGCTTCCTCGTGCCGCACCTGGATAAAGCGCATCGTGTCCTGATGCGTGCGTAGGGCCTCAAAGATGCCATTGATGCCATCACCGGGGAAGCCGAAGATGGTGTCGACGCCCCACGCGGTGAGGCGCTCGATCAAAAGGTCCGCTGTCGTCTTGGCCATCAGTGTCCTCTCCCTCTGTTATCAGCATGTGTGCGTGTCACGGGACGTATAGATAGAACGATAGGGCGCTCCCACGGTGGAGCCGCGCGGGGCTCTCATCACCGGATCGCGGCAGAACCTATGCCACGCACCCGCGTCGGCACATGCTCCTTAGTCTAGCGGGCGCGTATCAACAGCCCCGTCACGGACGCTCAACAGGGCGTCAAGAAGAGTCAAAAAGAATCAACAACGGGCGCGCGTCGTCCCTGTCGCGGCGGGTCGTGGAGCTCGTCAGTGTACGTGACCCCCAGACATGCGTGAGCCGCGGACCTATCAGGGCGGGCGCGGAGCGATCACGCGGCCGCCCTGTGTGGCGACTGTCCGGGCGCGGTGTGCGGGCGGTGTTACTCCAGCAGGCCACCCAAGACGGGCGCCTCGTCGCGCAGCGCCGCCGTGACGTCAGCTGAGGGTTCGGGCAGCGGCCGCGTAGCGGCGTGCATGCGCCCGTTGCGCTCACGCATGACAATGGTGCGCTGCCAGTGCCGCTCCGTCGTGGGGAACTCGCGGCGCACGTGCGCGCCGCGGCTCTCCTCACGCAGCAGCGCGCCGCGCACGGTTGCCTCGGCCGTCACGAGCATGGCCGTGAGGTCGTATGATGCCGCCAGGGCCGCGGGCCGCCCCGCGCCGTCGGGGATGCGCGGGTCGTCTCGCCGCGCGCCGAGCTCCTCGATCGTGTCGAGCGCCGCGAGCAGCCTCGCCGCGTCCCTGACCATGCCCGCCTGGCGCCACATCGTCTCGCGCAGCCTGTCGATGCCGGCAACGGGCTCAAGCGCGCCCCGCGATGACGGCGCCGTCGCTGCGTGTCTCCGCGACGTCGTTGGCCGCGGCCAGGCCGGCGCGCCGGCCGAACACGATGATCTCGGCCAGGCTGTTGCCACCCAGGCGGTTGGCGCCATGCACGCCACTGGCCGCCTCGCCCGCCGCGTAGAGGCCGGGGACGCCGGTCCAGTGCGTGTCGACCGCGACGCGGATGCCGCCCATCGAGTAGTGCGCGGTCGGCGCGACCTCTATCGGCTCGCGCGTGATGTCGAGGCCCACGTCGTGGTACTGCGCCACCATGCGCGGCAGGCGCTCGTGGATCGTGGCGGCCGGGACGTGCGAGATGTCCAGCCACACGCCGTGGCGCGGTGTGTCGCGTCCCTCGACGATCTCGGTATAGGTGATCCTGCCCGTGGCCAGCCCCGCCCTGGAGGTGACGCCGCTCCTGGAGGAGGACATCGTCGTGGCCGTCGGCGCCCGGCGCCGGCTGGCCGGGGCGGCCGCCGTGGCCATGGCCGATCTGGCGGACGAGCCGTTCCTGCTGCTGGGCGAGGGCTACGAGTTGCGCCGCACCACGCTCGACGCCTGCCGCGCGGCCGGCTTCCGGCCCTATGTCGTGCTGGAGGGCGGGGAGATGGACACGGTGCTCAATCTGGCCACGGCGGGTGTGGGTGTCGCCCTTGTGCCCGCCCTGGCGGTCGACCCGGGCGGCCCGCTGGTCGGGCTGCGCATCGCGGACCAGAAGCGCCGCCGCGCGCTGGGCGTGGTGCGGCTGCGCGAGCGCTACTTCACCCCGGCGGCGCGCGCCTTTCGCGACTGCCTCGTCGAGCGTGCCCGGCTGCTCCCCGCCGCGCCATGAGACGGCGCGAGCATCCGCCGGGCACCGCCAGCCGCGCGGTCCATGATCCAGGGCAGGCTGGAGCACCACCGAGCCGCACATATCTTGTTGATCTTTCTTGACACGATCTTGAGGATTGCTGACACCTGTGTTGAGACACGCCCACTAGACTGGAAGACATGATGCGCTGGCCCGCATTGTGCGGTCACCGTGACCAGATAAGGAGTCCGCCATCACGGTGAAGGGGACGTCCCGTGTCACCATCTGCCCCATCTACGTAGCCACGGATAGGAGATAGGAGTCTATTATGCCACATATAAACGACGACGAGACCCCCAATCCGGTAGCGCCCCACTAAACCGTGGTCATGCGACGGCTTCCTTGACGGGTGGTTTGGCCCGCGCCCGCGCGGCCCGCGCCCGCCCCACCTCATCGGTCTGGCGCGGCGCGGGCGCCCCCGTCACAGGGAGGACGCGATAGCGCAGCATCTCCTCCAGCGTCCAGATGTGGTCGGTGAGGCCAGCGGCCATGGCCGGGGTGCGCTCTTGCCATGTGCGTCCCCCGAGGGCCCGGACGCGGAGACTCTCGTGGGGCCAGCAGAAATTGTAGGCGGTCCCGACCAGCCACATGCCGCTGGTCAGCAGCGCCGCACCGTGGGCCAGGCGTCGTCCGCGCCGGGTCAAGGGCGCCAGCGCGGCGCGGAAGGTGGCGTTGAGCCGCTCGATGTACGACGTGTTGATCTGCGTCCCGCCCTTGGTCCGCGCGATGGCCCCCGCGACCGCCTCCGCTGTGCCGAAGACGACGCGACGGGTGACGTCCACCAGCCGCCGTCCCTGGTGGCTCTTGACCACCTGGGCGAGCAGCACCGTCTCCGGCAGCACCAGGCGCGGGCGACCCGGCCGCCCCGTGCGCACCGCCACCCGGAACACGGTGCGCACCGCCCCCACATAGGCGGCGAACCCGTCGACGCAAATAAGGAGGGCGGTACTCGCGGCGCAGGCGGCCGCCCGCCGCAGCGTCGCCGTGACTAAGGCGCCATCGCGCGTCGCGCTGAGATCCCCGCCCAGCCACAGCCGCGCGGGCACCGCCAGGGCCATCGCTTGCCAGATCCGCCCTTTGCACACCTTCACGCAGATCTCATCCGCTTGCACCTGGCCCAGGTCCACCTGCCCTGTCTCCACCACCGCCGTATGCACCCGCGCCGCGTGGCTCCCCGTGCGGCGCAGCCACGCGGCCACCGTGCGCTCGTCGAGACCGAACGCGGCCACGATGGCTTGGGGCGGGCAGCCGTGGCACAGCAACGTTACCACCACCACCATCACCTCCACCGGGTGGTGCAGCCGGTAGAGCGCCGTCCCTCGCGTCGCCGCGAACGTGCCCCCACAGGTCTTGCACCGGTACCGCCGCTCCTTCTGGCTATGGATCTGAATGTTCCCGTGCCCCCGCTGCCCCTTGTCAGGGCAGTCCGCGTTCGGGCAAAATACAACCGACGGGTCCATGCGTGCTGCGCTCCTGGCCGTGTGAGCAAGACACGGCTCGCTTCAGCATGCCGCATGTGACCCGTTCCTGTCACTCCCCCCCTCCTCCACGGTTGCGTGGGGTGGTACCCCCAATCCGGGCTTGACCAAGCCACTGATCAACAACATCGGCGGCATGATCGGCCAGGACGCCCCGAGCGCCGATACGCTCCTTGAGCACAGCCCTGACGGAACGTGGAGCGAGGCGGGCGTTGTCCAGGGGAGCACGAGTTCGCGCGACCATAGTGGCGGCGCCGCCGCCGATGGCGTCATCCCTACATTTGACCATCAGGAGGATAGGACATTCGACAACTAACGAGGCTGCGCCTCCGACCGACGAGGTGTACTCAGCCCAGCGCGGAGGCGCCGCGACGGGTCGCGGACCCGGTCCCCTGACCGCGTTCACGCAGGGGGTGCGGACAGGAGCCGGCCGTGCGCGGCCGTGACGACGGAGGGCCAACGGATGATCAGGATGGTGACCGCAGTGGAGGTCGCGCCCGGGCAGGAGGGCGCGTGGGAGGAGGCGTGGTGGACGCTGCGGGAGGCGCGGAGCCGCTACCCTGGCTTCCGGGGGGCAAGCCTGTTGCGCGATAGCACGCGGCCGAGGCAGTACCTCGTCCTGAGTGAGTGGGAGGGGCACGCCCAGCTCGCGGAGGCGATGCGCGGGCTGGGCTGGCTAGACCGGGACCAAACGGCCCCTTGGGCGGCAGAGCCCACGCGCGTCTACGACGAGGTCGTGGAGATGGTGGGTGATACCACAGACGGAGGCGACGGACGAAGCCCGATCCCCTGAGTCACGCCGCACCCGCTCCTAGCTGGGGCAGCCCTGGTCGATCCAGGCGCGCAGCAGCGCGACCTGATCCCGCGGCCACACGACATCGCAGGGCATTGTCCCATTGGCCACCCGCCCGTAGATCGCTTCGGCGTGGGCCTTGACGGAGTCATAGCTGCTGAGGTCGAAGGCTTGTATCATCGAGCTCACATCCTTGTCCCGAAACAGGGGACGAATATCCCGGTTGAACGTCGGCGTCGTGGTCTCTGCCTTCACGGATGTCGTCGACCGGCCGTCGCGCTCCCGTGGCGGCGCTGGCGCCGGCGGCCAGGTCTTACCCTCGTCGCTGGGGCGGACAAGGATGCGCCCGTCGCGCTCCTGGACCACGAAGGTGCGCAGCGGGGCCGCGGCGGGCCCGTTCAAGGGCCGGCCGTCGTCGAGGCGGAAGCACGACTGGTGCCAGGGGCACTCCACGGTGAGCCCCTCGAACGTCCCATCGCCCAGGGGACCGCCCACGTGCGGGCACCACGCCTCGACCGCGTAGACCTGGCCGTCGCGCCGGAGCAGCAGCACTGGCACGCGCCCGTCCTCCACGACCAGCGGCGTTCCCTCCACGAGCGCGTCGGAGGCGAGGATGTCGACATACTCGTCGCGCGGTTTGGGGTAGAGCAGGAAGGTCACGCCGATGCCGAGGTTGTAGACGAGTTCGCCGCCGAGCGCGCCGCCGAGCGACACGGCGCCGAAGGCGAGTCCTCCCAGCGCCCGGCCCGCCGTGCGGTTCCCCCCCGCGCGCAGGGCCAGCGACGCGCCGTAGAGCGCGAGCGCCGTGCTGTTGACGAGCGCGTGGGCCATGCCGACGCGCCGCTGATGGTCGTAGGTATCGACCCAGTCGGCCAGGCCGGCCGCGACCGTGGGGACCGCGCCGACGATGCCGAGCAGGATCGCGGCGTCGGCGGCTGCCTGGTAGGTGTCGTCGGAGGAGACGCCGTCGAGCACGTCGAGGACCGCCGCCGTCGTCCAGGCGCCGAGGGGGATGGCCACGAGGGCAGGGTGGACGCGGTGACGCACCGGCACGCCATTGAGCCAGTTCTTGGCCATCCGGCCCGCCTCCCCCGCGCGGAAGACGGCGTGGGCGCCCTGCTGCAGCGGCGCGGCCAGTTTATCGAGCCACGCGAACCGCTCACCCGCGATCGGCGAACTAAGGGTCGGCGCTTGCTGTGCCATACGTCCTCCTCCCCTCCCTCTGTCTAGCCATCTAGCCTCGACCAGAATCTTGATCCATCATGAGGGGCTGCTTTTCCTGTGTCCGCACCAGTCTGGCACGTTTCTTCCACCTCTGTCAAGGCGCGTGGTGTCGATCACGCCTCGTGACCGGGAGCCGGTGTGATGAGCCCCTCGTGCAGGAGGCGCCACCCCAGGGCGTAGAAGTACAGGTAGCCCCGTGTGTCCCCCATCTCCGCCAGGAGCGCCTGTTGACCGCCGTCCCGCGCCGGGGTCTCCGCTCCCAGGAGCCGCCCCAGGTTCTTCGCCGCGCCCACGTCGCCGGCCGGGAAGATCTCCATCCGGCGCAAGCCGCGCAACAGCATGAGCCCCGCGCTCCAGGGGCCGATGCCCGGGAGCGCCATCAAGACCTCCATAGCCTCATCGCTGGGCAGCGCCTCCAACCGCTCCTCGCTCAGCTCTCCCGCTAGGATGCGTAACGCCACGTCGCGCAGCGTGGCCGCCTTGGCCCGGCTCAGTCCCAACGCACGCAACGCATCGACATCCACGGCGGCGACGTGCTCCGGCCGTGGGAACGCATCGTATGTGCGGTCGCCCAGGTGGAGGCGCGCGCCGCAGCGGTCCACCAGCCGCCCCACGACCGCATCACCGGCCGCCAGACTGACCTGCTGGAAGGGAATGACGTTGGCGATGGTCTCGAATAGGGTAGGGAAACGGGGCGGTTTGAGTCCACGCAGGGACGCGGTGACCGCGTGCAACCGGGGGTCTCGCCGGGCCACGCGGTAGAAAGGCGCCGGATCGACGGCCGATCCCAACAGGCGCTGGATCGTCGCGCTGAGCTGTTCCTGGCTCCGCATTGAGATCGATCCCCCGAAGACAAGGCCGCGCAGGTCTGGCGCGTCGATGGTACCGCGGTTCTCGACCGCGACCAGCCGTAGCCCCTCGGCGGTCGGCAGCGCGCGTAGATAGCGGCCACCCTCCCAGAGGTTGACGCGATTCGTGGGCCGCCGCTGCAGCACCCGGACTGTGGCTTCCAGGTGGAAGGGCGGCACGGCGGGGATGGCGAACGACGCGCTCACATCCGTGGGGCCGGGTCCACTCTCGGGCGTTCTATCCGTCACTCGACCGGCTCAGGCGGGTAGGTGACCTGTTCTCCCGCCACGTGGGCAAAAGGGGGTAAATGGTGAGGGACGGCGCGCCGCGCATCGTAGATGTCCTGGGCGGCCACACCGCGCGCCACGAGCGCATCGGCGACCAGCGAGCGGTGACAGCGCCAGGGCACGGCCTCGGCGCACATCAGAGCCGCCGGACCGTCGTGCGCCAGGGCCAGCAGCTCCGCGATGCCCTGCCGGAAGGAGTCGGTCGCCATATAGTCGGCATAGGCGCGGAAGCTGGCGTTGCGCCACCCCGTGTTCGGCGAGTCCGCGCCCAGGCCATGACGCAGGCCGCCCAGTTGTGCCAGATACGCGTAGCGGATACCGCACGCGGGCAAGGCCTGCTCCAATTCCTCGCGGTTGAACTGTGGGTTGTGCCGTGACCGGGGTATGTGACGGATGTCCACGAGCGTGGCGATACCGTAGTGGCGCAACAAGGCGATAAACTCCCCTTGAGGGCGCGTCGAGTGGCCAATCGTGTAGATGACGGGAACAGTGTTCAAGCGGTTAGAGATACCCCATCCCCATCCCGCCCATTCCCCAGTACGGCGCGACGCCGTAGTAGCCGTAGACGCCGCCCCAGTACCCCTGATCCGTATCGTCGACGAGCGCTGGGTCGTAGAGCGGCGCGCCGCGCAGGCGCTCCCGCCCCCGGTCGATGGAGACGGCGTGGGGCATGACGCGGGTAATCGCCTCGACGGGGATCATGACGCGGGTGCGGCCGAGCCCGAGGAACCCGCCCGACTCGACGCGCAGGAAGCGCACCTTCTTGTCGTCATCCACCATGAGGCCATCGACGGCGCCGATCTCCTCCCCCGCGTCATCCAGGACTTTGCGACCCCGGACATCCTCGTCGGAGCTTGCCACCGTCTCGCCGGTGTCGCTCAACGTGCGTAGCATCGCCGTCGCCATGGACTGCCTCCTCGTCTATGCATTGTCGGAGCGCCAGCGCCTCGCGCAGCACCGCCTCGGCCCGTGCCGGGTCCGCGCCGCAGTTCTTAGCATAGCCCGCGAAGTCGATGGGCTGCAAGTCCACCCCGAACTCGGGGTAGCCGTCCTCTACGATCTGCTCCCGCTTGATCTGACCGAGGGGTGTTGTTCTTGATGATGATCACCTTCACGTTGACGACGTGCGCCGGGCCTCAAAGACGCCATTGATGCCATCACCGGGGAAGCCGAAGATGATGTCGAGGCCCCACGCGGTGAGGCGCTCGATCAGAAGGTCCGCTGTCGTCTTGGCCATCAGTGTCCTCTCCCTCTGTTATCAGCACGTGTGCGTGTCACGGGACGATAGATAGTGCCATTCCCGCGGGCGTCAATACCCCTCGCCGCTGGCCACGCGCACCTTGCCCCGGAATAGGCGGTACACGAGGGTGAAGTAGATAGCGGCGAGGACCATGCCGATGCCCCACCACACCAATCCCACGGATTGCCCGTAGTGCGATCCCGACGCGTTCTGCACGGTCAGGGTGTGGCCGCCGGGGATGGAGGAGGGCAGGAGGGCGGGATACAGGCCGAAGGCCGCGCTGGCCAGCATGCCCACGAGATAGGCGCTCGACGCGGCGAAGGCGGCCCGGTCCGCTCCTTTGCGCGCGTAGTACCCCATCCCCGCGAGCCCCCCCAGCGCGAGGACGGGGAAGATCACCCCCCAGGGGCGCTCGCCGAAGTGCCCCAGCATGGCCGGCCGGATCGCGAACGTCGCGACTGTCCCCGGCACGCTCAGGACAACCGTGGCCAGCCAGGCACGGCGGGAGAGACGCCGGGAGCGCGCGTGTACGACGCCCTCCGTCTTGAGCGCCACCCAGTTGGCGCCGTGCGCCGTGAGGGCCGCGAGCGCCAGCAGCCCGATCAGGATCGTGTACCAGTCCAGGATGCCCGTCACCCGGCTCGACGGGTTGAAGTCCGTCCACAGCGGCTCGAAGAAGTATCCATCCCGGTTCAGCGGGACGCCGCGGATGACGTTGGCGAGGGCCGCGCCGTAGAAGACGGCGAGCAGGGAGCTGCCCAGGAAGAACGCCCCGTCCCAAAAGGCGGCCCAGACCGGGTTGTCGATGTGTGAGCGCAGTTCGATGGAGACCCCGCGCAGCATCAGCAACCAGAGGACGATGAAGAGGGGCAGGTAGAACCCGCTGAAGCTGGAGGCGTAGAGCAGCGGGAAGGTGAAGAAGAGGACGCCCCCGCTGGCGATAAGCCAGACCTCGTTCCCGTCCCACACCGGGCCGATTGTCCGCAAGATGGTCGTGCGCTCCTGGTTCGTCTTGCCCACGCTCAGATGGATCACGCCCGCGCCCAGGTCGAACCCGTCCAGTAGCACGTACATGCTGAGCATGAACGCGACCAGGATGAACCATA
>JAABUX010004173.1_pt1 | contig 18526 bp, 20 predicted proteins | sample 5561851 | NCBI WGS metagenome assembly JAABUX01 (sample SAMN10711883, study PRJNA513361) | rock metagenome | isolation source: Antarctica rocks | place: Antarctica: Victoria Land, Richard Nunatak red sandstone | collected 2016-01-03 | reverse complement strand
TGGTGATGCTGTCCATGATTGATAGATGGTGTTGCCGTTGGTCCTATTCTCTATAACAGTCACTTCTAAGAGCATTGTTACTTTTGGTATTGTTCTTTGATTGACTGGAGATTGTATTAAATTAGTTTATATTGAAGGCTCAGGTGCTAAATATAGTATACACCTTGACCCAGATTGGCTCACAGATCAGATCAGAGCAATTGAACTGACCCTGACTTGTAGGTTGAGCCAGGTGGGGCCAGGGTCAAGTCAGGGCAAAGCTGACTCAGTAGCCACTCTATCAGCAATTAAGCAGATTAAACAAAATTATTGAATGTAATTGTTTAAGTATCTAGAATTAATTTACTCAAGTATTCATGTGTGTTTTGCTAGATTCAAATAGACAAATGGGGAATAACACTCAAATTACAGTGAGTATCTCACTAGTGAATAAGGACTGTAGTTCTTCTGACAGTTATTGTTCTTTGCTCAATATAGTTTGCTGTGGTGATTAATCATCATACTTTATTGGGGTATGGCTCAGGAGAGACCCCGCATGGCTAACGAGAGACCCCTCGGAAAGACCCCTTGAAATGATATGCGCAATGCACACGCGATGTACATAGATCTACGTAGCAATGGAGGTGTCAATTAATGTATCTACTGTGCTTGTTCCGCATGTGATTGCTGTCGCTGTCGCTATTGCTCACTGTCGCTATTGCAGGGGACTGATGTTGACTTGGCGCTATGGCGCTCCAAATATTCTGCTACTTTGAGGTATTCCGGCATCATTGCCTACCACATTCATTGACATCTTTGGTAGCATCATCAGTACGAGATATTTGCTACATACAGCTATTATTAGTCTTTAAAGGTATACGACTTCGTAATTATAATAGAACAGTAGCGACCTCCTTTTCAGTGGCCACCTTAGTCAGCTAAAATTATGCTTACTAATCAAAATTACTAAGCACCATCTTTAGGTGGACCAATAATAGGAAGGGGTCTGTCGTTAAGGGTCTCTCGTTAGCCACACGGGGTCTCTCCTGAGCCGTACCCCTTTATTGAGCTAAAGAAGAGGCTCTGCAGTTGATCACCACGGAACTCTCTTAAGCTCGCCCCCATCCCACTCCAAAAAGCTTCCCCCCTCAAAACCCACCTCCTCCAATACCAACCTCACAATCGCCTCCGCTCCCTCCTCCGGATCCCTACCTTTCTCAGAGAAACCCGTAAAAGAGGTCCGCAACAGTCCTGGGGCCACAATAAACGTCTTGATCTTCGGCTCCTTCACGCGGATGCCTGCCTCTACGCGGTCATTCTCCTCGACTTGCAGATGCACACTCAGCCCGTTCATGCCGACCTTGCTGGCGCCGTAGGCGGGGACGCGGCCCATCTTGCGCATCAGCGCATTGCCCATGCTGCCGAGGCCGGAGGAGACGTTGATAATTCTCGGGGCCGGGGCTGCGTGCAGTAAGGGCATGAAGGCGTGGGTAAGGATGGCGACGGAGGTTAGATTCGTGTTGAGGATGGTGTTGTAGCGCGCGCGCATCTCGGAGAGGGACTCTGAGGGCGGGGGACGCATAGGGCCGCTGATTCCGGCATTGTTGATAAGAACTGTATGAGTCTCAAAGTCAGGAAGCCAACTGAGCGTAGGCTGGGTTCGAGAGGAAGCACTCACCATCTAGCTTTCCGAATCGGGTCTTGATGAAGTCGACAGCGGCTGCGATCTGCTCATCGTTGGTAACGTCCAGTTCGACGACTTCGATCTTGGCCGTGACACCCCGCTCACGTAGTTTCTTTACGGCTTCTTCGCCAGCCAGGCGATTTCGAGAGGCTAGGACATAGGTCGGTTTTGGGTCGCGCAGAGCAGCAACTTGGATGATTGCAAATCCTAGACCCTGATTGGCACCTGTAACGAAGATGATTTTAGATGAAGCAGAATTCATGTTTGTCGGAAGGTGCTGAAGAGAGGGCGTGGAAGTGGTGAAGGTACAACGCTGACGATAGTTCCCTAGTTCTAAGCATGCGGAAGGGGAAACGGAGATAGAACTAAGCCGTGAGCTGAGTGAATCAGTAAAGTAATTTGGAACACGCTGGAAAAGGCAGCTCGTAAGGTATGTGTAAAGTAGGGTATGACGGTGCTGACGTGATGCGCTTACCAGCATGTCCCGATATGTCTCATTCCGTGTCATCTTGAGTCCAGTCCCAGTCTGGTCCCCGCGACCGGGATAGCATGGCGTTACATGACTTCCAGCTTCGTGCAAAAGCTATTCTAATTCAGCTCCGTTAACTGAAAGCCGATCGCTGACATTCACTTCCTTCGACTCCACATCTTCAGAGTCTAGAAGTCTTTCACAATGCGGACCGTGTTAGACATCATCTTTGGGAACTATCTCCTAGCAGTGCTGGTGATGGGGTTACTTGGAGTAGTGCCCCTGCTCATTGCCCTACAGCTCTTTCGAACGTATTGGCGCCTGAGACACATTCCTGGTCCCTTCTGGGCCACCTTCACCAATCTTCAACGGGTACTGTGGGTCAAGACCAAGCAGGCCCATCTATTTCACCAGCACGTACATGAGCAATATGGCCCAGTTGTCAGAATCGGTCCCAATATGGTGATCTTTGATGACCCTGATGCGATTCCGATTGTTCATACCATGAGACGGGGCTTTCCAAAAGTATCTTGTCTTCCATTGGGTTCCTTCCTTGCGTTGAAAACGCTGATTATCTACAACAGGCCCCATTTTATGATATTTTCAAGTCCTACACGCCAGACGGCGGCCGCGTCACAGTCTTCAACGCAACAGACGAAGACGCTCTCAAGAAGATCAAAAGCCCAGTGGCGCCCCTCTTCTCGGCGACAAACGCGATGGCTTTTGAGCCTGTTGTAGATGAAGTTCTCGCATGCTTTGCGAAGAACGTTGATAAGCGGTATCTGCAACATGGCACTATCTTCGACCTCGCCAAATGGCTCCAGTACTATGCTTTCGACGTGATGGGAACGCTAACCTTTTCGAAGCGGTATTCGTTTCTCGACGAGGGAGAGGATGTTGGGGGCATGCTGGGTGCTATCTACACTTACATGGAGAACGCGGCAGCGGTAAGTTGTCCGGGTGAGAGCCAGTACCCTACTATGAGGTGCTGATGGGTTTCCAGTTGACTCAGATTCCATGGGCCGACAAACTCCTCTTCAAGAACTGGCTTGCTCACGCAATAAGACGCGTGCCTTCCCTCCCAATCCTCCAATTTGTAGCAAGCGCCGTCCAAAAACGGCAAGAACAGATGGAGAAAGGCGATCGTTTCAACGAGCGGCCGGATTTCCTAGCCAAATTCATGGAAATTGCAGCCAAGCACCCCGAGCTCCCTCCTGGGTAAGAGTGCACCAAGCCAGACGATACTTGGGTGAGCATTACGCATCTGACACAGCGCACAGAATCGTATCCAATTGGACCTTCACCAACATCATCGCGGGCTCCGATTCCGTTGGCGCCGTCATAACAACGATGATGTTTCACCTGCTGCAAAACTCGAACAGCATGCAGAAACTCCATATTGAGCTGCGATCCGCCAATTTGACCCGCCCGCATGCCAGACTGAGTGAGATACAGAGCCTGCCGTATCTCGATGCCTGCATGTGGGAGGCTATCAGATTGCACCCGGCCTTCGCGTTGCCCTTTGAGCGCGTGGTGCCTGAAGGGGGGATTACCATTGGGGATTATTATCTCCCTGCGGGCACGTGGGTTGGGGGTAGTCCGTATGTGGTCAATCGACACAAGAAAACCTTCGGCGCGGACGCCGAGTTCTGGAGACCGGAGAGGTGGTTGGAGGGTGATGAGAAGTACAAGAACAGATTGCAACAAAGCACTTTGACTGTCGGTAACCTTCTTCTTTGTGTCTGCCTCCTGGCATCGTCTGTTCCGTTCCATACGCACCCTCGCATCTAGCTGACGCTCGGGATTTCATATTTAGTTTGGTGCCGGCTTCCGGATCTGTATCGGACGGCACATCGGAATTTTAGAAATCAAAAAATTGATTTCTCTGCTCGTTCTAAACTACGATGTAAGTTGTGAGACTCAAGCCCGGAGTGAGAGCATAGATGTTCCCTTTGGGTATGCCTAACCATCTTGAGAAACAGATACAAATAATTGACCCGAAACTTCTTCAAGTCAAAAATTGGTGGTTGTTCATACAGGAAGGGTTTTATGTTCGAATGGAGAAACGCGTCGAGTCCATTCTCTCTTGACAGATAGTATGATAATAGAGCCAAGATTCTTTGTTGTCTCAAGCTAGCAGCTCTGAAGATTTGAAATTCCGATTTCTTGCTTGGATAAATAACGCCAGGCTCCGGTATTACCGATGGTAGCCGTATCTCAATCAGAAAATCTTACGTAGAACACTCCAGGGCTCAGTGACAGTTTCTTACGCTTTTCTCGATGTGAATTTGTGCTTGCTGAATACGCAGCCCTAGTGGTCAACCCCTTTTCCGCCTCAATTCGGAAACTCGTGGTGACTGAAGCTACCTAGGATAATTCAGGCACCCACTCAGCCTCTGTTCTAATGAGCACTCATGTCTTACACCTCACGCCTCATGCCTCATGTCTCTCAATATACGCCTCTTCATCCCATCACTTTCCCACCAAGCTTACCCGGTGTGTCACATCGACCCCTTTCCCGCCCAGATTTGGAATCCATGGTGCCTGACAGTACCTAGAATAATCCCGCCGCACACCCAGCCTCTGTTCCTATGAGCACTCACGCCTCATGCCGTACGCCTCACACGTCACACTCCTTCATACACTCCTCCATACACACCTCTCCATACCATCACTTTCCCACCAAGCTTACCTAGTGTGTCACACATTTCCCGGCCTCAGCCCCAGCTAGCTTGCACACGTACTCTATCTGCCGCGTGGGTTCCCAGAGGATTCCTGCCATGCCTTGTGTGTAGGATCTTTCTGATGTAAGACCTAGAATAATCCTGCCACCCAGTCAGCCTTTGTTCTTATGAGCACTCAAGTCTCATGCCTTACGCCGCACACGTCACAATCCTCCATACACACCTCTCCATACCATTACTTTTCCACCAAGCTTACCTAGTGTGTCACACATTTCCCGTGCCAGGCACCAGCTAGCTTGCACACGTACTCTGTCTGCCGCGTGAGTTCCCAGATGATATCTGCCGTGCCGTGTATGTAAGATCTTTCTGATGTGAGACGGCTGAGATATTCGTAAAGGATTTTTCTCGGTGGCGTGCTAAGTTTAGCAATCAGCACGCTCTTCCCGGTGCGAATACGGCGGCTTGTGTAACTCCGCCAGCTTGAGCTTGTAGGGCTGGCTGTGAAGGTTATAAGAATCCAGTCCTTCAACCACGCTCTCATTTTCGGATCACCCTTCTTCCTCTCTTCTTTCCCAGCCATCGAGCCCAGATCTCCCTCAGACCGCTACAATGATCACCTCAAACTTCCTAGCGCTCGTACTTGCAGCCTGTCTCCCGCTCTCCAAGGCCTTCTCCATCCAAGAGAGAACGACCATCACCCAGACCTTCCAAAGCAGCCTCTCAGAAAAAGCCAAGATCGTCCTTGCCTCCGACCCCGAATACGCCAACGAGACGACCCAACGTTGGACCGTATACGAAGAGCCTACCTACGTCGCTGCCATCGTCCCCGCTACCGCTTCCGACGTCCAAAACATCGTACGACCAGTCCTCCCCTTCCAACACCCCCCTCGCCCCAAAAACTGCAACAGACGTAGCTGACTGACCTTACCAGGTAAAAACCGCCGGACGCTGGGGCATCCCGTTCCTGGCTACCGGAGGCGGCCATGGGCTTTCGATAACGCTGAGCAAGCTGAAGAACGGGATTAGTATTGATCTGAGCAGCTTCAAGAAAGTCACCATCGACCACGCTGCGAGCACCGTCACCCTCGGCGGAGCTAACGTCTACTCGGATGTTTTTGAGACGGTGTGGAATGCTGGGAAAGAGATGGGTATGCATTCCTTCCCTATGTGTTTTCGAGCAAGCATTTCTTTAAGGGGGCCAGTTGTGCTAAAATGAGACATAGCAACCGGCTCCTGCGCCTGTCCCGGCATCGTAGGCGCCACCGTCGGCGGCGGCGTCGGGCGGCTGCAAGGCATCCACGGGCTCACACTCGACACACTCGTCTCAGCCGTGGTCGTCACCGCCGACGGCTCATTGGTGACAGCGTCCGAAACCGAGAATGCAGACCTCTTCTGGGGCATCCGCGGTAGCGGCGCCAACTTCGGGATCATTCTGTGGGCTACGTATAACATCTTTGATCAGACGAATGGCGGGTATGCGTTTAATGCGGATTTTATCTTTCCGGCGAATGAGAGCCATAATCATTGGGAGGCGTTGAAGGAGGTGTCGAAGAATCTGCCGGCGGAGTTGGCGCTCATCTCGGGGATTAATTATAATGATGCCCATGGAGGGGTATGTATCCCTTGTACTACTTTTCCCCCGTCAGTCAGAGATGGAGAATTGACAACCCACACCCAGCTCAACATCCTCCTCAACGCCGTCTACTTCGGTCCCGAAGCCGAAGGCCGCGCGCTCATCGCGCCCTTCACGCGCAACCACCCGCTCATCAGCAACATCTCCTACGTGCATGCCTCGCAACTCGTCTCCGTAGCCGCCTTCGGGCTCTTCGCCGACAGGCAGTGTGACAAGGGGAAACACGTTAATTCGTACACGGTTGGCGCGACCGGGGTGGATGTGCCGACGTGGGATGCGCATGTGAAGAATTTCACGAGGCTGTATGAGGAGTATCCGCAAACGCGGCTGAGTACAGCGTTTGTGGAGACGTTTCCGAATCAGGCGGTGCTGCAGGCGAATGGGGGGAAGACGGCGGTGCCGCAGAAGCATCGCGAGATTACAAATCATGTGTTTGTGGCCCTTTCCTGATCCCATCTCTCTTCTCCTCTCCCCCCTCTTCCCCCCATCTTGATATATACCCAGTCAGCAGAATTTTAGCTGATCACGAGAGAATGCAAAGGCTCTGGGGCTACAATTACGCAGACCCCAGCATCGACACCCAGGTAAACCAATTCGCGTCCTCAGCGCGCACAGCCTTCGCAGCCACAAGCGGTTTCGACGATCTGGAGCTGTACATGACGTATGCGCATGGCGACGAGGGCCCGCAGGTGTGGTATCGCGAGAAGTTGGACCAGCTGGTGCAGTTGAAGAGAAGGTGGGATCCGAAAGGGTTGTTTGGGTTTATGAATCCTGTGCCAGTTGGGTCGTGAGGTGCTTGTTGTTGACTGGATTCTGTTGCAACATATGTGATATCCAGATCATCAGTTGTGTCTGTGCCCATGACACTCGCTGTTTATATCGAGAAAGCACCCATACACTCATTTGATGGTCCCTCGGGAACCAAGGCAGATTACTTCAATACACCCATGTGCTCTCATACACTGTTGCGATAGATTCTTATCTTCTTCTCTTTCTAGATTATCATTTTAGATAGATTTATTTTCGCCCAATAGATTTATATGGAATTACATACGCTGATTCGCATCAAGGAATAATTGCAAGCGCTCATAACTGAGGGTTGACATAATACAGTGTAATAGCTCTCTAAAGGGCGCAGATTGAAGACGGTAGAAGAAAAATGGTTGAAAGCGTCTGCTGGGGTTGTATAGAGCTTGCCAAGCTCTTTTAGCGTGTGCAGTTTCAATGCGATTGGCCTGCTACAACACCACGACCCCGACCCCACAATTGCTGATTCTACTGAAATATAAATTAGCCAGTTAACGCTTATGATATATATAACTAAGTCGGCTAAGAGATACGTATTATTCTAACGTATCTAGTACACTAAAAATAATAAAAATCCGTCCGATCTCTAAAGAGATATAATTAAGGGACTGACTTTATTAAGTATTCTATATAGTAGGTACGCTAAGACTTTATCTATGCCTATGCCTATACTTATAAGCTAGTACTCGAATTCTAACGCTTATAATATTAATCTTTAATATCTAATGCTCTAAAAATTATAAAAATCCGTTAACGTACGTAGAAGATATGACTGATTTTCTGAGTACGTCTACCATGTAAAGCGTGGTCGGGGTCGGGGGCAGCAGGCCAATCGCATTGAAATTGCACACGCTAATAAGCGAGCTACCAATGCATCCTTAAGGTAAATATGAATTTCATAAGCACCAGGGTTACAGAGAAGCATGTCAGGAGAAGCGATTTCCATTGGTAAGACTAGCTAAAGGAACGAGAATTACCACAAGAAATCACCGTTTAGGCAGCAGTCAAGTGGAGAAAATCAGAGTCGCCGGTTCGAACTTCTAGGGTACCCTCAGCCTTCTTCGTGGTCCCGAAGCGCCCAACACCTATCGACCTCACAGATGGTCATCAATTCCCAAGACCCGCATCTTCAGCAGATCCTCAGAGATGATGCGCTCGCGGTGTGTCTCGAGCTCTTCCATGTCCCACTGCGCGTTGATGAAGCGGCCGCTGAGGTACTTGGCGCGGGGGAGGGTGAGGTAGAGGGCTGTGGCGGCGGGGAGAGCAGCTGGATTGGGATCGGTTAGTTGGGTGTTCCTCTGTGCTGGTGCGAGAGTGATGATGATGAGTGGGGGCGGGGAGGGACTCACGGGTATCTTTGAAAGTCTTGCGAAGCCACTCGGGCGCAGCATCGGCGACTTTGGTGCCTGGAACACCACCGGGATGGAAAGCGATCGCGACGACGCCTTGGGAAGCATAATCTGTTTTGTTGTTAGACGCTGCAAGGTGTGGGGACTCTGATCGCGGAGAGTAAAGTAAACCAAGGGGTAGTGAGATGGGATGTATACCTTTGTCAACGAACTCGGTGAGTCTGGAAGATAGATGTATTAGTATACAAGTGTGGGCAGATGGGTCTTGAATGCTGACCTGTTGAGAGCCGATTTCGAAATCTGATACGCGCTCATCCCCGGAGCAGTAACGTAGGAGGAGCGCGAGGAGACGTTGAGAACGACACCGGGACCGCCTTTAAGCAGTCTCAGGAACTCGCAAGTAACCATGTACGTGCCTCGGATGTTGATGTCCTGTAAGATATTAACCTGCTTGCAATTTGATTTCCAAAGTCAAAAATCGAGGGAACATCGTACAAAAGCCATCCACCATTTCTGAAAGTCGGTCGCCGCCAGTGGGCCGATGGTTCCCGTGGATCCAGCGTTATTGATGAGGATGTCGATTTTGCCGGCCTTTTGGAAGAGGTTTGCGACGGCTTTGGGCTCGGTGATGTCGGTTGGGACGCAGAGCACGTGACATTTGGGGGATTCGGCCTGGATGCTGACTTTGGACTCCTCGAGGGCCTTGGCATCTCTGCCGGCGAGGACGATGGAAGTCGCTCCTGCACGGGCAAAATGGATGGCGGTATGCTGAAACATGTCAGTTGTTCAGTCAGAGTCAAAGAAGATGTTGATGAGATGAGGCCATTCGGAAAGTGAGTTCGTACTTCTCCAATGCCAGATCCAGCTCCCGTAACGAGAACGGCCTTTCCTACAGCTGCATTCTTGGTGCCAGCGGTGGGAGAGATGAAGTCGTAGACATCATGTCTCGTTGGCTTGAATGGTAGAGGGTCCATGATGTGGTGTTGTATGCGATATTGTGGATGTGGGAGGTGATGGAGAGAGGAGTTGATTTGTTGGTTAAGTGTAAACATCCACGTCTTCAAGGCTCCATCGGCCAAGCCTAAGCCGATCGCCGACAATTATGACCAAGCATTCCTGTCTGTGTGACATGCAGCCTGACTCGATGACGATGAGGCTTGTGGAACAAAGAACCTTGGAGCTCCTTCGGCGGGCTTTGTGGAGTTACGGGACCAGACTCTACCCAGACATGAGGGTGACATTCGGCTCAATATTATAGGTAATTATAGGTAAGCTCCAGCCGTAGACGCCTATGCATTACCCAGACTTGACCTAGACAATACAGGTAGGTATGTAGATGCAGACGGTAATCAGCTCTACTCAACTCCAGCCGCATATGCAATCTTTTATGCAAAGCAAGCTCTAAGCCCTCTGAGCGCCGGTGGACCTGTCTTGAAAAGCAAGTCCTAAGTCCTTAGAGGCAAGTACTCGTGCCCTCCCCGTGACAAGCAGCTACTCTGTCGAGATGCTGATTTCAAGTGTGAGGATCATCGCGTTTGCTCTACTGTTGGCTTCAGCTGCACGCGCAGCCCACCAGCGAGCGTTGCCCGTAAACTCCACCTCTGTATCCCGTTACGGCAAAATCGCCTTCCAAAGCAGCAGCAACGGCAGCGTCACACGGGCCACCTTCAACAACCCACCCATCAACCTCGTCGACGCATTCGTCGTATCCGACCTCTTCGACTTCCTGCACTCGCTGCAGCCCGCCCCCAATAAAACAACCCCCAAAGTCGTCGTCTTCGACAGCGCCAACCCCGACTGGTTCCTCGGCCACTACGACCTGCACAACATCGAGCTGCCCTTCACACCGACCAAATCCGACATCTTCAGCCGGGTCATCGATTGTACGCGTTACATCCTGAACACCTCCAGCACCGCGTTCATCGCCGAGATCAACGGCCGCACGATTGGTCTCGGACAGGAACTCAGCATCCAGATGGATATGCGGTTTGCGGGCCCCCACGCGCTCGCAAGCTCGTTTGAAAACTCCATCGGCCTCACAGCCGCTGCGGGGGGTCAGCCTTTCCTAGGACCCGTGATCGGCAAGGCGCGCGCAATGGAGTACTTGCTGGGCGCGAAGGCCTTCGATGGCCCTACCGGGGAGAAATTGGGCCTCTTCAATACCTACTACGACACGACGGAGCAGCTTCGAAGCGAAGTCTCCGCGCTTGCCGAACGGATTGCGCTCTTCCCGCAACACTCGATCAACGATACGAAAGTGACGCTGAGCCTGCTGAATCCGACGATTGCTTCGCTGGATGACCAGCTCGGTAGGTTCATTACTCTGATGAACTTGCCGGAGGATCAGGCGACGATTGCCAAGTTCATTGAGGTGTCGGGGAATCAAACGGATGGTCTGTTTGAGCTTGATCTTCCTGAGTCGTCGGTCCAGGCTGTGAGGGATGGTGTTTACCTATGATTGGGATGGAATTATTAGGTAGCCCAAGGTAGATGTGAGGTGGGGTGTGGTCAAAGACATGTATCTATAATCATCAAGTCTGGTTCTTTCGGTTCCGACGAAGATATGTTCGCAGGTCACTAGCTTAGCTTAGTCATTTGTACTCTTCATCGAAAACATCATTGCCTCAGTCCCTCAGACGTGTTCCAAGCCGGGCGCCAAGCCCCTTCGGGTTAGCGATGCTGACTACGCAGCCGGGCGGTGCCGCCCTCCTGCTGCATAGTCAGCCATGCTAGCCCGAATAGGCTTAGCGACCAATTTGCTGGCCAATGGGGCAATGGCACGTCTGAGGTACTGAGGCAAAAACATCACTCATCACCCATACAACCAAATTGATCTAAGACTTTGACCACGATACGCATTCTGCCATCAACCCCAGATTAGCTACCTGGGTACACACGCAATTCCACTTCTCAACCCGCCCCCACACCCATGATGGCCACTGACCTGACTACCCCAGCTAATCGATCGCACACGTACGTACGTACGTCCTCATAATGTTGTAACTGAATGCAGGCTGATTAGTGTAGATCAGCAGTATAGGTAAAGTACGTTCCTTGTCTGGTCCGCTCAAGCCCATGAATGGGGTGCACGAAGCTTACCAACTGATCGCGCTTTCCATTAGCGCCCCGGCGTCCATCATGCATAAACAACAAGTGCCAGTGAATGTGCTGGATTTAGCACGCTCTTTTCTCCGGCAGTCTGCACATGTTCTTTCTTTCCAAGAGAAAAAAAACACTCAGTTTGAAATCCAAACGTTTCTCCAAGCCCGCACGTATTACTCTAAGCTTTCCAAATGGCTACGAAAACAATGGAAGTAGACCTGAGCTCGAAGTTCTATCCAGAACCATTTCCAGATGGCCTTCCCATCATCAACCTGGCAAGGATCAGCTTGGCCAAACTTCTCGATGGCGACGAGCAGGAGGCCGCCCTGCTCTTCGATGTCTGCAAAGACAAAGGATTTTGCTACCTTGATCTTATGAGCCATGAGAAGGGCGTGAAGCTGGTCAAAGAGGCCGAGCAAGTGCATCAGGCGGCGAAAGAATTCTTTGGCGCCCCTGTGGACGAGAAGCGAAAGTTCAAAACCCGCCCTCCGGAGACGGGCCTCCTCGATACAGGGTGCGTACAGTCTTTGTATACATGCTCGTCTACGTGTGTTGGCTTACAGAATTTTTACAGATACAGAGAGACGGGATGCGATGCGGAAGGAAACCCAAACAAGATGGAAATGGTCAACGTAAGAGCTGCTTCCTTCAATTCAATCGTGAAGATTTGGCTGACTCGGAGATATAAAGATTGCCCAATCCGGATTCTTCTCCGGCACGGAAGACTACGAACTTCCCCCCTTCCTCGCGCCCTACGAGACTCTCTTCCGCTCAATCCTGCGCGACGCAAACGTAATCCACAACGTGATCCTCTCCGTCCTCGAGAAGCAGCTCCAGATTCTTAGCGGCACTTTCACCTCCATCCACCAATTGACCCAAAACTCTGGAGATTTCGTCCGCGTTCTCAACTACCCCAGCCCTAAAGACGGAAAGCCGCTTGCGGAGCCCCCGACGCCCCCTCATCGCGATGCCGTTAGCGTTGCCCTACTGTTTACCTGGCAGGGCGGTCTGCAGATCACTAATGCGCCTAATGAGTATAAGCGGCTGGACACGGAGCTTGACCCGGAGGAAAGCTGGTTCTACGTTCCTCCGCTTCCAGGCCATGTCATTATGAATTTGGGAGACGTGATGCACATCATGACCAACGGGCTGCTGAACTCGGGCAAGCACCGTGTGGTGACGCCGCCGGGTGTGCAGGGAAAGCACCAGAGACTCAGCGTGCTGCTTGTGGCGCGGCCGTGGGCGGAGGCCAAGATGCGGACGGTGGACAGTCCGTTGGTGAGGCCGGGACAGTACCTCGATTCGGATCTCACGGCTAGGGAATGGGGTCGAGAGAAGGTTTTGAGGATCATAGGACTTGCTGATAAAGCGAAGTATGGCAAGAATTGAGATCTTCGGAGAGCGGAAAGTGCCGCGGTCCTGGTGTGTCCTGGTGTGTTGTGGTTATTGTAGAGATGTTGGCAGGGAACTTGTCTTTTGAGTTAGTTGAACCACTTTCCCAAACGAAGCCCCACCAGCCACCCAGTTCTTGACTCAACGAGGGTCGTACAGTACATCTCATGCAGACTGCATTTAAAACATTTTCTCCTCCCAATTTTGGCTTAATTGACTAGTCGGCCTTGCAAAACGCTTCAAATATTCATACAGCCTATCTCACTCCAACAAGTGTCATAGTCAGGTTCTCTAGTCCACGTCCTTTCCACTCCTGGCTGCACCCTTCAATTTAACATTCTCCGCTGCGTCGGTCTCGTCATCACGAGGATTTGAAACGAATCCTCACGCACAATGCCCTCCAAGCGAATTGACTGCTACTTCCATCAACACTGCAGCGCCTGCTTGCTGTACATGCTCGGCGAGTACCTAGTGGCCGTTTCAAACTGATCGTGTCTGCTCCGAGCCTGGGCTAGATATGGTCTTGTTCGCTCCCTTCCCCTCACATGCACTTCGGGGTCTGCGGTATGCGCGTACAGTCTGGTCCAGATGTGGTCCGCATCCGTGGAACAGGAGAGATATGCATGTGTCAGCGACAACAGCGAGTTATGCATCTGTCATATTGGTCCAGTGACATCGCAGTACAGCGTGAAATCTCGTCACAGAACGACATGCAGCTTTTGTTCGTCGCCTTTAGATGGTCCTGGGCCCCATCTCTGGAGAACGCCATCAACTTCTTCTGATTCCTTCAACATAGAGATCTTTGAACCACATTCACTAACATAACATCCGAGACGAAGCATTTCAACATGGCAGAAGCGAACCTTTTGGCCCAAGCGGTGGAGCCCATAGCTATCATCGGCATGGGTAAGTATTTCCTGTCTCTGAGACGACTGTACCCCACCTGAGCCTCACTGACCACTTCACAGGCTGCCGCTGGCCCGGTGAGGCAGGGAGTCCGTCGGACGTGGACACACCAAACGCTTTATGGGAGTATCTGCGTGCAAAGAAAAACTCATACAGCGATTTCCCTTCCGAACGCGTGAACCTGGAATCCTGGTATCACCCAGAGACGGGCCGGCCCGGATCCTTTTACACGCGCGGCGGCTGTTTCCTGAACGAAGACCCGCGCCAGTTCGATCCCACCTTCTTCGGCATCAAGCCGCAAGAAGCAACGAGCCTGGACCCTGCGCAGCGCAAGCTGCTCGAGGTAGTCTATGAAACGCTGGAGTCGGCAGGCGCCTCGCTCGAGACGTTGTCCGGCTCCAAGACGGGCGTCTTCGTAGGCAACTTCAACTATGATCATCAGCTCATGCAGTACCGCGACACGGAGTATCCTGAGCCGTACGGCATCTCCGGCGGCGGCATCGCGCTGCTGAGTAACCGTATCAACTACGTCTTCAATCTGCACGGCCCTAGTCTGACGCTCGACACCGCGTGCTCGAGCTCCATGTATGCGTTGCACTTGGCGTGTATGTCCATCCAGTCCGGCGAATGCACGGCCGCTATCGTTGGGGGCTCCAACCTCATCTTCACGCCTGAGTGCCAGGTCTTCTCGGCCTCCCTGGGAGCGGTCTCGAGAAGTTCTCGATGCCAGACTTTTGACGCCGCGGCGGATGGCTATGCCAGAGCCGATGGGATCGGTGCGCTGTACATCAAGCCGTTGAAGCAAGCTATTCTTGACAATGACCCGATACGAGCGATCATCAGAGGCACTGCCATCAATGCGTACGTATTTTTCGTTTTTCCCCGTTTGCCATCGAAATGTCTGTTGATTTGATTATCAGGAATGGTCGCACGGGCGGCATCACACACCCGGATCCGGATGGGCAAGAAGGTGCCATTAGAAGAGCGTATGAGCGGGCGGGCAATCTCGATCCCAACGAAACGTTTTACTTCGAATGCCACGGCACGGGAACGCCAGTCGGCGATCCGCTTGAGGTTGAAGCGATCGGCAGGTTCTTTGCAAAGAAACGGCTGGCGGATCGTCCTTTGCATATTGGATCGGTAGGGCTCCTTTTGTTGTTCAAACGTTTTCCCCACTGACGCTTAGGTAGATCAAGAGCAATATGGGGCATTGTGAACCAGGTGCGGTTTAGATTTCTGTCAGACTGATGGTTTCTCGGAGGGAGCTTCGACATACTGAAAAAATGATAGCGAGCGGTATTGCGGGAATCATGAAAACTGTTCTTGCCCTCGAACACGGCGTCGTCCCTCCCATCCTCGGACTCAAGAAACTCAATCCCAACAGTGAGCTTTCCGAGTCATTCTGTTGTCCATAAAGAGCCACTGACATGCGTTTCTAGTCAATCTCCAAGACGGGAAATTGAGAATTGTGCAAGAGATGACGGGTTGGCCGGTAGGAGAGTTGCGAAGAGCAAGCGTCAACTCTTTCGGATACGGGGGTGCTAATGCCCACACGATTCTCGAGTTCATCGAACACCTTGCACCCGGCTGCGGAGGTGTTGAAGCTAGAGTAGAGGGACATGAATCATCTGGTCTTGTGAACGGCCACAAGAGCCACTTGAACGGTTATACGAACGGCACGAACGGGACAAACGGTCATTCCGTTCCGTTCAGACGCCAGTTTTTGCTTACCTTCTCTGCGCACAACGAGTTAACGCTCAGACGAAATGTTGCGGCCTTCCGTGATCGCGCCGGGAAATACGACATTCTCGACCTGGCCTATACGTTGGGCTGCAGGCGCTCAAAGCTTGCCAGCAGAACTTGCGTCGTAGCTTCGCAGGACACGATGGTCGGTTCTCTGGATGTTGAGGGTCTCACGATCTCGAAAGCAATGGGGTCGCGGAACTTGAACCTTGGCTTTGTCTTCACGGGTAGGTACTTCTTCTCGAGGAAGACGTGGGTGAAGCTAATGCTCTGAAGGTCAGGGAGCACAGTGGGTTCAGATGGGTCTTGATCTTATGGATAGTTTTCCCACATATCTGCAGAGTATTCGTAATATGGACCGTGCCCTGAAGAGTCTGACTGAGGCCCCAAGTTGGACAATTGAAGGTCGGTCACATCCATCCTGCTTTCACTGCTTAGGCGCGAGAGAAAGTCTGACGGGGAATTTTAGCTGCGTTGCATGCACCCGAGGAATCGAGTATGGTCCAGCAAGCAGCTATGTCTCAGCCACTTGTCACGGCTATTCAAGTTGCTTTGGTTGACTTGCTCTCGTCGTGGAACATCAAACCTGTTGTCTCTATCGGCCATTCGTCAGGTAAGACACTCCAATGATATTAGGAGTTTCCAGCTGCACTTCACTAAGTCTGAGATTAGGGGAGATAGCAGCTACCTACGCTTCCGGGCTCTTGAGCGCTGCAGAAGCCATCGTGGTTGCATACGCTCGTGGCCGCGCAGTCTCCAGAAACACGAGGAAAGGGGCTATGATAGCTGTTGGCGCAGGTAGAGAGGCTATCGGCCCATGGTTAGAGGATCTTGGCTCTCTTACAATCGCTTGCTACAATTCTCCCGAAAGCTTGACAATCAGTGGAGATCCCAACGAGGTTCAAAGCCTGAAGGAAAGGTTGGACAGCCAAAGCATCTTCGCCAGGCTGTTGCACACAGACGGGAATGCCTACCATTCAACCCACATGAAAGCGTTAGGGGAACGTTACGAGGGAGAACTCGCCCATATGCTTTCCCAGCTCTCTCCGACCGACAGAATCCCAGGATATGATCAGAGGGATTTCTTTTCTACGGTTTACGCTGATCTCACGAAGAAACGTCCGGACGCACGATACTGGCGTCGGAACCTTGAGTCTCCCGTCCGGTTCAGCCAAGGACTGTCCAAACTTGCAGAGACCGTACACCTTCATTACCTCATCGAGATAGGGCCCCATTCAGCTCTCCAAGGCCCAATTCGTCAGGTCGGTCAATCATTGAAAGCAAGCAAGCTACCCCCATACTTGGCGACTCTCCTGAGAAAGAAGGACGGGGTTGAAAACGTCTTGTCTACAGCTGGAGCTTTATTCGTCAACGGCCACGATGTCAACCTGCTACGCCTGAACTCCATGGAAGACTATGATAGCCTCACCAACACCGTCTCTGGTGGTAGAATTGGCAAGTTGATTGTGGATCTGCCCAAGTACCAATGGCAATACAATCGCATGTTTTACTTCGAGAACCGCTGGACGCGAGAATTCCGCCTTCGGACTCATCCGCGCCACGATTTGTTGGGCTCGAGGAGCCCAGGCGGAAATCGAAATGAGCCCGTGTGGAGAAATGTGTTGACGACGAAGAATGTCCCGTGGTTGCAGGATCACAAAGTTAGCCCCCCTGCCTATCATCAATCGCATTCGTGCCAGCACGCTTACGAATGTCTAGATCGGAACGAACGCGGTGTTTCCGACGACTGGCTATCTTGCTATAGCCGTGGAAGCTGCGTTGCAAGCTGCAGAGGTCCATGCGATTGACATCTCTCTCATCCAAAGCTTCGAGTTTCAGGACGTCTTGCTTTCTGCTGCACTCCTCATTCCTGACGACGACCGTGGTCTGGAATTGCTTACCAGTCTCCGGCCAGAACCTGGGAATGCCACCAGTAACGGGGCGCAATGGAGCTTTACTGTGACTTCCGTTATGAATGCAGATGGCGACGATGTGTTTACGGAACACTGTCACGGCAACGTTGCATACTCTTTTGAATCACAAGGTATTTTCGCGCTTCCAGATCTTTTATTCGTTGTCGCTAATAAAAGTAGATTTATTAGAAGCAGCCACTTTGGACCCGATCCCAGCACAAAAGCCGGTCTCGTCCACGAGATGGTATGATTCCTTTGACAGTGTTGGGCTGAATTACGGACCCACGTTCCAGGGACTGTCCAAAATCCAAGTCCACGGAAATGGGGACACGCGAGAGGCCGAAAGTCTGCTGTCGTCGAACCCAACCAAGGACATAATGAATGGAGAATCCCGCTATCTCTTACACCCCGCTACACTCGACTCAGCATTGCAATTGGCCATCATTGCATACCACAGAGGTCGCGCCAGCGAGTGCGGTTCGGCGTTCTTGCCTGTTTCCGTTGGGAGTCTCAGTATCCAAGTCACGCCCACTTCCACTACCAGGACTCAAGCTTTCCACAGAGCAGGCGCCAAGACTACCCGCTATGATGAGCGCGGATTTGCGAGCAGTGTCACTGTTGTTGCCGATGCTGACGGTGGTGCTCAGATTGTCAGAGCTACAGACATCACGTTCGTTGCGTCTCAGGCTGATTCGACCCCGCAGCCGAGCGAGCATGCGGCGCCTTTCACAAGAATGAGTTGGAAGCCGGACTTTGACCTTCTTACCAGCTCCAAAGTTGCGCGTATGTACCCTCATACCGGCAGCAGTGAGATGCCCGAAGTTCCGCTGCTCGAACAACTCGCCTTGCATCAGATTGTACAGTT
>JAABUX010004172.1_pt1 | contig 18530 bp, 14 predicted proteins | sample 5561851 | NCBI WGS metagenome assembly JAABUX01 (sample SAMN10711883, study PRJNA513361) | rock metagenome | isolation source: Antarctica rocks | place: Antarctica: Victoria Land, Richard Nunatak red sandstone | collected 2016-01-03 | reverse complement strand
AATGCGCAGACGCAGTTGCTGAATTAATGAGACTAACTCGCAATAAGTGGAAGTATTATCAACGAGGTCTGAGGGCCAAGGAGCTTATCCTGTCTGCATTACAGACCTCCTTGTAACCCCTTCAGCCTTGATACCCTTTATCTCCTTCAAACATTTGGTCGGCTTCAAACTTTTCTTGTTGCTCCCGAAACAAACTAATATCACTCGTCGGCCCCTTTCTTCCCACCTCTACATCGACAATATCTTTTCCGAGTGGTAAGGTAATAAATTGGCTTTTAAATGTGTGCTGTTTTTTCTTACCCGAAAAATGCTCTTTCTGTTCCTTTTGGTCAGAAGGGCGTGACCGTGGCTGTTCCATGCTATCCACAATTAATTTAAATTCCGTCAATAGTTCTAGGGCGATCACGTAATCACTATCATTTTTTTCAACTTGTTCAAGTATACTGGCAGGCAAAATTTCTCTGAGAATTACAAGCCAGTAATGAAAGGTATCGTTAGCTTTAGTTTTTGAGATGCCAAATTGTAACCCTAAAATTTCAAATGTTGGCATTTGCCTTAAATAAAACAAACACAAACATACCTCTGATTTTATCTCTAGTTTTGGCTTACGTCCTCCCCCTTGATGATTTATACGTATTTTCTTACTTTCGATTTTAGCTTGGAGACGATTATGATGTATTTCAGCTTGTGCTAACAAATTTTGAAACTGAACGTCGGTTATTCCCAGTATTTGTTTTGTGCGGTGCGGATATTCTTCAATATAATTAAGTGGATTTTTCATGTTGGTACACGGTCAAAATTCCGTTTTACCATGTTTTTGACGCCGAGATGATATTTCGGACAGGTCTGTTGGGATACTGGGGACCAGGAGAAATCCTGGGAGCGCCTCTTTCCCGGCTTAATCCTTACTTTATGCAATGCATTACCAATGTAAAGGTGAGTATGTTGTCGCCAATGCTGCTGGATCGATCGCTAGATGTATTACTCGGTCAATTTCAGCAAACTGAACAGCTGCTGAGCATTCTCCACAGCCAGCCGGTTTCCCTAAGGTTATGGCAATTCTTAGTCTGGCTAAGCCAAAAGTTTGGCCGCGACGTTGACCAGGGACGGTTGATTGAATTGCTCTTGACCCATCAGGAAATGGCGGAGGCGGTTTCTACGACGAGAGTGTCGGTGACGCGGCTGCTACATGTTTATGAATCGGAGGGAAGGCTTAAGCGGCATGCGAAGCAGTTGATTATTACAGGAAAAGGGGGTACAGCAAAATGCTCATTGAGCAACGAGCTTTAACTTCAGCGCACTTATTTTGTGGAGGAGGGGGCGATACAGATGGTGCTGTTAGGGCAGGGTTCAAACCTTTGTGGGGAATTGAGAATGATCGATATGCAGCAGCAGTTTTTCGCCACAGATTTCCCGAAACAATGCTTATTGAAGCAGATGTCAGAACCTTGTCAGATGACTTTGTTCGATCTCTCCCAATATCAAATTTGTTTGTCTTCGGCAGTCCTTGCCCGGATTTTTCCACAGCTGGACGTAGAGCAGGAATTGATGGCGTTCGTGGAAGCTTGTTTTTTGAAGGACTCCGATTTTTACGACTTAAAAAGTTTCAAGCTTTCATCTTTGAAAACGTGCAAGGAATTTTCAGCAGCGGTAACGGCTCAGACTTCAAAAAAGTCATCTCAGCGTTTAGGGAACTGGGGTATGTGGGGGGATGGCAACTCAGAAACGGCAATCGCTGGGTGCCACAAAACCGACCACGAGTCTTCGTTGTTGGTCATCTCAGGGAATATTCAATGTCGCAAGATTGAGCCAGATAGACGAACGCTGCAAGAATGCCTGGATGATGGCGAAACAATCGTAGACCAATCTCCCAGCAGCTCACGCACTTTAGATGACTCGGCACCTTCAGAAAAAGCGTCGGCGGTTCAAAAGAAAGCTGTGGTGTACCGCAGCGCGACGGGCGATCGCCTCTACACAGAAGTCGCCCTCACGCTCCGCAGCCTCGCCAACACTGGCGGCAAACACCAGGGCGGCGGTGGAGCCTGGAAGGTAGTTGAGTACAACGGTGAAGATGGCATTGTTCCTAACGAGATTGAAGATATTTGTCTAAAGCTAAAGCCCTTCCTTGTATAGTCGCGCTACGATTTGGGGCGAGCACTTGCAGGAAAGTCTGATTAACTGATTGGCACTAAGTGTAACTCTCAGCCCAGCTTTAAGCTTCCAGTAACTCCTTTGGATTGTACTGAGAGGAGTCGTCAGCGGCAGGAAGTTCACGGATAAAAGAGCGCATAACCTGTGCCATAGGAATTCCTTGGCGCGTGGACTCTGCATCGAGGCGAGCGAATTCTTCATCACTTAACCAAATCTGTAATTTTTTCTTCCGCTCTATTTTCATAGTTTTTTCGCCTTAATGACTTTTAGGAGTATTTTAGGAGTATCATAGGAGTTGTGCTTAAGGAGGCGTAGCAGCTAATAACCAGTAGTTAGACCACTGGCTGCTTGCAGGCATAGCTGATTGTAGGTAGCTACTCATTTCGTCAAAAGTCATGTAGGCAAATTGTTCTATTTAAATCAGGAGCTGTTCTAATGACTAGGTTATCTGAAAACTAGTTGGAATGTCATGTGTCCGAGTAGAGAGCGCCCGGCGACAGTCAATCGGAAAGCTGGCTCTGGTGCTCTATCTCATCAATGCATCCAGGGCAATGTGACCAGGGGCTGCTAGTGGCAGCGGAGAGTAACACACTTTTTTCTCACGCATCACCCGATTCTTCCAAAGACTACACAGTACGGGCGAGGAATCTTATCGGGGGGAGTTAAATATAAAACTCTTATTCGGGGCTTTTACCAATTATGAGTAGTCCTTCATCTTTATTTACTGGCTTAAGCGGAGAGGATTCACAGCGAGTATTTACGCAGACAGACCCCAGAACACTTAAGCCACATCCCCAGAACTGGATTATCTATGGCAAGGACGAGGATGTAACTGAGCTAATCGACTTAATACGCATGTCTGGATGGGTAAAGCCATTGGTCGTTACCTCCACAGGCACTATAATCAGCGGTCATCAGCGATGTAAGGCTGTACTGGCATTGGGGTGGGAGAGCCTTCTTGTAGAGGTGAGGGAGTTTCCTAATGAGCTGGCCGAACTGGAGGCGTTGCTGCTAGAGAACGCTAGCAGGCTCAAATCCACTGAGCAGAAGGTGCGGGAAGGGGAAGCGTGGAAGGAGGTTGAGACATTTAAAGCCAACCTTAGACGTCATGCCAGCCTTAAAAACGGAAACCATTCCCCCGTTCCGGAAAATTTTCCGGAACGGGAAAAAGGAGATTCGCGCGATCTCATTGCCAAGCGCGTCGGCATAGGTTCTGGCCGCACCTACGAAAAAGCAGCTCAGGTCGTTAGCGTCATCGACTCAGACACCCAAAAAGGTGATCTGGTTGCCGCTCAAGGACTCCGCCAAGTATTGAACGAGAAAAGCGTAGACGCTGCTCATACGCTGGCCAAGAAACCCCCACCAGAGCGGCAGGCGATCGCGGAACTCATTACCAAAGGCATTGCCAAATCGATCAAACAGGCAGTAAAGATGATCAACCAAAACAACTCTGAAGATTCTAGCAACGCAGATTGTAGCGATCCCTCTCAACCGAGCTTTGCCGGTTTTTCAGTGGGCGACTGGGTAGAAATCAGTGATCAGGCGCATGCGCAAAACAAGATCTACGTTGGTCAAAGGGGACGAGTTGAGCAGCTCCTAGCAGCGGAAAAACAAATCTCGGTTAGCTTTGAAGCTCTAGCGGACAAAATCAGGTTTGAGCCGTGCGAGCTGTGCTTATTGGTCAGATCAGCGCCACAAAGCCCAGTTCGCGTCGGTGATATTGTTTTCATACACATAGAGCGCCACGAAGCCGCCTCACCAGAACAGAGGAGGTGGAATGGATTTTGGGGAAAGGTAACGAAAATTGGCGAAATGGGGAGCGTGAGTATTGACGTGGGCTCCGAATCATTGCAACTATTCCCCCGCGATCTAAAGCCGCTTGATGTACCCAGCGCTGAGTTGCAACAGGTAGTAGAGCGAGTTTTGCAGTTGCGCCGACTTGCGTTGGATGAGGTCGAGGAAAGAATACTGGATGTGCTTCAGCGGCGCGAGTGGTGTACTCCTCACCAACTCATCCACCTGGAAAATATCGAGAAGCTTTATCCCGGCCATAGCAACCGAGATCCCTCCAGCAATGGGAAATCTAACGGGCATCATCCGGGCTACAGTTCCTACGAGCCTCAAATCAATATCTACCCGCGCTAGTTCGATCGCAGCACGGGATATTAAGCGGAACCAATTAAAGTGTTTTTCTTTTTAAAGAGCAAGCAGGAGAGAGCCGTGAGCAGATTGGACAAATTCTCTAGCGCCAACTATATCGGTAATCACACAATCTGGCGCTCTCGTCAAAACAATTCAAAATTAAAAATTCAGAATTCAAAATGAAGAAGAAAATTAATTTTGAACTTTGAACTTTGAATTTTGAATTTAAAAGTGGTCAAGAACTCTTAGCACCTGTGCGCATCCCCACCGAATTGACCGCCTAGCTTTCAAACAACTCAAAACACCTACTAGAGGTAACAAATTATGGTTGCTCAGTTTTCACATGCCCCATTTCCCTACACCGACCAGGAGCAGGCTGCTCGCCAGTTGCAGTACCTGGGTCGTAAGCCAGAAGATGCACGCCTTCGCTTTTTCTATCACGGGACAGACCCGCGAAAGAATGACGACAAAGGGCGAAAACTCGAAGGAATGCAGTGGGAGGCGATCGCAAGATATCAGCGGGATAATCGCGGGGTATATCTGGTGATCAACGCTGGTGGTCACGAAGATAAGGATATTGTCGAATGTAATGCGATTTTCTGTGAATGGGATGATTGCCCAATAGCAGAACAGCTGCTGCGCTGGTCGGCGGTGGGGTTTCTAGAGCCAACATTCACGGTGTACTCAGGGGATAAGTCTGCACAACCATACTGGGTATTTGACCGACAAATCACAGTTAAACAGTGGCGCGAGTTGCAACTACTGGTAATCGAGGTGATGGGAGCAGACCGAGCCAACAAGAATCCGTCGCGGGTGTTCAGGCTGGCAGGTGGGTGGCATTGCAAGCCAGGGAGAGAACCACAGCGCACGGAGATAGTACAAGACTCCGGCATCAAATACTCATATGAGCAAGTGCGCTCAAGATTGCTGGAACTAAAGGCAATGAATAATCCTTCACCCGTGCTCCCTCTAATCCCAGAGCAGGAGACAGGCGCCCCCGACATCGTGAAACTGATTGGAGAATATGTGCCGCTTACCGAATGGGGCGGGGACTTAAAAGGGGACTGTCCTTTTTGCAATGCCGCCAATCAATTTATCGTCAAGTCTCGGACTCAAACTTTCGAGTGTTTGAACTGTCAGGCTGGTGGCGATGCAGATAATTACGCCAGTACTAGTGCTGATTTCCTCAAAAAATACCAGCGCACTTTTAGCGGTGGAAACCAAAGAATACGCTACAAGGATATTTCAGTCCCGGTGCCTTCGTTAGTGCCCCTAGAGGTGTGCTTGAGCAAGGAGTCCCGTGCCCTGCTAGAGTCCGGTGTAAGCCAGGGGGGACGCAATACCCAAGGCGCGAAGTTAGCGCGTGATCTGATTGGGACTGCCTCGCACCTCCAGAGTATTGGCCAGCGGTATGAGGGAGATGCACGGCGCTCTCTGGATGATTATGCAGCGAGATGCAACCCACCACTGCCCGAAAAAGAAGTAGAGGCGATATGGCGATCAGCTTCAAAAGACCGCCCTGGGCCTAGCTGTAAGCCAGAAGGCGTGGAGGCATGCATCCGGGGGTGGTATTGGAATCAACACATCAAGCCGCATCAAATTTACAGTAGTGGATCTAATGGTAGTGGCGGCTATTGCGGTGGTCGGGGTTTTGGTTCTGGCTCTGGTTCTGGCTCTGGTTCTGGCTCTGGTTCTGGCTCTGGTTCTGGTGGTGGCGACAACAACCCACCAGGGTTCGCGGTGACGCTTTGCTCTAGCATCAAGGAGATTCTGCGTCGTTATGATTCTCAATCAATGCGTGACGCAGCCCTGATGGATTTGGCAGCAGGGGTAGACCGGAATTTCCGGGAACTAGAGCAGCTAGCCAAAATCCTCGAATTGGAAACCGAACTGAGCGATGATGCCACGGTGTCAGCTCAGTCTTTGGGGAAACTGCTGAAAACTCGCCGCATATCGCTCAAACCCGAGGATTACTTTGAGAGGGGATTTGCCGAACAGTTGCAAGCGACAGCTGACGCGATGCCAACAGCGGTAGAATACCTGATAACCACGTTCCTGCCGTCTGCGGCTACATGCATTGGCACCTCATCACGGGTGATAGTGAAACCGTCAGCTGGCTATATTCAGCCCCTGGTGATTTGGTCAGCAATTATTGGCCAGTCAGGGGCACTGAAAACCCCGGCTCAGAAGGCGATAATCAAGCCGCTTATCAAGCTAGAAGCGCTCTATTACGAACAATATAAGGAAGCGCTCAAGGATTACAGCGAGCAAATGGCTTACCGCAAAGCCCATGCGTCAGAATTTGATGGAGAGCCAGACCCCATCCCCCCTGTGAGACAGCGACTGGTGACAAAAGATTGCACCATAGAACAGTTGCAGCGGATTCATGGCGAAAATACCAGAGGTATTCTCTACTATCGGGATGAGTTGGCAGGTGGCGCTAAATCTCGCAACCAGTATCGAGGGGGATTCGGGGCTGACTTGGAAGCCGAGTTAGACCAGTTTAACGGGGCAGAAATCATTTACGACCGAGGTGACAAACAGGTATTCTTGGCCAATTCCTGCATCCCCCGGACAGGTGGCTACCAGTGGGAAGTGGCAGCGCAAATGATGGACGAGAATGGGGATTATACGGGGATGAACGCCCGCTGGTTGCTCGATGCGGCTTCTTCACCCAAACCTTATATTGATCTACTTTCTCCTGATGCCGATATAGACACTGGTTTAGGCGACACTCTAATCCAGCTTTACACCCAGCTGCGCAATCTGCCTGATGGTGACTACCTGCTATCCCACGAAGCGAAGGTGTTGTTTCAGGCATTCCAACATCAAAGCGTGGATGAGGCGGAGGCGGAAGACAAATTGGGCCTACAGGTGGTATATCCCAAAAATCAAAGCTATGTGTCGCGGTTAGCGTTATTGCTACATATTGTAAATGCTACGCTGCGGGGCGAGACACCCGCTCCCGTTATAAGTGGTGAAACCATGCTCAAAGCGATCTCCCTGGCGGGATACTACCTGTGGCAGTACCGCATGATTTACAAGCACAATCACCCAGATTCTGGGCTAGAGGGATTGGGATTGAAAGCCCATCGGTTTGCCCAAAAAGCTGGGCATGCTACAGCCTCAACTGTAAAGCGGGGTGTTTCTGCTTTCAAGAAGGTGGTGGTTGGGACGATTCGGCAAGTGTTTGAATCCCTGGCTACATCTGGATGGGGCCGGATTGAAGGGTCAGGGGAAAATATGATTTATATTCCGAACGAAAAACCAAAAAATCAGGTGAAATCGCCAGTTGATAGAGTTGATAGAGTTGATACCAAATTGAGCTTAGTATCAACTGCTCAGAGTCCCCCTGAGACTGGGGGTCAAACCAAAGTTGATAAAATTGATGAAATTGACACAACACATCCATTGGATATTGAGACAGGGCTAGATGAACCTCATTCTTCTCAGCCAGATTCAATCGCTGGTGAAAACAATCAATTTATCAACTCACTGCCGCTACCCCCTATGGGGCAAGACATTCAGCCAGTTGATGACAATACTCAATGCGATCATCAACCGTCAACTGAGTCTAGTCAGTCAGATTCACAACTTGCGGATGAAGAGGAGTTGTTGAATGATGATGCGATGGCATCATGGTATCAACGGCTGAATGCCTGCCAGACCTTGGATGATGCCACAGAGTTTTATACAGCAATGGAAGCACTACCATTCGCACAGCGACATCAGTTTGAATCGAGCGTCCCAGATTCGCTCTGGGCATGGTTGTTTAATTTGCCAGAGTCATCACAGCCAGAGTCATCACAGCCAGAGTCATCACAGCCAGAGTCATCACAGCCAGAAGTGCAACTTCAAGAGTCACCAGAGCCAGAATCTGTGAAAGAGCAAACCCTGGAGGAACTCAAAACCCTGTTGTTGGCCTGCAACACCCTGGCGGCGCTCAATGAACTCAAGCGCACCTACAAGAAAACCATAGGCAGAGCCTATCGTACACTCCCAGAGCTGGAGCAGGCTCAAATCGATGCTCTAGCAGCTCTGGCAGTTCCCTACAAAGTCTTCAAATACCTGGGCGACGAAATCAGGCAGGGGGCTGAGCGATTAATCAAAGGGACGCTGGTATATATAGATCCGCAGACTCCGTTAAGGTCTGCGGATCGTAGGGCGCTGGTATGGGCTCTAAACGGCGTGCCCAGTGGCTGGCTTACTCCGATAGAAGTTAGTTTCAGTTTGCTTAGGGAGGTCGTGAAGGTGCAAAAGCCGAACGAAGATCTTGATGGGAACCATCAACTGGGTTTGATCTGAAACTAGATGAACTTTTGGCCTAAAAATTCAACGCATCAACGGTCGCAAAACCTTCTATCTCTGGCTCTGTATAATATATACAGCAGCAGTTGTACCTGTTAAGTTGCGGTCTTTTAATGCAAGTTAATTTTAACCAAACATCAAGCTGGGAGTTGTTCACAGACCTTTCAGCGCTCAAGGAATACCTTGGTAGCGGCTTATTCAAAGGAATCGGCAAGAAAACAGCAATTAGAATCGTAGATTGGTTCGGTCTAGACACGTTCAAAATCCTAGATTCTGATATTTCTCGCCTAGCTGAAGTCGGAGGAATTGCGTCTAATCGGATGGGGGCAATTCAATCAGCCTGGGCAGAAAGTAAGACATCCCCTCATCGAGCTGCAATGTCACTCCTTCTTGGTCTAGGGGTTTCGTTGAACTTGAGCTTAAAGATTTGCCAGTATTACAGCTCTACCACTTTAGATATCCTCAAGAGTAATCCCTACCAACTAGCATTAGATCTAGACGGGGTGGGATTCAAAACAGCCGACGATTTAGCGCTGGCATTAGGTATCGCTCCCGACTCTAAACTACGCTCCTCTTCGGGCTTGCTGCACACTTTGAAGGAATCTAGTAGTGATGGGCATTGTTATTTGCCTATGGATGTATTAATAGAAAACTCTATTTTGCTCCTAAGTAGAGCGGAATATATTCCATCGCCGATTGAACTCCACTCTATCCTCATGCAATTGATTGATAGCAAAAACATCCTTGAAGGACCGAGTTCAAAGACTATTTATCTGCCTCCCTTTTATCGAGCCGAACTGACCGTAGCGGGGAATATTATCGGTATGACGCCGTTGCGCCGTCATACCGATAATATTAGGCTCAATCATAAGATTGCTGAGCTAGAACAGTGGTTATATAGCCAGGCCGGGGGGCGGGAAGAATACTTAAGCCAAGAGCAAGTTCTGTCATCAGAACAAAAAGCTGCTTTAGCGATGGCAGAACTCCATCAAATCTCCATTCTTACAGGTGGCCCCGGCACTGGGAAAACCTTTACTCTGCAAGCTCTAATGCGGCGGTTAAGCGGTAAATTCGACGTGGCTTTAGTTGCCCCAACAGGTAAAGCGGCTAAGAGGTTGGCTAGCCTTGCCGGACACGATGCTAAGACTATTCATCGGCTTTTAGAATGGTCAATGGTTGCCGGGAGGTTTGACCGAAATCAGTCAAACCCGCTCAAAGAAAACTTTGTCATCGTTGATGAGGCAAGCATGGTTGATCTGTTCTTAATGAACTCCTTGCTCAAAGCCCTCCCCTCCAAAGGAAAGTTGTTACTGGTTGGCGATCAAGACCAATTACCATCGGTGGGGCCGGGGATGGTACTGAGGGATTTAATTAACTCCGAGCTAATCCCTTTAACGAGATTGACATTGATTAGGCGGCAGCAGAATGGTAGCGATATTATCACGGCAGCTCATCAAATCAATCAAGGAATCACGCCTAACCGGCAGACCGTAAAAAATCCAATTGCAATTGATTCGAGGTTATCCGATTGTTTGTGGGTTGAGGCATCATCTCCAGAGATGGCATCTGACGAAATTATCAAAACTCTGGAGTCCTTAAAAAACTCTGGGTTCAACTTGAGGAGTGATGTTCAGGTACTGACCCCCATGAAGAAGGGTGCTGCCGGAACTAACAACTTGAACACCCTGCTTCAGTCATACGTCAATCCCAAATATTTTGAGAATAATGAATTACTTCTGGGTGAGGATATTTGGCGAGGAGGCGATCGCGTTATTCAAACCCGCAATGATTATAATACTGGGGTGATGAATGGGGAAGAGGGCGAGATAGTAGCAGTAGATAAAGATGCACAACAAATACTAGTTGAGTTCGAGGGAGATGCAATTGCTCCCTACACTGCCTCTACAATTAGTGATATAATACATGCTTATTCGCTCACTGTGCACAAGAGCCAGGGAAGTGAATATCAAGTTGTTATTGCCCCCATACTTATGTCGCATCGCCGGATGCTGACGCGGCAAATATTGTACACTGCTATAACTCGCGCCAAGACTTTATTCATTGGGGTTGGTCAACTTAAAGCGCTAGAAATTGCTGTTCGTACAGACAGACCAGTCCAACGATATACTCAGCTAACGCAGTATTTAATTTCGCCCACACTCCCAGATTTTCCAAGGTCTGACTCTTCTAATCCAACCGAAAAATTAACCTCGGTTCAAGGCCGACTTAGAGAACTCGGATTGACAGCATCCAAGGGTCAGATGACTAAAATCGGTAGCTTGGCCCTCCAGCTATTCGAACTAACTTATGGCGCTCGTCCCTGTAGAAAACCGGAGCGAATTGGTGGGATGCAATTTACCACTTACCACTATCCAGAGCAAGCTTTAGCACTTCTCGACCAGGCGATTCGTCAGGTGTTATCAGACTAAAGGTCAGACTTGATACCCTCATCGAAAGCGTGCAAGTATTTTTTGTAATAGTTCTACCTGTTTGGAATTCTTGCATTCTTGTATTCAAAATTCAAAAAAAAGAAAAAAATTACTTTTGAATTAATCAAAATTGGGTGCAGGCCCCCTGAATTATGTGACGGCTGACTAACAAGAACCAAGTTTCAGCTCGGAGCTGCCTCGCTTCCCAAGTTCTTCACTTTCGCGTCATAAAATTGAGCATCAAATGCTCCGCGAAAGTTGGTTGAAACAGCAATTTGATTGACCCGAATCTCAATGTTGTCTAAATTCCTGCTAGCTTTTGTTACCTTGCTCGCAGCTATACCTCTCTGCTCGCTCGCATCTGGCTGTCACGAGCAAGTTTTGAACTCAGACGGCACGCTCAAATGGACGAATTATGTGAACGTTGCCGAGGTTCTCTAGTTTTATCGGGTAGATTCCTCTGTGAAAACAACTAGCTAGTTAACCATTTGACCACTTTTGAATTGGTTCGATTCCCACCCTCATATTCCCTTTTCTAACCACGAGCTAGACACTTTCTAGTTACTTGGCTTAAAAATATCGTGGTTAGCTCTATAAAATTCTGCTCAATCTGATCGCTATTACTGACAACAAAATTCGTCGCTTTTAGGAGATTTTCATGTATACCTTGAAGAGCCGGTATCCTCATGGGCGTTCTCATCGAGCTTTAATTTTGATGATTCTATTCGCCTTCAGCCTAATGCTATCTGTTATTCCAATTACGATTGGCTTTCACTCAATCGCCGTCGCAGCAGGATCTCGCGGACGAGTTGCAGTTAAGAACGGTACTGTAGTCAGCGATCAGGGGACATTACTCCGTGGCGTAACTATGCAGATTGATGCGCCTGGACAATACACAACCAATGCGGCGATGTCGCCCAACAATTGTCAGCAAGTACATGATCTCAAGCTAAATACTGTGCGGTTTGACGTAAAATTAAGCACGGCTTCGGGAGGGCCACAAACTTTGAGCAATCAGCTGCCCTACCTTGACAAGGCAGTAGAATTTGCCGCTCAAAATGGGCTGTATTTATCAATTGAAAACACTACCAATCCGGGAAATTACAATTTGGATGAACTCAAAAGTTTTTGGTCAGTAGTGGCTGGTCGTTATAAAGACAGGACACATGTTTTCTATGAAATGACTAATGAGCCAGTTGGTTGGTATCCCAGTAATTATTCAACGCAAAATATTGCTGACTTAAAATCCGTCTATGACATTATGAGAGCATCGGCTCCTCAAACTCATATCGAACTTTGGGATTTTCCCAATTTTCAAGATGCTCAGACAACGATTAACACTCTTAAGAGTATGAGCGGCATAAGCTACTCCAACGAGAGTGTTGCCTTTCACTATTACGATGGGACTCCCGATGAAATCGCCACCGTCAAGCAAACCTATCCCTTGTTTATGACTGAAGTGACCTCGACTGATGGCAATGGCGGCGGTCCAGTTCGAGTTGACACAGCAACTCACTTGGAGACCCTAGAAAAGCTAGGGGTTAGCTGGATTAGCCTAGAAGGAAAAAATGGCGATTTTAGCACTCTCCAAAACAACATTTTGTCGGCTATGCATTCTGCTGGTTACGACTGGTCAAGCGATCGCTCAGGCGTTCCTACTACTCCATCACCAAGTTCTACTAGTCAAGGGGCTTTAGATCGGTCGGGTTGGACTGCCACAGCTTCATCCAACGGCAACGCCGATCAACCTTTCAAGGCGCTCGATGGAGACTATAGTACCCGCTGGTCAACGGGAATAGCTCAAGCGGCTGGTCAGTATTTTCAAGTGGACATGAAAAGCCCCAAGACTTTTAGTAAAATCGCTCTCGATTCTACTGGGGATGATAACGATTATCCCAGGACGTACCAAGTTTATGTTTCTAACGATGGCGCAACTTGGGGTAATCCGATTGCCAGCGGTAACGGTAGTGGTCTAACGAATATTACTTTCTCTGCTCAATCAAGCCAATATATTAAAGTTGTGCAAACTGGCAGCGATCCTAAATCTTGGTGGTCAATTCGAGAAGTTTACGTTTACCCTTGAAAAACCCTAGCATAAGAATCCCTATCTAGAAGCAAGTAAGGCGCGATCGGGTGCGTTCAATAATCCCTGTGTTTTAGCTCGAGTTTCATGATTTATCATGAAACTCGATGCCTGTTAATAATTGGGCGATCTGAGCGGATTGCCTTGTGGTTTAAACGAATGCTCCGACTAAAATAGAAGACAATGATACAATTGCTAACAGGAAGTGACCAAAACAATTCGCGCCTTGACTATTCGGATTAAAGATTATGGCTTTGTTCAACCCCGGCTGCTCCACCAGTGTGCAGCAGCCGGGGTTGAAGCAGCACTACAAGAAAAGAGCCACCTCTGGTCACGGAGCGATTGAGCTGGTTGAGGGTGTTGTGTACCGACTCGAACGTAACTAGAAGATTGAGCAGCGCCAGGGAAGCGATCGCTTTTTTCAGATTGAATATTAGCCAAATACGTTCGTCCTGACAAGCGTGATGGCATTTATTTGCCTGGTGTTTCTGAGAGAATCGAGCCTCTATATCACAGTTTTGTTGACAACAAAAGCTGGATTTTTCAAAATGCGGAAATGTCGTAGTCAGAAAAAGTGTTTGAGATAAATAATATTTAGCAGTTTAAAAAAAAGATGAAACTATTGTTAGTACAGTCCGACCATCGCATTGCTGACGAGCTGGCATCAGACCTCACGGAGCAACATTATTTAGTCGATGTTGCCAGTGATGGTCAAGCAGGTTGGGAGCTAGTAGAGGCATTTGCCTATGACTTGCTCGTTCTAGACGTGATGCTACCAAAGCTGAGTGGGATTAGACTTTGCCAGCAGTTGCGTAACTGCGGCAAAAGCATGCCCATTCTTCTACTGACTGCTCGATCCAGTAGTGAGGATAAAGTCATGGGGCTAGATGCAGGAGCAGATGACTATGTAGTCAAACCCTTTAACCTCCAAGAGTTAGGCGCCCGAATTCGCGCTTTACTTCGCCGGGTGAGTGCTCACAAATCCCCGATTCTTAAGTATGACAAATTGAGCCTTGATCCGGCTGCGTGTGAGGTCACCTATTCCGGGCAACCCTTGTATCCGACCCCAAAAGAATATTGCCTTCTAGAGCTGTTCCTGCGTAATCGAGGTCGTCTGTTTAATCGGAGCGTGATTCTAGATCAGCTGTGGAATGAAGAGCCGCCCGAAGAGGATACTGTCAAAGCCCATATCAAAGGGGTGCGGCATAAATTGAAATTAGTCGGGGCGCCCGCTGATTTGATTGAGACAGTTTATGGCCTGGGCTACCGGCTCAATCCAAAGTATTAACCAGCGGAATAATTACGCTCTCGTTGAGTGTTAGCTCAAAGTAAAAACTTGATCGCGCGGATGGCGCTGACCACTTGCTCTGACCTGACTTCGAGATCAGCTTGCAAGCCGCTCCTCCTCCCGTGACCTCTGAAGGGCGGCAGGGCAAACGCATCTTGTCAATAAGCCTACTTCAGTAACAATCAAGCCCAGTTAGAATCGCATTAATCCTTGCTTATTGACACTCACCTTGACTTGACCTCACGCGCTCAGAGACAAACAAGTTGAGCGATAAATCCTGGTTCTTCGTTGATTCACGAATCTTGCCTGTTGTCAAGAGTAATTTAGATGCGTTTGCCCTGTGAAGGGCGGTGGTTGGCGCTGAGGGCTGTTGTAGATAAGTATGCCTTATCAATTTCCCAAGAGCAGTCTGGGGAGTAATGATTTGCCGTACTTATGAATACAGTGTAAGGCGGGTTTGACCCCTATAGATTACCAAATGTAACTTTGGTAATCTAATTAACAGTCGTGTTTAAACTGGGTCAATGAAAATAGCGGGGCATGGACAAGCGAAGATTTTGTCGCCAGACGAGATCGAGCGTCTGTTCCAGGACGGATTAGTCGGAAACCGGGACAGGGCATTGTTTGGATTGTGTTTGTACACAGCGAGTCGCATTGCCGAAGCATGTTCAATGCCATCGATGGATGTCTATGATCAAGCCGGAGAAGTCGTCTCAAAGATTCTTTTGCGCAAGGGTAACACTAAGGGTAAAATATCAACGCGCTCAATGCGGACCCACCCGCGTTTGGTGGACTTGCTGATGGCTTACCGACCGACCGCTGGCAAGCTGTATTTATTTCCAGGCAGATGGGGTCGAGGGCATATTCATCCGAAGGCAGCACATAAGCTGCTGCGAACAGCCTGTTTGCGGGTGGGACTAGTGGGCGTAAGTACCCACTCCTTCCGACGAACCGCACTGACGACAATGGCTTCAGCTGGGGTGCCGCTGCGCGTGATCCAAGAAATTAGCGGACACCGAAGTTTGAGCGCCTTGCAACGATATTTGGAAGTGACCGAACAGCAGGTGTCAGCGGCGATTGAAACCCTAATATTCTAGGGCGGAAAAAGTTTAGTCTCCCTGGTTGTTCAGCTTTTAACAGGCATCTGACTTGCCCTGAAACAACTCATTAACATGTGTAAACTAGTAAAAATTACCTGTTTAAACATTGTGGCAGACCCAGGCCATGGCGGCAAAGGCAGAAAAGCCCCGTATAACTCAACTCTCGTCCGAGTACCTCTACCCCTCAAGCCGTTGGTAGCCGCCTTGATATATGCTTGGCGGAATCGCTTGGGCGGCAGCATAGACCCGAAGGGAGAATCGCTTGTAAGCCAAGTGGAGAGCGCTTTAGCCACCGCTGACTCAGAGAATATACCTGTTGATAAGTTGAATTTAGCCGCAGATAATGTAAATAAGTTACAGCCAGCTCTTGAACTGATAGTGGCGCTCCAGCAGGAAAATGCCAAAATGCGGTCACAGGTAGAAGCCGCTGAACGCTTGATTGGTCGCCGATTGATTGAGATGGCTCTGCGGTCAGAGCAGATTCAGAAAAAGCAAGAGCTAGCAATGGCGAAGTTAGCCGAGGAAAATTCTAGTCTACGTCATCAGATGGATGAGTTGGCAGTGAGCGCCTCTGAATGGGCATGCCGCGCCCAGAATGCTGAGACTCAGCTGGAGGAAATCGGTCATCGACAGCAGCTTTCTTGAGGCGCTCACGGACGTAAATTAAGGATGGCGATCGCTAACTCTTCATCCCTCTTCATCATCTCTAAACCGTATCCGTACTTACATCAAGCCAGTATAAGAAGGTAGCTCTACCAGCCTACCAATGCTGAAATTCTATCCAGTAATTCACAATATTAAAGTTTTAAACGCAGTTTACAAACAAGAATTCCCCATGGGTAAGGGACGGATAACAACTTATGGAAAGTGTTTGTCAGACTGGAAAAGATGGATTAATCCAGATGACGAAATTGTGATTGATTTTGATCAACCATACCACTTAACGTTACGCCTATGTTTCAATCAACCCTATAAAACTGAATGTCCAACCCCCGCGATTAGACGCCGATGTTACGAGTTTGGCTACAAGTTTTATGAGTTTAAAGCTGTAATGGTTGAATGGAGCTGGGATCAAGTTAACCCAAATGGAGGTATGGTTTACTACAAAAATGGCGAGGGTAGTTGGTTTTTTTCGACAATTCCTCCCCATGCCGACCAGATTGAACGCATAACCAAAGCTGCTTACGAATTGTTTAGTAATTACCAAATTCATTATCAGGCTATATGATTTTTCCATAAAATAATCGATTTTTAGATCTTAGAGCAACTATATTGGGAGCTTCGTATTTTTTTTAAATCAACGAGGCCGCGATCCATTCGTATGGATTATATTAGGAATGTACTATTTGTTTTCGGCAGTGATATTTACAATAATTAACTAATAAATAATTGCCGAAGCATTAAAATTATTTAACACTATCTCAGACAAAAACAATGGCTAAAAACAATGAAACGTGCAAAAAGTGTAACACTCCGCTATCACCCATTGCAGAATCTGGCTTATATTATTGGTGTTTCTTGGTCCTCGATCCGAAAGCTAACCATGGATTCTCTGAAGTTCGACTTGGCAGCACCATTGGCGACATCGATGAGATGCTGAGTCAATTCGAACAAGAAATGCCCCTCCTAAAAGTAGTAGGGTACACCTCGATTAAAAGAAAAAACCTAAAAGATAAACGTCAAATCTTCGTAGTCATCAATAATCAGCTTCGTCTCAACCCGCAGATGCTACCACTTGAATAACTGCGGCGCTCAAAAATATAGGAGATAAGAATGAGTAATAAAGAGGCTCTTCAGAGTTGGTGGTGATAAATTTTTATGATTGATCGGGTTAATTACATCTACCTAAAATAGCTGTAACTCTTGTGTGCTAAAGCTTTAAGGCTTTTAGGCTCTCCCATAATTGCGTAACTAAGACCTATGCTCTGAACTATCTACTTTTAGAGGAGATGGCTATCGGTAATTCCTTATCCAGCAAGGGTTTTAGCTAAGTGATCAGTTTTATTTATCACCACCAACTCTGAAGAGCCAATAAAGAGCCAATATATAATCCAATACAACTTTTTACCACCTGCTTCAACTTGCTTTATTACGGCTTTATTGACGGAAACATATATAGAGCAATTGTAGTCTTTGCCTTTGGCCTCACTTTTCTATTTTTTTGTTATACAACTTGGGTGGAAAACAATTTCCATGAAAAATGTGAGAGTCCTCTAGAACTGGCATCGGCAGCTAGTACGATTGAAATCGCCTCATCGCAGTTAACAGCGGTAATCGCTAGATGCAAGGAATACAAAACTGGCTCAACACACGATTTTTGGCTGAGGAATCTTGACCAGGAACTGAAAAATCTCCAGCAAGTTAATCCAACCGCAACTGCTCAGGAAAAAGACTCTACTCTTAGCCAATTCCGCGAGGTTATGAAAAACTCAAAAGAGATTATTCGTAACCCTAGCTTTTAGCGTTTTTAGGGGGCGATCAGGTGCCCCAGTGCCTCCTTAAGCCTCTGCTTGAGAAATTGGCAGATGTGGGACAGCGGGGTATCACGTTACTGAGCGGGGGGTAGGCTGGGATGACAAATAGCTGAGGAACGAAAGCATTTCGGTATCATCTAGTTCGTGCCGCGATCGCTTCCCATAAGTCTCCTCCAAATATTTGCGCCCCTTCTGGTTATTCCAGCCAAGCCGCTTTAAATGAATACTGGTTTGGGCTATGGCATCAGACAAATCTAATGCTTCATTTACCTCTGCGGCTGGCTTTAGGTTTGGCTTTGGCTCTGATTCTAGCTCTGGTATATTTGACTCGTAGCTTTGGTCATAAGACTCTGAGAATTCTTCATCACCAAACGGGATCACGACTTCCTCAGAGAATTCTTGCTGGGGGTCATACGTAGGGCGAACGTACCTAAATTTATACATGAGAGCTAAGTGGTATCCTAGAGGAATACTCTTTGACCGAGAAAAATAGTAGACTGGAATCCACCCGATGAAGCTGAAGCCCAAAATTACGATTGCCGACCACTTTGAGCA
>JAABUX010004171.1_pt1 | contig 18545 bp, 16 predicted proteins | sample 5561851 | NCBI WGS metagenome assembly JAABUX01 (sample SAMN10711883, study PRJNA513361) | rock metagenome | isolation source: Antarctica rocks | place: Antarctica: Victoria Land, Richard Nunatak red sandstone | collected 2016-01-03 | reverse complement strand
GATCCCGGCGCCGGCCCCCACGCCGATCCCGGCGCCGGCCCCCACGCCGAACCCGGCGCCGGCCCCCACGCCGATCCCGGCGCCGGCCCCCACGCCGATCCCGGCGCCGGTGCCGACCCCGGCGCCGGCCCCCACGCCGGCCTGACCGCCGGCCTCCGGGGCGCGGGCCGGACCATCCGGCCCGCGCCCCCGCCATCCCGGGATCGGTCCGTCCGATCCGGCCCCCCGAGACGACCTGTCCGGCGAGACGAGGCATGCCCGGTCCGCGGCCCGATAACCAGGCCAGGCCCGGGCTTTTGGGCGTGAATCGGAGTCGCCCCATGCCGTATCATGGGCCTTTGGTCGCAGCGGTCGACGGGGCAGCCCGCGTCGACGCTGCCAATCGGGTCGACGCCCGGCGCCGCCCGCGATGCGGCGGCGATGCGGGGCGAGGAGCGTGACGCCGTGGCGACTTCCGACAAGCCGAAGCCGGCCGAAGCCGTGCCCGCCGACCTCCTGCCGATCATCCGCAACTCCGGCGCGTTGGGCGAGAAGCCGTTCCTCGAAATCCGCGCCCGGGTCGCCTCCGGCGAGTATCCCGCGGACTCGAAGGCCCTGGCCCATAAGCTGGTCCGCGAGGGCATCCTCACCGAGTACCAGACCCGACGCTTCCTCGCGGGCAAGTCGCACGGCCTGCTCGTCGGCAAGTACGTGATCCTCGACCGCCTCGGCTCGGGCTCGATGGGCCGGGTCTACAAGGCCCATCACCAGCTCATGGGCCGGGTGGTGGCCCTGAAGATCATCGCGCCGGAGATCGTGACCAACGAGCGCGTCGTGGCCCGGTTCCAGCGCGAGATGCGGCTGGTGGGCCGGCTCGACCACGCCAACGTGGTCCGCGCCTTCGACGCCGACCAGTCCAACGGCATCCTCTATATCGTGATGGAGTACGTCGCCGGCCAGAGCCTGGGGCAGCGGCTCAAGGAGGGCCCGATCGCGGCGGTCGAGGCCGTGGGCTACGCCGCCCAGGCGGCGCTGGGGCTCGCGCACGCCCACGCGCAAGGGGTCGTCCACCGCGACGTGAAGCCGTCGAACCTGCTGCTCAACGAGGAGAAGCAGGTCAAGGTGCTCGACCTGGGCCTGGGCGTGCTCATGGACGGCGACAGCCAGTCGACCTTCGCGACGGCCGATGGCGTGGCGGTCGGGACGGTCGACTACATGTCGCCCGAGCAGGCCTGCGGGCGCGACGTCGACGGCCGGAGCGACCTGTTCAGCCTCGGCTGCTCGCTCTATCACCTGATCACCGGCCGTCAGGCGTTCCCCGGCGACACCCCGATCGAGCGGCTCGGGCGGCGGATCAACAACCGCCCCGTCCCGATCACCGACCTCCGCCCCGACCTGCCGTCGAGCCTGGTCCAGGTGCTCGACAAGCTCCTGGCGAACAAGCCCCAGGACCGATACCAGACCGCCGCCGAGGCCGCCGAGGCCCTCCAGGCCCTGATCCGGCCCAGGAAGCCGGCGCCGGCCGCCCCCGCGAAGAAGCCCGCTCCCGACGCCCAGCCCGAGCCCGCGGTCAGGGTCGAGGCAGCCGAGCCGCCCGCCGGGTCGGCCTCGCCCCCACCGCCGCCGGTCATCGTGACGGTCCGCCCGGCCTATCCCCGCTGGTTCCGCCCCCTGGCGGACCTGGCCGAGCGCCGCCCCGGGGCCGCCCTCGTCGCCCTGGCCGCCGGGCTGGGCGTTTCCATGCTGGTCGGCCTCGCCCTGGGCTGGTTCCTCAAGGGCTGACCACGCGACTCCGAGTGCTCGCTTGGCCATCCGGTGGCCTCCCCGATCACCCCCCGCCGAGGAGGGCCCGGAGCGGACCCCGGATGGCACTGGCGAGGAGTCGGTAGCCCTCGGAAGTCGGGTGGACGTCGTCCTTCATGGCGTCGGCCCGGAGCCGGCCGTCGCGGCGGAGCAGGGCGGGGCCCGCGTCGAGGTACGTGACGGCGGCGTCGGCCGCCCAGCCGGCGACGATGGCGTTGACCTGCTCCGCGTCGCGCCGGAGGGGATCGTCCGCCCGGTACCCGCGCGGGAGCAAGCCGAGGAGGAGGATCTTCGTCCCCGGGCTCGCCCGATGGATCGCCTCCACGACGGCGGCGATCCCCGACGCGGTCACCTCGGGCGACTGGCCTTCGCCCAGGTTGTTGGTGCCGATCAGGACGACGGCGACCCGCGGGTGGCCGGCCAGCTCGCCGTCCCCGATCCGATGGAGCAGGTGCTGGGTCTGGTCGCCGGGAAACCCGAAGCTCCTCGCCTTGAGCGGGGCGAACTCGGCCCGCCAGGCCGCCGCGCCGTCGTCCTCGCGGCCGTCGCCGCCCCAGGAGTGGGTGATCGAGTCGCCGAGGAAGACGACGTCGGCGTCGGCCTTCGCGGCCCGCTCGACGTGGCGGCGGTGGGCGCGGGCCCAGGCGTCGGGCTCGCCGCCCCAGGCGCCGGTCCGCTCGGCCGCGACGTCGGCCTGCTGCCTCGGCTTGTGCCGGGCCCCCGACGCCGCGTCCCCCGCCAGGCCGATCGTGCCCAGGGCGATGAAGCCGACCAGGATCTTTCGGACAACCTTCGAATCGTTCATGGTGCCCTCTCTCCCCCTCATCTCAGGCCGACCACGACGGCATCGCGCCCGACGGCGAGTCGACCTCCGCCGCCGCCGGGACGATCGCGGGCGTCGCGACCGGGGCCGACGCCGCGGGCGACCACAGGGTCGGCAGGCGGGTGAACCGGCGATCCACCGCGTCGTAGAACAGCCAGCCGGCGCCGACCGACGCCGCCGTCACCGCCGGGACCATCACCAGCGCCGTCGCCCAGAAGCCCGCCAGCCCCGCCTCGGCCAGCAAGGCGTTGCCGACCGTGCAGACCGGCAGGTGGATCAGGTAGATGCTGTAGCTCCGCCGGCCGCAGAGCCGGAGCGGGTCGAGGCGACGGACCCGGGCGATCGCGTCGTCCCACCGATGGAAGCCGATCAGGATCAGGCCGAACGCCGCCGCAGCCGCCGTGGAGATCAGCCCGGAGCGGTAGCCGATCGCGAACAAGCCCAGCAGACCCAGTTCGACCGCCCGCCGCGACCAGGCCGAGGTCGCCACGTTGATCCGCCAGTAGAGCACCAGGCCCACCGCGAACTCGTGCCAGAGGTCGGGGAACAGCCCGAAGTAATGGCCCAGGCGTCCCGAATCCCACGCCAGGACCCGGAAGGCCACGATCGCCAGGGTCGCCGCCCCGAGCGCCCCGTACAACCGCCTCGGCGCGAAGACCAGGGCCAGGAAGCAGATCAGGTAGAACTGTTCCTGATAGCAGAGGGCCCAGGCCACGCGGTTCAGCAGCATCGTCGAGGGGCCGTAGAAGAGGGGACGCCACGTCTCGGTGAGCGTCAGGTTCCCGAACCAGTGGGCCCGGGCGAATCCCGACGGGGCGAACAGCTCCAACCCGTTGCCGCCGTGATGCAGCCGATCCAGGCCGACGCGGTCCAGCGCCACCACCAGCAGGCCGATCACCGCGACCGAGGCCCAGTAAGGCGGGAAGATCCGCCAGAGGCGACGGGCCAGGAACCGGCCGGGCGAGATCCCCTTGCGCCGCGACGAGTCCAGGCTCGATGCGATGCAGTATCCGCTGATGACGAAGAAGAGCGGGGCGCCCAGGTTCAGCGTGAGGGCCGAGACGATCGATCGCCGGACCCAGCCAAGCCGGTCAAACTCCCCGACCTCCGGCCAGAGGGCCACCCCGGCATGCTCCAGGACGACGACCAGGCAGACGATGCCTCGCCAGGCGTCCAGGGCTTGATACCGGGTGCTCCGTGTCGTGGTCTCGGCCATGATGATCCTCGCCTCTCGGAGGAAACCGGGCAGGGGCCCGCGACCCGCCCCCTCGCCTCGACCCCGGCGCGCAGTCCGACCCGGACCGCCATGCTCGGGGCAGGGCAACGGAGAAGTTCGACCTCGGTTCGTCTCCCGATCCTCGAAGACGATCCGCCGGAGGGAGGGGCGGGGTCGTCCAATCCGAGACTCGGGGCCTTCGACCTATCGGGCTGCCGGACGGCACGGGCCCGTCGGGCGATGGTGTTAACAGCGTCGGAACTCTTCGAGTCGGCCGGAGATTTCCCCTCGGATGCGGTGGTTTTCCGGCCGGTCTCCTAAATTAAGCTCCGTCCCGACCGGGAAGCGGGCGGGTCGAGGCGACGACCCAGACTTGCCGGAGCGGCACCAACGTCGTGAGCCCGGCGAGCGGCCGACCCTGGCTGACCTGGACCTGGGCGACGTCGAGCGGCCAGCCCTCGGCCCGGACCCGCTCCGAGAACCGGGCGAGGTTCTCGATCCCGACGAAGTTCGCCACCAGGACGCCCCCTTCCCGCAGCCGATCGATCACCAGGTCGAGGATCTCGTCGAGCTTGCCGCCCGTCCCCCCCAGGAAGACGCCCGCCGGCCGATCCTCATCGACCAGGCAGCCGGGCGCCTCGCCGGCGACGACCCGCAGGTTGTAGGCGGCGAAGCGTCGCCGATTCTCACGCAGATGGTCGAGTTGCGTCTCCGAACGCTCGAACCCCACCACCTCGACGGCCGGGAACGCCCTCGCTAGGTCGACCGCCACGCCGCCAAGGCCGGCCCCGACGTCCCAGATTGGGCCGCCGAGGACTTCCCGAAATCGGGTGATCGTGATGGCGCGAACGTCCGCGTGCGTCAGGAGGATCGGCCCGGCTTCCGGACGGGCGAAAAGCACGTCCGGGACGGCGAGCCTCGATCTTTCCACCCAATCAAACACGCCGGCTCGCTCGTGGTATCGTTCGAGGATCAAAAAATTCAGGTCGTCGAATCGCGACCCGGGCAAGTTGGCCAGTGGCAGCCGGGTGACCCGTTCGGCGGCGGTCCCGAGCCGTTCGCCGATCCAGGCCGAATAGTCGTCGAGGCCGCGGTCGAGGAAGAACGAGGCCACGGCCGCCGGGCTCCCCCCGTCGCGGGTGAACAGGCCGATCCGGGGTCGACCGAGGAGCGGCAGGAGGGTCGGGGCCAGCGGCCGGCCGTGGACGCTGACGATGGTCGCGTCCTGCCAGGCCAACCCCGCCCTCGCGAAGGCGAGTTGCATGCTGGACACGGCAGGCTCGACCCGGATTTGATCGGGCCCGAGCCCGATCGAGAGCGCCCGGCCGATCCCGTAGAAGAGCGGGTCGCCCGAGGCCAGGACGACGCACCGCTCGTCGGGGCCTCGGGCCCGGAGTCGCTCCACCAGCCCGTCGACGTTGTCGGCGATCGCGAACCGTTCGCCGGCGCGGCCGCCGGCCAGTTCGAGGTGTCGCCGGCCGCCGGCCAAGAAGGTCGCGGCGTGGAGCCGGGCCTTGGCGGCGGGCCCGAGGCCGGGCAAGCCCTCCGCGCCCAGCCCCAGGACGTCGACCGGGATGCTGCTCATGGCCGCGCCGGGGCGAGGGCCCGGGCGAGCACCCGGCCCGAGAAGTCGAACAAGACGACCTCGACCGCCAGCCGGCCGGAGACATACGCCCGGCAGACCTCGGCCGTCCGGTCGGCCACGTGGCGGTAGAAGGCGTCGAACCCGGCCGCGTCGACCAGCTCCTCGACGTGCCTGGCCGTGTTGGCCGCCGCGATCGTCCCGGCCAGATCGGTGGGGGCCCCGGCGTCCCGCGCCAGGTCGGCGAGGAAGGCGACGTCGACCCCTCCGCCCGCCACGTGGGTCTGCATCTGGCCGGTCGCCAGCTTGGCGATCTTGCCGATCATCCCGCCGATCGTTGCGATGGCCACCCCACGCTCCGCGGCCCGCTTCAGGCTGTCGCCGGTGAAGATCCCCATCTGCACGAAGGCCATCTCCGGGAGGTCGGGATAGATCCCCTCGGCGTAACGCTCGCTCCGGCCTCCCGTCGTCAGGACGATATGCCGGAGGCTGTTGGCCGCCGCCACGTCGATCGATTGCACGACCGAGGCCCGCCAGCTCGCCGTGCTCATCGGCCGGACGATCCCGGTCGTCCCCAGGATCGAGATCCCGCCGAGCACGCCGATCCGGGCGTTGAGCGTCTTCGCGGCCAGCGCCTCCCCCCCCGGCACGGCGATCGTCACCTCGAACCCCGGCTCGGGCCGCTCCGAGCCCGCCACCAGGGCCACCCCCTCGACGATCATCCGCCGGGGGACCGGGTTGATCGCCGCCGATCCCGGCGGGAGTTCCAGGCCCGGCTGCGTGATCGTGCCGACGCCCGGCCCCCCGCGGATCAGGATGCCCGGCCCGCTCGCACGCCGGACGGTCGCCAGGATCTCCGCGCCGTGGGTGACGTCCGGGTCGTCGCCGCCGTCCTTGATCACCCCGGCCGTGGCCACCCCGTCGGCCAGGGCCAGGCGGTTGACGGGGATGAGGAGGTCGAAGCCGAGCGGCGAGCGGACCGCGACGGACTCCGGGCGCTCGTCGAGCAGGAGGACCCGGCACGCCGCCTGCGCCGCCGCCGCGGCGCTGGCGCCGGTGGTGTAGCCCTCGCGCGTGCCCTTGGGGTCGCGGGGAGGGACGGTCCGGCCCCGGACGACCTCGAACGCCGGGCGATCCGCGGCAACGATCATGATCGCGACTCGCCGGCCAGGTCGAGCAGGGCGTTGATCGCGGCGGCGGTCACGGCCGTCCCCCCCTTCCGGCCCAGGCTGGTGATGTAGGGCACGGTCGACTGGCCCGCCAGCCGCCGCTTCGCCTCCTCAACGCCGACGAATCCGACGGGAATCCCGACGATGCAGGCCGGCCGCCACCCCTCGGACTCGACGAGCCGGAGGGCCTCGTCGACCGCCGTCGGGGCGTTGCCGATCGCGACCACCGCACCGTCGCCGACCCGCGCGGCCCCGCGGCGGAGGCCGGCCGCCGACCGGGTCAGCCCCTCGTCCGCCGCCAATCGATCGGCCTCCCGATCGCCCAGGCCGCAAACCGCGACCACGCCCAGCGGGCCCGCCAGGTCGCGGCGGACGCCGGCGCGGAGCATCTCCACGTCGGTCAGGACGGGGGCCCCCGCGCGGAAGGCCGAGACCGCCGCCGCGATCGCACCCGGGCCCAGCCGGGCGTCGCGGGCGAAGTCGAAGTCGGCCGAGGCGTGGACCATCCGCCGGACGACCGCCCGCTCGCCCGGGTCGCGTGGCTCGGGCCCCAGCTCGCGGTCGATCATCGCGAGCGATTCCGCCATGATCCGGTCGCCCGCCTCGTTGCGTCGGGCCGGGGGGCCGTCGGCGGCCGGCCCCGCCGCCTTGGCCTCGTAGATCCGCGGCGTCACCATCCGGCCGCCCGCCACGAATGTTCGCGAGCTGCCGACGATCACGGTCGTGAACATCGTCACATACGCCCTGGCCAGCCCGTCGAGGCGACTGACGACGACCCGCTCGCCCGGCCGGTAGGCGTTCTCGACCAGCCCGACGGGCGTGGCGGGATCGCGGTATCGGAGCAGGATCTCGGCGACGGCCGCGAGCTGCCAGTCGCGGGCCCGGCTCTTGGGATTGTAGAACGCCAGGACGAAGTCGCCCACCGCCGCCGCCTCGACCCGCCGGGCGATCACGTCCCAGGGGGTGAGCAGGTCGCTGAGGCTCACGCACGCCCAGTCGTGGGCCAGCGGGGCGCCGAGCCGGGCCGCCGCCGAGGTCGCCGCCGTCACCCCGGGCACGACCTCGACCTCGACCGACCCCGGCCGCCGGCTCGCCAGCTCCCAGGCCACGCCGCCCATCCCGTAGACCCCCGCGTCGCCGCTGGAGATCAGGGCGACCGTCCGCCCGCTTTCGGCCAGCCCCAGCGCCAGCCGGGCCCGCTCGACCTCCTCGCCCAGCTCGCGACCGACCACCTCCTTGCCCGCCAGCCGGTCGGCGATCAGGTCGAGGTAATATCGATATCCCACCACCACGCCCGCCGCCTCGATCGCCGCCGCCGCCGCCGGCGTGAGCTGGTCCGCCGACCCCGGCCCCAGGCCGACGACGTATAACTTGCCGGGTCCCGCTCCGACTCGCTCGTGATCCATCCGACCAGATTACCAGGCGGAGGCCGTCCGACGGTAGGGAACTCGCCGCCGGACGGCGCGACGCAGGGCGCGACGCCGGGCCTGAGCCGACGGTCGCGGCAAGCCCGGCCGACGGTCGTCAGCGGACCAAGACCAAGGTGAAGTAGGACAGGCGTTCGGCGAGGGCGGCCCGGAGGTCGAGGAAGACCCGCTCGTCGGGCCGCCCGACCCGCTCGACCAGCGCGGCGCGGTCGAGCCGGCCTCGGCCCGCGAGTTCCTCGACCAGCCTGGGCAGGACGTCGGCGGCCTTGAGCCAGCAGGACGAGCCGCCCCGGTCGAGGATCGGGCCGACGTCGTCGGCGTGGTAGGTCGCCGGGCAGACGGTGAGGATGGCTTCCTTCTGGGCCAGCGGCCAGCCCAGCCGGGCGGCGGCGGCGGAGATCGCGGACACGCCCGGGGTGATCGCCACCGGGACGTCGGGCGCGCTCGCGCGGAGGTGTTCGGCCACATAAGAGCCGGAGCCGTAGAGCATGGGGTCGCCCTCGGTGAGGAAGGCGGCCGATCGGCCGGCCCGCGCGGCCTCGGCCAGCGCGGCGGCCACGCGGTCGTAGCCGACGGAGCCGTCGTCGGGCCCTCGACGCATCGCCAGGGCCATCCCCCGGACCGCCTGATCGGGGCGGAGCAGGGGGGCCACGACCTCGATGGCGAACCCCGAGGCGTCGAGCCGGCCGGCGTGGAGGATCAGCGAGCAGGAGCCGAGCAGCCTCGCGGCGCGGAGGGTCAACAACTCCGGGTCGCCGGGGCCGACGCCGATGATCTGCGCGGTCGCGATCGCGGGGAGGTCGCTCACGCTCATCCGCCGGCGAGTTGGAGGCGTTCGAGCAGGCGGTCGTCCCACGGGTGCATCGAGGGCTCGACCGGGGTCTCCGCGACGACCGGGACCGGGACCCGGCGGCGACGGCGGCGGGGGCCGTGGCCGTGGTCGTCGAGGTCGTCGGGCTCGTTGGGGGCGCGGACCGCGTAGTGGTGGCCGGACTGCGGCTGGCCGAGGTCGGCCTCGCGGCCGACGAGGTGGACGCGGTACTTGCACAGCTCGCAGTTCATGTTCGGCGTGCCGTGGATCGCCTCGTGGGCCCGCTCCTCGAACGCCCGGAGCAACAGAGGGTGGAGCCGGAGGTGGGGGACGTAGACGATTTCGACGCCCGGGTCGGCCTCGGCATGACGGGCCGCGGCGTCGCGGATTCGCTTCAGGAGGACGCCGTCGAACAGGAAATACGGCTGGACCACGACCCGGGGATAGCCGAGCCGGCGGCAGACCGTCAGCGCCTCGTCGACGCTCGGCCCCGTCACGCCGGTGAAGCCGATGCTCGCCCAGCCGACGCCGGTCGATTCCCACAAGAACCGCGAGACCCGCGCGATGTTGGCGTTGGCGTCGGGGTCGGACGTCCCCCGCCCGATGAGCAGGAGCAAGGTCTGCTCGGCCGGGACGTCGGCCCGGCCTTCGAGCGCCTCGCGATATCGGACCTGGCAGAGTTCCAGGAGCGCGGGGTGGATGTCGAGCGCCCGGGCCATCGCCATCGTCACCCCGGGGTGGCGGAGCCGGGCCTCGTGGATCTCGCTCGGGACGTCGTTCTTGACGTGACCGGCGGCCATGAGCATGGCGGGGACGATCGCGATCCGCGAGGCCCCGCGTTCGACCAGGTCGTCGATCGCCCGCCCGATCGTCGGCGAGGCGAACTCCAGGAATCCCTCGGCCTGGAGCCGGTCCGGCCTGAGCCGCCGCCAGGCATCGGCCAGGGCCCAGAATTCCTCGACCCCCGCCTCGTCCCGGCTCCCGTGGGCGGCGATCAGCAAGGCGTCCGACATCGCGAGTCACCCCATCATCTTCGCGGCGAAATGGTTGAGTCTCAAACTACCAACCTCGCAAACCGGCGGTCAAGGCGGGCCGTCCGGTCTCGTAGGGTGGATGAAATCCACCAAGCCATCGGCAAGTTTGAACGTGGTGGTCGGCGAAATTCAGGACCCCGAGGTCCAACCCGAGCGGTGGTGGATTTCATCCACCCTACGGGAGGGGGTCACTCGGGCGGATGGGGACCGGGAAGCCTTCCCGCTCGCATCCTCGCGATGTACATTGGATAGGGCCCGAGAGCCCGCCCGCCGACCCTCGAAGACCACCCCGCCCGATGCTCGACCCCGCCGGTCAAAAGGCCCGACGCATGCCCAATCGACGCGATTTCTACCGCCTCGGCGCGATCGCGCTGGGGAATGCCTTCGCTCTCGCCCTGGCCGTCCCGGGCGCGAAGTTCCTGCTCGACCCGCTCGGCAAGAAGACAGGCGGCGGGGACTTCCGGGCGCTGACCAGGCTCGGCCAGCTCAAGGTGGGCGAGCCCGAGGCGTTCGCGGTGATCGCGGTCCGGCAGGACGCCTGGGTCAAGTATCCTCGCGAGCCGATCGGGTCGGTCTGGCTGGTCCGCCAGCCCGAGGGGTCGCCGAGGCCGGTGGTGGCGTTCACGGCGGAGTGCCCGCACCTGAGCTGCCCGGTCAACCTGGCGGGGGACCACAAGTCGTTCTTCTGCCCGTGCCACAACTCGGGCTTCCGGTTCGACGGCTCGCGGATCAACGAGGTCTCGCCGCGGGGGATGGACTCCCTGGAAGTCCAGCTCTCGGACGAGGCCGACCCCGAGGCCCGCGAAGTCCGCGTCAAGTTCGAGCGATTCCTGCCCCAGACGGCGGAGAAGAAGCCCCTTGCTTAACAACTTGCTGAACTGGCTCGACGACCGGACCGGCCTGGTGGCCGCGGCCCGGGCCGGCCTCGATCGGCCGGTCGCCGGCGGCGCCCGGTGGCGACACGCATTGGGCTTCGCCCTGGCGACCACCCTCCTGGTCGAGCTGGTGACCGGCCTGCTCCTGATGCTCACCTACAGCCCGTCGACGTCGACGGCCTGGGGCAGCGTCTACTACATCACCCACCGGATGGAGCTGGGTTATTTCATCCGCGGCTTGCATCGGTACGGCTCGTATGGCTCGGTGATCCTCGGCGGGGCCTGGATGCTCCGGCTGGCGCTGGGGGGCCTGTATCGCGCACCCCGCGAGGTCCAGTGGTGGCTAGGCGTGGCCGGGATGCTCCTGATCCTCGTCCTGGGGGTCACGGGCAACATCCTCCCCTGGGACCAGCGCGGCTACTGGGCGGCGGTCGTCGAGACGACCATCGCCGGGGGGACTCCGGTCGTCGGCGCGACCGTCAAGCGGCTGATCCTGGGCGGGGCGGACTTCGGCAACCAGACCCTGACCCGGATCTACGGGTTGCACGTCATCGTCCTCCCCGCCTTGCTCCTGGCGATCGGCTTCGCCTATGTCCGGCTCCACGGCCGCAACGGCTACGCCGGCCGGGTCGGGGCGGGCGAGGTCGAGGTCGAGCCGTTCTGGCCGAGGCAGGCGTTCTTCAACCTCCTCGCGGCCCTCGCGGCGTTCGCCGTCCTGGCGGGGCTGACGGTCGCCCGCCACGGCTACAGCCTCGACGCCCCGGCCGACCCTTCGAGCGACGACTACCCGGCCAGGCCCGAGTGGTACTTCCTCGCCCTCTACCAGCTCCTCAAGGTCTTCCAGGGGCGCGAGATCATCGCGACCATGATCATCCCCGGCGCGGTCGTGACCGGGCTCCTCGCGCTCCCGCTGTTCGAGAAGGTCCTGCCGAGGCGGATCGCCCATGCCCTGGCCTGCTCGTTCCTCCTCACCCTGGGCGCCTGCGGCGGCTACCTGACCTACCAGGCCCTGGCCAAGGACGCGCACAGCGAGTCGTTCCGGGTCGCCCGGACCAAGGCCGACTCCGTGGCCGATCGGGCGTTTGTCCTGGCCGAGCACGAAGGCATCCCGCCCGAAGGCTCGGCCTACCTCCTCAAGCTCGACCCGTTGAGCCGCGGCGGCGAGGTGTTCTCCAAGAAGTGCCTCGGCTGCCACAACCTCGGCGGCACCAAGTCCGACGAGCAATGGGCCCCCGACCTCCGGGATTACGGCTCCTATGCCTGGGTCCGCGGCCTTTTAGAGAACCCCGGCTCGCCGGCTTATTTCGGCAAGGCCCCGCAGTGCGGCGGGATGAGCGAGTGGAAAGAAAGCTCGAAAATGACGGCCCCGGAACTCGACTCCGTGGCCTCCTATGTCGCGAGTTTCGCCGCCATCCCGCCCGACCTCACCCCGGCCGCGTGGGCCGACGACCCCAAGGTGAAAGGCCATCCCGGCCGGGCCCTCTACCAGAAGGAATGCGCCTCCTGCCACTCGACGCGGGGGATCGGGCCGGGTTCGGAGAAGGCCCCGCTCGCCCCCGACCTGTTCGCCTGGGGCTCGGATCGCTGGACCGCCCGGCTGATCCAGGCGCCGGGAGCGGCCAATTTCTACGGTTACCTGGAGGAAGAGCAGAAGATGCCCGCCTTCGGCGACCAGCTCACCGAGGCCGACCTCGCCACGGTGGTCCGCTACCTCAAGGGGGACTACTACCGGCCCGAGCCCGCCCGCGCCCCGACGATAGCCGCCCGGCCTCATTGATCGAAGCGTCGGCATAAGAAGAAGGCCGGAGACCTCATCCAATCACGCGCAATGCGACACCTCGGCTTCCCATGAAAGGGGAGGGAAAATCATCATAAAAACGGCCCGAAGTCGCTGGTTTTTGCTTGAGTTGGCGAGAAGCGGCCGTTAGACTCCACTCACCTTCGCAGGAGACGTGACGCGACCCAGGGGCTCCCGAAAGCCCCGATCGAGACGCGTCGCACCAGGTCGATCTGCTTCCACGAAATCGGGACTTCCCCAGGTCCGCCCACCCCGGCGGACGGCCGACGCCGGCATTGACGCCGTCGTTCCCGGTCGGAGCCCCCCCGCAGTCTCGCCACCGCGGCCATGATGTGCCGCGCCATGATTTGGCCGCCGCCCACAACGGCGACACCTGCCCCCGCGGAACCTTCGGGTCCCCGCGTGGGTGGTCAACGAACGGATTTCGCTGACGCCAACGCCTGGAAAGGAAGCCTACCATGAAGAATCGCCCGCTGATCGGCATCAACGCGGACTACCGCTCCTCCGCCAAGGGCCGCGCCCCGCACACCTTCATGCAGAGCGGCTACTACGACTGCCTCCTAGCCGCCGGTGCGGTCCCGATCATCCTCCCGCCGCTGATCAAGGAGCACGACCTCGCGCCGATCGTCGACCGGCTCGACGGCGTCCTCCTCACCGGCGGCGACGACCTCGACCCGAAGAAGATGGGGCTGGCCCCGCACCCGTCGGTCACGGTCATGAACGACCGCCGCGAGGTCGCCGACCGGCTCCTGATCAAGCTCGTCCAGCAGCGGCGGATGCCGGTCCTGGGCGTCGGGCTCGGAATGCAGCAGCTCAACGTGGTCAACGGCGGCGGGATCTACCTCCACCTGCCCGAGGACATGCCCCGCTGCATCCCCCACCGCGACCCGCAGGGCGGCGTGCACCGCCACACGGTCATCATGGAGCCGGGCACGCGGATGGAGGAGATCTACGGCCCGGGCGAGATCCGCGTCAACAGCTACCACCACCAGGGCATCCGCAAGCTCGCCCCGATCTTCCGGGTCGCCGCCGTCGCCCCCGACGGCCTGATCGAGGCGTTCGAGGGCAAGGATCACGGCTGGTGGGTCACCGGCGTGCAGTGGCACCCGGAGAACGAGGGGAGCATCTCCCTCGACACCCAGTTGATCGAGGCCTTCACCGAGGCCGCCGCCTCCTCCAAGATGGCCCCGGCCCTCGCCAAGGTCGGCTGAGCCGAGCCTCATCGACCACTCTCGGCCGCGAACCCCTCGCGCGGCCGATCGATCGAATCACGCGCGAAAAGGGGACGGGGAAGGGACGGCGAGGATGCCCAAGCCGCCACCCTCGGGTCGCCACGCCCACGGATGGGCGGGGCAAGCGTCACTGCCGACGCGCCCGCTGGTGGGCCCTTCCCCGTCCGTCGTCATTTCGTGGCGGCGCTCCTCGCGAATATCCTTCGAGAATCGGGCGATGCCCGACCGCTCTCGCCGACCGAAGACGGCCTTCAACGTCCCCATGACTACACGGTTCAGTTCCGTCAATATAACATTCGTCGATGTGATTAGCCGCCCTGCCGGTCGTCCACTCTCCCGTCGGGCGGCGGGGATGGTCGCTTGATTCAAGGGTAGTCTGACGTGAGAGGTCGAAGATTTTTTGGGGCCTATGGCCATCAAACTCGGTGACAGCCATGCGTGAACGGATCGTCATCAACCCGCAGGTGCACTTCGGCAAGCCTTGCGTTGCCGGCACTCGGATCACCGTCCAGAGCGTGTTGGAGCTGGTGCGGGAAGGGATCGTCGCGGCCGACATCAGCCGCGACTATTATCCCGACCTGTCGCCCGAAGATGTCCGGGCGTGTCTCCAGTACGCCATCGATCTGATCGCCTTGGAGGACATCCGCCTGGCGGAGCCGGCATGAGGCTCCTGGCGGATCAGGACGTTTACACCGTGACAGTCCGATTCGGCGTCCGCAAGGCGGACCCTGCGTTGTTTGGGTCACGACGTGGCCACTGCCTCCGAGAGGGGCATGTCGCGGTCCGCGGACTCCGAGCTGCTGAGGATTGCGCAGGCGGAGGGGCGGGTCTTCGTCACGAGGGACCGGGATTTCGGCGGTCTGGTGTTCGTGCAGGCGTTGGGGACCGGGGTGCTCTATCTTCGTGCAATCCCCTCGACACTCCAGGCGGTCCACGCCGAGTTGGGTCGGGTCTTGGCCCTGTACGACGAGGAAGAACTCCGGAACACGTTCGTCGTCGTCGGGCCCGGCCGTCACCGAGTTCGAAAGCCGGCCGGCGGCACGGAGCCGGAAGCCTGACCTGCCACTGGGACGAGGCCGCTGCGTGATCCGGATCGGACGGCACATACGCCGCATGCCAGCCGCCGGTGTCGGCGAAGATCACGAGGGCGTGCCGTGGAGGAATTTGTCGTGATCCCGGTTGGACAATCCATCATCGTGGTGGACCTTTGGGAGATCCGCCAAGCTCGCCATGAGACGCTCACGGTTCAGCCGCTGGCGTTCGGCCCGCCCGGCGTCATCGACGGGCTCGACGCGGATCGATCGGGCGATCCGCTCGATCAACGTCAACTTCTCGGCGACCGTGAAGTCGGCGAGGGCCAATTCGACCGACTGGAGCCGACCGGGCGACGGGTAGCAACCGGGCCCGAGCTCGATCATCGGGTCGGCTCCCATCTTACTCTTCTCCGGGACCATGTTTCGGGACCGCCACGGCGGCCTCGACGATCGGGCCGCATCAGCGGCTCGCGGCCATCTCTTCCAGGTCGACTTGGATCAGGCCGGCGGCCTCGGTGGCGTGGCGGCGGAGGTCTTCGGTGATCCGCATCGAGCAGAACTTGGGGCCGCACATCGAGCAGAAGGCGGCGGTCTTGAAGGCGTCCTGGGGCAGCGTTTCGTCGTGCATCCTGCGGGCGGTCTCGGGGTCGAGGGAGAGGTTGAACTGGGCCTCCCAGTCGAACTTGTAGCGGGCCCGGCTGATGGCGTCGTCGCGGTCGCGGGCGCCGGGCCGGTGGCGGGCGAGGTCGGCGGCGTGGGCGGCGATCTTGTAGGCGATCACGCCCTGGCGGACGTCCTCGACTTCGGGCAGGCCGAGGTGCTCCTTGGGCGTGACGTAGCAGAGCATGCTCGCCCCGTGCCAGCCGGCCAGCGCGGCGCCGATGGCGGAGGTGATGTGATCGTAGCCCGGGGCGATGTCGGTGACGAGCGGGCCGAGGACGTAGAACGGGGCCTCGTCGCACTCGATCGCCTGCTTCTCCATGTTCATGGCGATCTGGTCCATCGGGACGTGCCCGGGGCCTTCGACCATCACCTGGCAGCCGCGGGCCTTGGCCCGGCGGGTCAGCTCGCCCAGGGTCTTCAGCTCGGCGAACTGCGCGGCGTCGGAGGCGTCGGCGATCGAGCCGGGGCGGAGGCTGTCGCCCAGGCTCCAGGTCACGTCGTACTCGCGCATGATGTCGCAGAGGTCGTCGAACCGGGTGTAGAGCGGGTTCTCCCGGTTGTGGGCGAACATCCACTGCGCGATCAGGCTCCCGCCCCGCGAGACGATCCCCGTGACGCGGTGGGCGGTGAGCGCGACGTACTCGCGGAGGATGCCGGCGTGCAGGGTCATGTAGTCGACCCCCTGCTTGGCCTGGTGCTCGACGATGTCGAGGAGCCCCTGCTCGGTCAGGTCCTCGACCTTCTTGACCTGCTGGATCGCCTGGTACATCGGGACCGTGCCGACCGGCACCGGGCTGGCGGCGATGATCGAGCGGCGGATGGCGTCGATGTTGCCGCCGGTCGAGAGGTCCATCACGGTGTCGGAGCCGAGGCCGATCGCCACCTTGAGCTTGGCCAGCTCGTTGTCGACGTCGGAGGTGACGGCCGAGTTGCCGATGTTCGCGTTGATCTTGCAGGTGGCCTTGATGCCGATGCCCATCGGCTCCAGGCCCTGCTTGAGGTGCTCGCGATTGGCAGGGATCACCATCCGGCCCCGGGCCACCTCGGAGCGGACCAGCTCGGGCTCGATCTTCTCGCGCCGGGCGACGTATTCCATCTCGGGCGTGACGTGGCCCCGGCGAGCCTCTTCGATCTGGGTCATGGCGCGAACGACCTCCGACGGGCGATCCCAAGCGGTCCGATCCGATTTCGACGGCCCCGCCGTCCTCGGTGAGGGGAAGGGGCGTCTCCGACCCATCGTAGTCGCCCGACCCCGCCCCGGTCAATTCGCCGGACCCGGGCGACCGAGCCCGACGGACGGCGCGTGATCGCATGCGGGATTTCACCTGGATAAACCCGCGGATTTTGCCGACAATTCAACACGAGATCGCCCCCCGGCAAAGACCGCCGGGCGCGCCCTTGCCTCGCTTCGCCGCCCGCTTATTCCGAGACCGCGGAGTCCCTCCCTCATGACGGCCCCCAACGCGTCGGTCGAGTCGCCAGCGTCGCCCCGGCGAAGGCCCTGGAAATGGCTCCTGGCGCTGCCGGTCGCCTTGGTGGGCGGGGTCTGGTGGTTCACCGAGCCCCTGACCGATCACCCGACCGCCCCCCCCGCCACGCCCACCGAGGCGATCGCGGTCCCGCCCGTCGTCGCCAAGCTAGCCGAGGGCCCGGTGGCCTGGCCCGAGGGGCGGCTCGAAGGGGATGGGGCGAAGAAGATCCTCCTGGCATCGATGGTCCGCTCCGTCGAGGCGCTCGAGAAGGTCGAGGGCTACACGGCGACCCTCCGCAAGACGGAGCGGATGGCGGGCCGGCTCGGCCCCGAGCAGACCCTGGTGATGAAGGTCCGCAACCGCCCGTTCGCGATCTACCTAAAATTCCTCAGCCCCAAGGCGGGCAAGGAGGTCGTCTATGCCGAGGGGCATCACGACAACAAGCTGATCGCCCACAACGGCGACTGGACCCGGCGGATCGTCCCCCGGCTGGCCGTGCCGGTCGACTCGCCCCTGGCCCTGGCCGACAGCCGCCACCCGGTCACCGAGGCGGGCCTGGTCGCCCTCGCGCGCAAGCTCCTCAGCTACCGCGAGCTGGACATCGGCGACGGCGAGGCGACGACGGTCATGGACCGGACCGTGACCGCCGAAGGCCGGGCCTTGCTCCGCTCGGTCCACACCCACACCAACCCCAACGCCAGACGCCCATTCGCCCGCGTCGAGGTGCTCTACGACCCCGCGACGCAGTATCCGATCCAGATCACCAGCTATGACTGGCCCGCGACCGGCCACGACGGCGACCTCGACCTGGCCGAGAAATTCGCCTACGACGACCTCAAGCTCAACGCCCCCCTGACCCCCGCCGACTTCGACCCGGCCAACCCCGATTACGCCTTCATGCGGTTCTGACCGGCCACCGACGCCCGGTCCTGCCGTGCTTGGTTGATCGGACGCCCGCCCCTGGCGACGAGGGGCGAGGCGTCTCGATCGTTCGAGCCATCTCGCCCCATCAGGATCGTGAAGCAGCCAACCGGGCCTCGCCGGCTCAACTTCATCCGAGAACCACAGGATCGACGCGTGCTCGCGTTGATGGTCGAGCCATCGACGATCGAATGCAAACGACTCGGGCTTCCCTCACGATCGGATTGGGTCCTGAACCTGAATTACGTAGTCAATGGCATCAGCCGCTTTATCCTGGCGGAATGGGGCTACGCCAAGGGGACAGCTTCGGGAATGATGATAGGCTACATCCAGTCGATGGAACCCGAGGCAATCTTGGCGGAGGTCAATCAGCATGCCGAAGCTCACGATGTGCCCGCCATCACATTGGCCCCTCGAACTTGGATACCTCAAGGTTTGACCGTGTTAAATCCTCACCCCCTCCGCCGGTATGTCGAGCTCGAAACCTTTCTCCTGAGTCATTATTGGATCGATATGCGTCACCGTGAGCCATTTGAGGCCACGACGAAGAAGCCTTCGGCGAAGACCAAGAAGAGGTCCAAGGCATCTGAAAGAAGCTATGTCTTCCGTGGCCTGCCTCGCTTGCGGGGGATCTTCACGAACCACTTCTCAAGCGACGGCAGGCGGATCACCTCGGCCTCCAGTGCCACCATCTCACTCGGCGTCA
>JAABUX010004170.1_pt1 | contig 18546 bp, 15 predicted proteins | sample 5561851 | NCBI WGS metagenome assembly JAABUX01 (sample SAMN10711883, study PRJNA513361) | rock metagenome | isolation source: Antarctica rocks | place: Antarctica: Victoria Land, Richard Nunatak red sandstone | collected 2016-01-03 | reverse complement strand
TGGTGGGTGTTTGGCGAAGGGGATGGAGGTGTGGATTGAGGTGGAAAGGTGGGTATTTGGTGAAGGGGGTGGAGGTATGGATTGAGGTGGGAGGGTGGTTGGGAGGTGATGAGGTGATGAGATGGAGGTGCGGAGAGGCGGAGAGGGTAGAGGGGAGGCGATGAGAAGATGATGAGGAGGTCAGGATGCAGGGAGGTGAGGTGTGGATTGAGGTGGGGTGGTGGGAGGGTGGTTGGGAGGCGAAGGGAGCTGATGAGAGATGAGAAGCAGAAAGGAAATAGATGGGATTGGGAGGTTGATTATGTGGCACTTGTTGAATCATGCTTTCAGATCAACTGATTGGTAGCTGAGCGAGTGTTTTCCTAAAAAAGGCCATGGATTCTATTCTGGACCCATCACTGACTGCTGAGCTATACAACATACGGGCATTCAGAGCACTATGAATGTGCTTGATGGCTTTTTTTATCCTGGCTATGATAGGTGACTTGATGAGGACTCGAGACTGTCGATAATACAAATGGGTGATCTGATGATTGAAGTAAGATGTGTCGTGACATTTCTTGGACCGTATTGTTGCTCCCATCTCTATCCATTTCTTCAAATGGGATCGAGTCCGCGAATCTTCCTACCTCTGTTCTCTGCGTCGAAGGATGGATGTGTGCTATTGGAAGGGCTTGATTTGTTGTGATGATGCAGTGGATCCTGCGGCCGGTGTTGTTCAGATAATACCCTTTGATGTAAGAGATTCTGCTGTCCCTTGTTCACTAGAGTCTATGATTCAGGAACCAGTCGCCCGGTACAAACGTGTACAGACACCAAGGTACGCCGCGTACTAGCAGCCCAATTGATGTTCGTTAGTACACCCCTCACTCATAACAGATTATATACCTCTTTACGTAACTCATTCCAGCCATTCCTCCCACAATCCATTCTCCACAAGCGCAACTTCTCCGTTTCTAGGACACAGCAACACCCCATCCGGTCGCATGACCGCCAGCTGCAGCCAGTCCGCATTTTGCCAGTCGCGAGGAAGGAAGAAATGGCGCTTGACCCGCCTGGGCCTCGTCTCGCTCAACGTGTATGTGCAGACCCAGAATGTATGATCTAAGAAAGCGAGGACGTGTTCTGTCGCATGTGAAGTGGCTGAGGCGGTGTCAGTAGGGTTTAGCTGCAGGGATGATTTCCTGCGATTTGTCGACGACGCATCTGCGGCTAGGAAGCCGAGAGGGATTGCGATGGAAGCCTGGAGAGCTGGAGGCAGCGCGGCCGCGATTACCGTTGTGCTCGACGAACTGGTCATATTTGCGAGTTTGATTAGCATGTACTGTCTCTCGCAACGACCTTGGCGGGTACTTCGAGAGGTGACATTTAGTGATGTCGTGCCGTCTATTGTAAGCAATATCTTGTCGACAACTTCATTAGTCTCGCTAGGGCTCATAGGGTACTGTGCAGAAGGTCTTCTATTCAGCCAGTCATGAGGCGCATGTTTCGTCGTGTTGTCCACCAATGATCGATCAAGCCTCAGGTGCTTGATAAATGTAGCGTCTCCCCAGTCAATTATCTGGATACCCGCGAAGCAGAACCCTATCACCTTTGTGTCATCGGATGGCAAATTGAACCAGCGGTGCGGAGTGACCTGTGGGCGTGTCGAAATGATGATATTTTCATAAAGGGACCAAATATTCAAGAAGCGGTTTGTAGCTACGAGAAGGAACCGGTTCGTAGAGCTAAATACAATCTGTCTAATAGGGTCCTCCTCCTTGCCGACCATGATCGACTTTGACGTCTGAGATGGCCTTGCTTGGTCGACTTCCTGGACAGAGATTCTGCGATCCAATCCGGAGGCTGCGACATAGCGGCCATCGTCGCTCCAGCAAACGTGTTCCACAGTCATGAATGTCTGCATAAGCTCTGACGCCGGCGTTCCTTCTTTTGTGATATGAGTAACAAGACCATCATCATTACCGATTGCGTACGATAAACTTTCCGGTTCCACTGCAAGCGTGGTGATAGGCTGCAGCGTCTCGAAGATTGCTTCGGAGACATGCGATATCTGGGTACTTTCTCGGTTGCTTAGAGTGTCGCTAGACTTGTCTTCCGATTCCCACATACGAACAAGAGATATCGGCTCCCACACACTACAAAACGATCCCCGGATGTCGTAGATCTTGGTGTCGTTCGGATCGATAGCAAGGCTTTTCACGGGAGCGGAGTGATATAGCTGATAGATAGGAGTGAGATGATAGAAGTCCCAGATCCTGAGCGTGCCATCTCGGCTGCTTGTGATGAAGAACTTCCCGTCCGGACTACATTCGATACTGTGGACGGAGATGCTAGATTCTTCATAGTCACCCTCAAAGGGATGCCACTTGAAGACGCATCCGTCGTTGTATATACCAAGAATATGACCCGTTACATGATTCCAGGCGATGGCTTGCACATCTGAAGCACCACCGCTGAGTATTTGAAGGCCCTTACGTACTCTTTGACATCTGCCGATCAGCAAGGGGCGTGACTCATCAACTGACCACACTGCGAGCGGAATGGCACGATACGTTATGGCGATCTGGGAAGCCGAAACGTTGAAAGAAGCGCAGCGTGGTGAGCCGCACTGCTTCCCCTCAAAGTTGTCCTTTCCGAGCACATCCTCCACGACCGCCCAGCCGTCGTTCGGCATGGTGAGAGACAATTTACGAACCACTCGGTCATCACAACATATTACCAGTGTCTCGTCACCATCTGCAAAAGCTATCGTGATGGCTTTGGATCGCCTAGCGTTTACTGCAGAATATAGCTGCTGTCCAGTTGCAGTGATCCAAACAATAGTCCTAGTAAGACCACACGTCACCAATTTGTCGCCAACGTGGTTGAAGCACCATGTCAGAACCCGCTCACCATGATGAAAGCGTCTGGCGTCTTCGCAAGTGCTTGCATGATATAAAAGAACTGTACCATCAGACAGTAGAATCGCAAAATACTGGTTCGCACATTTTATCTGCAGCGGAGCCTCAGAGTCATGGATAGCAAATCTCGCCAGGCAGTCGTCCCATGACTTATTGGAGAGGCCGGATAAGCAAATCCTCGACCCACTCGGGGCACCGAATTGCTTGAAAATTACGGAATCGGAAGGACACAACGGGGCAATCAGCTTGAATATCAGCTTCGGCTGATCGTTGAGATGCGAACCGAACTTGCCCACAAGCCTAACAAGATCAATGTTCCACAGTGCCAAAAGCTCTTTCTCGCGCAGACGATGTGTAAGTGGACTTCTTCCTTCGTCCAATCGATCAACTAGCTTGAGGAAGCCGGTCATCATCTTGGAAGCCTTAACCAACATACGTAGTTGGCCAGCCACTGAAAGCAAATATATCCAGCTCAGCACAGCTGAGCTTTGAAAGAACCGGGCTAGCAGCAGAAGGGAATTCTGATCCGAGACCCCAGAAGCTTGCTCCAGGTGGTATGGCCAGGAGGTTGAAGCGTAGAGCAAGAAGGCTTGCGATTTCGTCTGCCCTGTCTGGGTTCTAGGACTAGCTTTGATGAGTGCCGTGATGCATTTGGTGAAGATAGAATGGTGCGAGAGCCCTTGAGGGATGTGATAATTAAGATCAGGGTTCTGAAACAAGCAATCGCGAGCAGACGAGTGGACCATTGATACGATGTCTTTGCCGTCGACAATGACAAACTCTCCACAGACACCACTGATGGTATGTTTCAGATCGAGAATGTTGGCGTACTCCGGTTGTAAGGCTTCGGCCAAGTCCAACAAATTCAAAGGATACCTCGAGCACGCGATCCAAGTCAATATAGTCTTGCCCATAGCTTGATCTGAGGGTCGGCAGCTCTTTGCTAGCGTAGAATCCATTCGTTCGTACAGTGGCTCAAGTTCTCCGGGAACATCCTCAAGTGCCTCTAGTACTGCATCTTGTGTGTGACACCGTAGCACTTCACTCAGAACAAAAGTTGCCCACAAGAAATTGCCATCAGCTTTGCGCACAAGCTTTTTCGCTATGTCATCTTTGAACACTTCATCGCCATGCATGGTCGCAATCTCTTCCTCCACGTACATTCGAAGATCTTCTCTCGTGTTTTCCACAGGTTGATGGCACACTTGTAATTTTTTCGAAATTCTTTCGAATCCCGATGACAACGATTGTGTGTTACGACTAAACACCAGTAGGCGTACCGAGCCTGAGAATGCGTGAAAGTCTTCTAGGAATTTCAAAAACATGGCGGACGAATCACACTCGTCTAGTCCATCGATAACCATGAGGAGAGGACGAGCTAAGCTGAGTTTGAAGAACGCCGATATATAGAGCTTTTGCCAAAGAAGACGTGGGGCAGACTTTGCTACGTTTAGTCCGTCTTCGAGAAGGCGTATCAAGCACCTGCGATATTCAGGTAAAATGCTTGCAATTTGATACGCCAAAGACAAAAGCAGAGTAATGAGATTGTTCTTGACTTGATCCCCAAACCGGAAAAAGTAATACGCGGAGTCGATATCGCTCTCCTGCGCGGTCTGGATAACGGAAGAAGCGAGTACAGATTTCCCCGAACCTGGGAGTCCGGTGCACCAGAGGCATCGGGGTCCTACATTTTCATCTGCCATGAGAGATCTGAAGTGTGAGTCATGGTCCATCCACTTGCAAGACCCAGGCATTCTCCTGTCGGAGAAGAAGAGAAGATCGTCGACCGGTCCCTCTATTCGTCCAAAAGCGGCGGCGATTTCTTGAAGTTCGTCAACTGCATTCGACTCTGTCTTTGGCAAATCCTGTGGCTGGTGCTTTTCTATCAGATATTTGAGGATACTGCGAACGCTTATGTAGTTCGGATCCTGTTGGCTGGTATACTTGCAGACGTCGTGGTGGTCAGCGTCAAGGGGCTTTGAGATCTCTCCAGGGTAGCCGAGAATCGAGGAGTCCTTTTGGAGTACCATTACCTGCGAGGGACCTATAGAGGTTTTGAGAGTCTCAAAGAAGGAAATGATTGATATGCTAGGAGCCAGACTTCTGAACTGTTCGTTGATCTCCTGTAGGGTTGGGGAGTTGATGCTAAGTTCGGATATGTACTGCCTAGGAGAGAAAGCGAAGACGCATGCTGAAAGGATCGTATTGAGAATATCTGCGAGGTTTGACCCCCGATGAGGTGTGGAAAGAAAGACCATACCGGTAATCGCTTGGACGAGATCTTGGTAGTGCTCATCATGCTGGCCGAGAATGAACGCTTTTTTTACGATCAGACCCCCCATAGAGTGGGCAACAAATATGATGGGTACTGATCCAATTTCCACCCTGCTCTCGCCTTCTCCTGTCGCAAATTTCAGGCTGAATAGTAAATCCTTCGCAAAATCCGAAATGTTGAGAATGTTTTCCTTTCGGTGAGACACTGACGAAAAATGCGAATTATAACCAAACGTCATAATGCGTGCGGATGTTAGCCCTGGCTCGTAGGGAAGCCACTCAAGAGGCCAGAATAATTGAAGATCCCGATTTTTCGACCAGGTATGCCTACTTGTTCCACCCAATCCATGGACAAAGACAATGTCAGCTGAGGGAGAACATTCGGGTTCATGGAGGATCGTCAGGCCAAGGGGATCCGCACTGCGGTCGCGTGAGCGGTCCTTTCGCTTTGAATCTGTGTCTTGCGAACTTCCATAGTGAAGTGGAAGATCAAAGGCAGAAAGATTACTCTTCGCTGTACTTGACGGACGAAGTGACAATTTTTCACCCTCTGGCTCTTCTTCACGGGTGCTTGAGGAGGCTTGTGAGAAAGGTTTGTCCCTTCGCCGGAATCGTGAGATCTGTGATGTAATTAGGCAATACTTTCTGTTGCAACTCTTGCAACTCTCACCATTGCCACAGCGATGACGGCAAGAACATTGCGGCAACGCCCTAGCTAGGCTACGACGGGTTTTGTTCTCGACCACCCATAAATCAATAATGGTATCTGCGAAGCCTATACAATCGTACCTTGAAGCCAGACTACCTTATGACGTTTGTATTGGCGCAGGAACTAGACATGTCGCAACGGTTACTCCGCAGCTATTCTCAGTCAATGATGGCAACTTTGCAAATGCAGTCTACCGCAGACTGTATCTGATTGCCTCGGACGACCATGGCTTGGCAATTTCACTCCAATGTTGAGTCTAGGTCCTAGAACGAGCGGCACATAGTCAACGACTAGTGTATTAGACCTGCCGTAACGAGGTTCATGCACATACCCGAAGCACACGGTATCGCTGATCAAAGCCTGTTGCGGAATAGAAGAATCCCTTCTCTCTCCCTCGTTGCAGAGCCCCCATAAATACCTTATCTCTATCCTATCAAGCGTTGTATACTGTCATGGCGGCTTGCCCCCCTGCTAGTTCCTTTGGGTCCTCAAGTTACATTATAGGCTGTGGTCGTTCGAGTCATCGAAGAGAACCAAGGCTGCAACTCGCCATGTCCTGGAATAGTCTCGCGCAATCTATGGGCGGGCGGGTGGATGTATTGGTGCCCTTCCGTGATGCGCGCTCCTCAGCCTCCCCGGCGCCAACATCCACAAGTCGCAGTCCCTATGCCGCGGGGCTTCACATAACGCAAGTGTGCCAGTATCACGGTCCAATGCCCTTAAGATGGGCCTCGTCTTCGTCGACATGTTTTTCAACCCTTCCAAGAAGCAATCATGGATGGAACACGTACCTCCGTGAGAGACGTCATTCCAGATGTAGGAGAAAAGTTCGGTCTGGATATTAACGTGGTCAACTGTGTGCAGTCGTTACCCCCAGCCGCTGAAGTTATCTGATGGTCCGCAGTATTTCCTACCGGTTCAAAAGTCATCGAGGCTATTAGCTACGGCACTGCTGCCTGGACCCGGGCGTCTCGGATCACGATTGAGTCGCCCAACGGAGATCAGAAATCTTACTTTCTCAAAGTAAAGATTTTGCTCCGAGCTGCTCAACGAGACCGCTAATGGAGAATGTTAGTGTGCGACAGAAGAGATGGGAAGAGCGATGATGGAAGCAGAGCACCGATCAATAATGGAGATCTATATATATATGCCAGATTTTGTACCCACGCCCGTCCACTGGGGCAAATTCGAACAAGCGTCTCCCGAAACCTTCTTCTATCTCATGGATTTCCTCGAATTGGGCCCTGAGATCGTGGAGCCTCCAGAGTTCTGCCGTCGTATCGCCCAACTCCACAATATGAGTGTTTCCCCAACGGGAAAATTCGGCTTCCACCTAGTTACCTGGCATGGACCCAATCCTCAGAATACCACTTGGGAAGGGAACTGGTGTACCTATTTTACGAGGTTACTGACGCAGTTCTTCGATCGAGAGATTGCCCAAAATGGTCCGCAACCAGACTATGAAGCTGCCTTCAAGACCTTTGCCCAAATGGTGATCCCACAGATCTTAGAACCTCTTCAATCCAATGGGCGAATCTTGAAGCCTTGCCTCATACACGGAGACTTGTGGGAAGAAAATACTGGTCTCAATCTTGAGACTGGATTACCTGTTGTCTTTGACGCCAGCGTCATGTACGCGCATAACGAAATGGAGCTGGGCATGTGGCGCTCCGACAGATATCGCTTTAAAACGCCATATTTCCGTCAGTATCTCAGCTATATGCAGCCGAGCGAGCCGGTGGAGCAATTCGATGATCGGAACCGTTTGTATAGCATCAAGTTCACCATCGCCCATTGTTTGGGTTGGCCGGATTCTTCGCAGAGCGACCGCAAGGAGTATAAAGTATCCCTGCGAATTTATGCTCCTTCTTACTAACAATCTTTACAGGGTATGGGATGACATACGCTTCTTGAGTGACAAGTATTCGTCAACTTCCTAGATCAACGGTGATGTTGAGTGTCTTTCGTTCGTTACATTGATTCAGAAGGCTTCTGTGGTTGGTAGATGGACGATCTCGGGAAAAACCCCATATTTACCATAATGAACCGCGACTCCAGATTCCTCGGAGCATTCAGTATGATCAGTACCTCCAATGTATGCAAAACACTATCTGTATAGGATGACAAAGCTAGTCATCATCTGGATTAGGTCCTGTATGGTACTATCGGTATTAGTGGAAGTGTGAATAGGGATGCTTCCTCCCCTATCGATGATCTGCTGGTACAACTAATAATGAATCTTGACTTCTTTTGCGTACTGCATCAAAAAAAAATAGGTAAATGCAACGTTAGTGATTGAAGTAGGAAGGAGGTACCATTTCACGAAGGCTTGGCATTATGGGTGGGCAAGCCGAGCAAGCCGGCAGCTAAGCTCGTTCTGGCTAGCGATACGTAATTTTAGTAATCAGGATAGCTACCCCAAGGGACTTCGCGTTTGCTGCCCACATGCCCAGCTCGAAGTTCATCATTCAAGATACCCACCATGAAAGGTAGCCACTTAAGGTACTTCTATAGGACCAATTAGATCCCATCAGTACCAATGATGACTCCTGCCTTACGGATTGAGCAATCCTCTGCCCTACATCGGCCCACCCGGACATGTCGGAAACAGACAACCGGCTTTCAGGTTCCCCGATTGATGAACATCTGAAGAAAGCGAACGAAGAAGTCGAAGATACGGGCCGCAACAGCATAGCTAGAGCTGATATTCCTTATTCGATATTCTCGAAGCCCGAGAAGCTAGGTATCGTCTTACTCGTCGCCTTCGCTTCTGTGTTCTCGCCTCTTAGCAGCTTCATCTACTATCCTGCACTTGCCTCCGTAGCTGATGACTTACATACAAATCTATCGAGGGTCAACCTAACAATAACATCCTACATGATTGTGTCCGGAATCGCACCAATGATATTAGGAAGCATTGCAGACCAGCTTGGGAGACGACCTGTCTATCTACTCATGTTCTTCATCTATGTTCTAGCTAATGTTGGACTCGCTCTGCAAACCTCTTATCCAGCTCTATTGATCCTTCGCATGCTACAGAGTGCAGGGGGCTCGTCTACCATTGGGATCGGCTATGGTGTGGTCGGCGATATCACAGAATCTTCTGAGCGTGGGTCGTACATGGGAATCTTGGGGTGTGGCCCAAACGTCGCGCCTAGCTTAGGACCGGTTCTTGGAGGTGTTCTTGCCCAAAAGGCTGGATGGCGTTGGACTTTTGGCTTTCTGGCCATCTCTGGGGCTGCTTGTCTGGTTATGATTTCTATGATACTGCCCGAAACTGCACGCAATATCGTTGGAAACGGCTCCCGCCCCGCTACCGGCCTAAACAGAAGCATCTGGACGATATGGCAAGAGAAGAGAAATAGAACCTCATGCCAGCCACAAGGAGGTGCATCAGACGACTCTTCTAAGTTGGTCAAGCCGAAAATACCAAATTTCACCCGAAGTATATCCATCCTACTATGTAAAGACACTGCCCTGATCGTTCTCGTGAATGCTGTTTCCTACACTGCATACAGTTGTTTACAAGCATCTCTGTCTTCTCTATTTATTGAACTTTATGACTACACAGAGCTGGAAGCCGGATTGATCTATATCCCCTTTGGCGTAGGCTGTTTCGTCGCATCTTTACTCTCATGTAAGTTGGTTCATTCCCATCCGTTTAATCAAGTTCTTCCGGTGATGGGAACTAAGGGTGTCTGGCATCAAGCAATGATACTTACGAATGACTACCACTACATCGCCACCCGTCAAGGCTTTCCCACGTCCAGCAGTGACACTACCCAATCCCAGAAGCTTGCCTTCCCAATGTTTCATGCTCGTCTACGAAGCATGGTTTACCTACTTCCTCTCTCTACGCTGCCTATGATCGCTTATGGTTGGGTCCTGGAATATCACCTCCACCCATCTATCCCTCTCATCCTCCAATTCTTCATCGGAGGCTCGATCACCATGATCTTCAACGCATGCGGGACTCTACTTGTTGACCTTCATCCTTCGCACCCTTCTACAGCTCAGGCTGCCATGAACATCGTCCGCTGCACCTTCGCCGCTGGCGGCCTTGCTGCTTTACAACCGCTCATCGACACTGTCGGCGCAGGTTGGTGTTTCACCATGATTGCTCTGGTAACAGGAGGCACGGCCACGGCATGCGTTATTATCGGAAGGGTGTGCGGAGATAAGTGGAGGAGACAAAGGCAAAGCTCAAAAAGCTGCGATTGAAAAACGTGAATTGAGGTATCGTTCAGTGATGGTCAAAGCCAATTCGGCGCACCGATTGGTCGCTCCATACCGAGTCACCATCCCTTCTAAGGATCCGCGGTACAGCACATGGAAGTAGTTCAGAAAGCATGAAATAGCCGCGATTATGAACACCTTACGGCTCGCTAAGTCATTTCCTATATTCTCATTCACAGAAAAAGCTGGTCCGGCATACCATACAGTAATTGTGGTGACGGGACCCTTGAGAAATGAAATCGAGGAACGCCATGATGAGGATTTCGAAAACCCTCCAAAGAATAGCGCTAGGTCAGTCCCACCAACTCCAAAGCAATGCAGCCCACACATGTGGCACTCGGTGTACCAGCCCCGTCATCGAGGGCTTCCCAAGACATCTATGAAGCCCTATCACCTATAGTGAAAGCAAACGATGAGCGCTTACCATGATCGAGCCAAGCCAAGTGAATAGACTCACGTCTGAAAGCTTTAGCAAAAGCTCTCTGCGAAGCCTCTCCAGAGAAAAAGACACAAGCACCACCATTGGATTGGCGCCAAGAGGAATCAAACCCCATTTTCTAATGAAGTTTACCGCAAACTCCAGGAATCGAGATCATTTCCAAGCCAAGATGCCACGGTTGCCCTACAATAGCACTGCACCCAGTCTCGTCGTCGGCCACAGACCAACGATCAAGGATCAAGCTTACCAGCCACCGCCAGAGTCAGATCATGACAGCTCGGTTACTGCGAGGCTGAGGTTTTGCTCTTGTATACTTTAGACTGAACATTATCTCAAATGTTATGTTGGCGATGGCAAACAGGAGATGATCAAGAATGCACGAATGAATGGAGAACTACGCGGCGAAATCATCCTCACTGTCCATTCACTCTACAACCACTAGTATTCATACCAACCCCCTCCAACCCAACAATAAACCACCACACTCCTCCTCCTATTCTATCACCCGTATAATCCGCTCAATCCACTCAATCCCCTCATGCACCCATCCCCTCTCCCCAAATCCAAATCACCTCCTCTATCCCCTTCCCAAATCACCTTCTTTACCAGAGCAATCCATCGCACATCTCACCACCATACCCTACCTTATATATACCACACCATATTCCTCACGCCTACACGACCACACACATCCGAAAGAGAAATCCAAGATTCCAAAAAATCCACTCTGATCCCTTCTTTAAAAGATCCAAGGAACTCTCTCTCTAAAAGCAACGGAAAATCCCAAACCTAATATCATATACAAATTACCCACCTACCCACCTATCACCCATCCCCCCAATCCACCATACCCACCCCATCCCTTCGCCACAACTTGCGTACAGCACTCTCAAAACATACAGCAAGTAGGACAGACAGTCCATACCCATACCCAATCCCCCTACCCACCAGCCCGTAACAACAACCAACTCAACGTGAGAAAATGTAAACAAGATAGACAGACAGAAGAGCAATCAATCAATCCAATACGGATACATGTTAATGGAGATAGGTAGGGACCTATGTGTTTTCCCGCAAATATGTATGACTGAGTTGATTGGGAGAGAAGGGGAGAGATGGGTTTGATTTCGTTGAGGATGTGTTGGCTATGTAAAGTAGATGAGGTTGTGATGCCGCTGTAAGATCAGTGGTAGTACTGCAGCATCATGTTTGTACTTTGTTGGAGTTTAGAGGGTAATGTGATCATCACGAGTGGCACCATGTACTTGGACATCTACGTTCACTCATGCACAATCTCCCTCGGGATGGCTTGGTTGTTGTTCATTAGGTCGAGTATCTAGTATACCTCGAGCTCGGTTCAGCCTTTTGGGAATAGAGACACGTCCTCGAAAGAGGAGAAAGGAAAGAAACAGGCATAGCAATATTACCACCCCGGAAGCGACCCCTTTCCATAATTCTCGATGGCCATCCTTGGTGGTTCTCCGGTATAGATGGCCTTTACTTGTCAGACTGGTTCGACGAGCACCAGTAGAGCCATCGCATTCCTGTCACCGAAGCCATCTCTAACATTCTTGTAATTTCCTCCAATCGCTGCGTTTCACAAGCCCCCTTTGTTATGCCTGCCAGTGAAAATTCTTGAATGACCGTGTTAATGCCGCTGGATATGCAAAGTGCTGGAGTGGGGTCTGGGTGCGTGTAGTGAAAGTGGAGTATTAGTGTATGTTGAGCAAAGGCCGTGAGTCGATGTTGTTGATGACATTCCCTAAACAGGGTATGAGATTGTTGGATCCAGTACCGATGGTTCCAATTGTGCCCAGCCTGGCTATGTGGTAATCTTGCAAGCAAAGCCAGTGACGTGCCATTCGTGCAACATCCATCTATAGAATTCCGATAACCCAGCGTTCGAATATTGATGTTTGCGAACGTATGGATCCTCAGGATTTCAGGAACTTGATGAGGCCGAGACAAGAGAAGCTGAGACAAAATAAGGTAAATCCGGTAATTGAAGAGTGCAAGCCCAATGGAGATATCCATGAATGTCGTTGCAAACGTCGGAGGCTAGAGGGAGCCCCATGATGGATAGTGATGGTAGAGCTGACCCGGCAACGATATTCACTGGCGTTGGCATAGCCAGTGAGTTCATTACCTAGATGATTGATCAGTACCATCCGCCATTCCCTTTATGATTTTCCCGCTTCACACGGTAGACGCCGTTGCCAGATCCAGAGATCCCAGCACCAGCGACTCCCTTGGAAGCCGAACGTAGCCTAACGTCGAAGACTATACATTAGTTAGAATTCGCTTTCACAATCCTCCACACCCAGCGTGATACATCGATCAAACGGCAAAGGCACTGGAGGAGTTCCTCACCAGGAACCAAAATTGGCAAAACTCACATCCGGTCACTTCCTCCTACTGCACGGTTCGTATCTGCTGGGGTTTCAGCACCGCCGGGAGCACGCTCCAATACTTTACGTCGCTGGCTTGAAATAGCCCCTGGTTTGCTAGCTGAGGATGTGTTCTGCAAGGGGGTACCAGCAGTGGCAGCATTCGTACCTCCGGCATGACGACGAGCTGGTTTTTCCTCTTCTTCCTGCACAACTGCCTGATTGTTGCTCGCCTGGATGGCTTGAGCATTCTTCTGGTATTTGTAGACGGTCCAGTCAAAGACATAATCGTACTGGAATCCTTCGCGGACGAATAGGTCCCGGAAGATCTTGCGAAGGTACGAGTAATCAGGCTTGTCATCAAAGCGGAGAGAGCGGGTGTAGTTCAGATAGATGGCGAACTCGTTGGGAAATCCACGGCAGAGAACCTCAGTTGGCGTCGTCATCTTCTTCTCCATGATACGGTCATATTTCTGCTTCTTAGTGGCAGCCTTCAGTCCTTGCCACGGGAGGGAGCCACGGCAGAAGTAGAGCATCACGTAACCAAGAGATTCCATGTCATCACGACGGGATTGCTCAACCCCGAGATGCGTGTTGATACTAGCATAACGTGCTGTTCCTGTCAAGTTCTTGTTCTCGCGGTATGGGATGTGAAAGTGGGTCTTTGGGTCACGATATTTCTTGGCCAATCCGAAGTCAATGACGTTGACCTGGTTCCCACGCTTGCCGATGCCCATCAGGAAATTGTCCGGCTTGATATCACGGTGGATGAAAGATTTGGCATGGATGTACTCGATACGGGAGATGAGCTGATCGGCAAGCAACAAGACTGTCTTCAAGGAAAATTTGCGGTTGCAAAAGTTGAACAGATCCTCCAGACTGGGGCCGAGAAGGTCGAGCACCATAGCATTGTAGTCACACTCGGTACCGAACCAGCGAACGAACGGAATACCGACTCCTCCTGCCAAAGATTTGTAGACACGGGCTTCATATTCCAGCTGAGGGTGCTTGGCCTTGACGCTCTCCAATTTGATGGCAATTTCTTCGCCGGAGATGATGTTGGTGCCTGGATAGACACATCAGCATCGTCCAAATGTGAAAATGCCTCGTCTCACCTAAATAGATATCGCCAAAACTTCCACTGCCGATCTTGCGTCCGATACGGTATTTGTTCCCCACACGGAGGTCCTGGAGGAAATTATAGGTTAGCATAACAGTTCGATAAATAGATCCAATAAGGTAGGACGGAATCATGAGCTACTGTAAGTCCCTTTTGCTTCAAGCCTAGGCAAGCTGTTGCGGCAAGGCTACAAGCCCAGAAGGAGACACATTATAGACCATCGAATTCAAAGACCCCCAAGTGAGACAACAGGTAGGGTGTACCAGAGCACCATAGAGGGCGAGGTGTAGGAAAGAAGTCGGGTGTACGCACCATTGTAGTCATCTTGGCTTTTGTCTGACTCTGGGAGTCACTGGATATATGTCAGGATTGTAGGAGGCGAGGTTGTACAGGTGGCTAACAGGAATCAGGCTCCGATCGAGTAATACTATTGTATCGAAGATACTGTTGGTGTCTGAATGATTGTGTATCTCGACACTTGGCTGTGGTGATCAAAACTGTCAGTGTGGATCTTTGAGTAGTGGAAGTTGAAATGGCTTCAGTCGACACGGGCCAGACGAGCGGTGAGAGGGAGAGAGGCCCAAACACCCGGGTTTGTTGTTGTGATTGTCAGGAGACGTGAATGATGAATGAGGGAGTCGAGTGACGAAGGTGATAGGTAGGAAGTATTGTGTATAATGAAGGGTGGATCACGCACCTTCAGGGTTGTTGGTGTCGGGTGGAGGTCAAAAGATCAACATCCAAGGTAGCCTTATTGTGTGGGTCTTCCGATCGGAGCCTCGAGGAAACGCGTTCTCCGTTGACGTAGAACAACTAAGAGGTGTCGAATGAAGGGGTACTCGAGGGATAGAGTGCTCACAGAGAAAGGCCCCCGAGCTGAGCAGGGGGTGAGTACATATCAAAGTGGGATGGGCTTGATGTAGTGAAGGAGATCTAGTGTGCAGTATGGAACCTTTCATAATTTAGCGCCAAGCCGCTAGCCGTAAGCGGGCGACGGCGGGGAGTAAAAAGCCTCAACCTCGGAGGAATGCGACAAGATTGACAAAGCACACAATAATACCTTGTTTGACTAGGACTACAGCCACAATGCCTGCTGCAACCGTGCATGAAGGAACACTATCGCCAATTTGTTACACAGAGGAGAAAGGTGTCCTCAACCGCCGCATAATTGCCGCCAGAGTCTTTGTTCGAAACATGATCTAGAGCACAGCAATGACTACTGCGTACTCCGTACTTATCCCAATCACTATTGAGATTGTTCGACTACGCCTTTGACGCATGCGTTCTGTGCCTGCGCCAAATCATGTAGCCCCACATCAGTGTTGCATGCAGCACTGCCCCTAGCTGAATCTGGGGAGACTGTCCTCCGCTCGGGCTAAAATAGAGATCGCTGGGCACAGATGCATCCGCACAACCTTAGCGGCAGGACTTTGAAAAGCGCGCGACTCATGTTCTGTGTACGACTGTGCTGCGGATGCTTGGCAGGACCATAACATAATAAGGTATTGAGTGCAAATTCAGGATCTGTTGTTTGAAGGTTTGGGGGCGAGGGCTCAGCTGCCTGCCTCAGGACTTATCACGAAGGCTCGCTGCCAGTAATGAATTCTATCTTCTCTGCTGAAGACGAAACAATGTTATTGCAGGTGAATACGTGTCCTGGACCTGGGGCTGGATCGAACGATCTTCTGGCACAATGCCCAACTGATGCCTCGTATGATGGTGATGCTAATAATAGACCCAGCTATTCACCAATACCTTCGTGTTCAAGGATGCCGCCTTGAATCCCGCTATACCTCGTTGGATATGTTGTGTCCATCGGCCGCCCCATTGAATTGGGAAATTGTCATTCGCAGCATACATTCTTGGACCTGGCTATGCTGCCTGACTACGTTCATTGCACCACTACTTGTGACAGGTCATTATGACCGAAGGATTTTCTGCACATATGTCCTGCAATTCTTGGCCCGAATCATGTCGTCGAAAGATGTTGGTCGTCGGCGTGGATCTTTTGTTACAATATCAAAATGATCTCCGATTTTCAAATCCTTCTTATTTTGGAGCGGAACGCGTGTTGAATTCAACGAATACTTCTCTACTAGCACGCTAGATGGAGTATTATTCCAGACCCTGAATGACAGCACTCCTGAGAGCTGCTTCTCAGAAAGGTAGAAGATGAAGTAAAGCCACCAAGGCTATCGCAGCATAAGCTGGCTCTCAACTTCGTACGGTCGTGACCACGACTTTTCAAACGTATCAGAGCTACGCGTTGGTATCTATCTGGTTCAAGTCGTTTCGTCAAGAAGAAGAACCTTGCTGAGATTCATGGAGCAGAGTTTCAGGCCACCTTCGGAGTCGCACAACCTTCTACAAGACCGCCGACGTTCACAGCTACCCTCGTTTGTGTCGTATAAATACGTCCTATTTGAAGTAATGACAGCCTCTCACGAACCCATTGAGATAGTGACGTTACCTTTTTCTCCCACACACGCCTCGCTTTTCAATGATAATTTCGTGCCCTTGTGGTTGGAAGCACCAAGCGGAGCGAAGCCTGTGCACCACCCGGACTTCCAAAATGTTTCCATTCATCGACCAAGCTGTGTGACCATGTGAATAGTACGTGACATGCAAGGCTTTCCACCTACGCCAAGAACAGGCTACTCTATCCGCTGCTAGGTCCTTCGCTGAGAGAGCTGCGGGATTACGTCAAGGCAAAGGTCGATACGGGTTATGCCCACAGTGTCAGGGTAGCCGTGGATGGTGGAGAGTATTCCCATTCATCATTCATGATCGTGACACTATCCACAGGTTCAAGGGTGTGTAGGGTTTGAGGCATGGCTAGAGCTGATATCTTCAACGTTTGCATGTAGATCCGTCCAGTTCAACAAGAATTTTTCTGAATATGAAACGTAAAGAGGACATCATGTTCTATCATTCCGATCCAAGATTCACGTCCAATGAAGGACACATTCCCTTGGTCACCCGTTATAAATGATGTTGAATTATTGACGAAGTCTTGGCATTGACGCTAGCGCCCTCGCTAAGTCTTTCCGCTCACACGACCAACCAAATCAAATTCCACTCCACTGACTCACCACTGACAGCGACGCAGTCCCCTTCCATCTACAAAGCACCCTGAAGCGCAATCAAACCTCCTCAATCAGCCAACAGACTCCAATTATCAAACAAAGCGCACAGCAACAACCGCCGAAATGGTACCTCTCCTTCTCACCACCCCTCCGAACAACCACTTCGCCACACCGCTAACCCATCACAACAGGTTCTCGCCGTCGATCTGCTCAACCCAACACCAGCCGCTGAGGCAAGGAAGCACAAGCTAAAGGTACTTCCCCAGACCCCCTCCACCCACCCCCAATCCATACAATCACAAAACAGTCCGAGCGGAGCGGTATAAAGGCGAGCTATCAAAAACACAAACCTGACCAAAAAAACAAAACAAACAGACCCTCGTCCCCGTCCCCCGCTCCTTCTTCATGGACGTCAAATGCCCCGGCTGCTTCACCATCACGACCGTCTTCTCGCACGCCCAAACCGTCGTCATCTGCGGCGGCTGCTCGACCGTGCTGTGCCAGCCTACGGGTGGGAAGGCTAGGCTCACAGAAGGCTGCTCTTTCCGGAGGAAATAGATCTGGAGGAAGCAGATCCGTTTGTTGTGGACGGATTTGAATATGGGGATGGATGGATGCTGGATGGTATTTGGTGCGGAGATGGATGCAAAGCGTGAAGGTGGTTTAGAAATATGATAGATGGCAAGGATAAAAGATGGTTCCATTTCTGGGGGGGTTTGCATGTGATACCGGATATCTTGCCTTTTGCGAAAGGGATACAGAGAATACAGAGAATGCGTATTGAAATACGAATGATGTCGATCTTAGTGGTGGATGAATGAGAAATGGGGTGTACGTATGCTAGAGCAATCGATGCATCCTCGCCATGTGTGAGAACTCACACCTATCTGATACCCTAAACCATCCGCATTCCTTCCTCAATGCCTACTCTCTTCCTCATCCGAGCATATCATACCAAGCCTCATCTCTTCCTTTCCCTCTCCCCCCCCTCTCCCATTCCCCCCCCTCCCTCCACATTCTCCACCAGTGCCAGATCTTCACGCAGCACAAGCCCGCCAACGACACAAGCTCACTACCATCTACCCATCTCCCTATCTCCCTATCTCCCTCATCCACCCACTCTCCCTCTCCTCCCCAACCCACCCACTCTCCCTCCCTCCCCAATCCATCTACCAACAATCTATCCAATCCACCTCCAACCTCACCCTTCTTTCCCACAACCAACCACCCAGCATCCCAAAACACCCAACCCTTCTCCACCCCTTCACAAGCAAAGAGCCTCCACAACCTCTACCATTTTCCCGATTAAAGTTGACCAGCTACAATCTCACCACCACTCATCATCTTCCCCCCTCCTCGATCATATCTCCCAATCCCCATTCTCTCCCCCCT
>JAABUX010004169.1_pt1 | contig 18553 bp, 14 predicted proteins | sample 5561851 | NCBI WGS metagenome assembly JAABUX01 (sample SAMN10711883, study PRJNA513361) | rock metagenome | isolation source: Antarctica rocks | place: Antarctica: Victoria Land, Richard Nunatak red sandstone | collected 2016-01-03 | reverse complement strand
TCCATCTCCTGACCCTCGGTTGGCTGGGCTTGACCGCGACCTCAGCCCGAGCGGACGACGCCCCGACCCCGCCGCCGGTCAAGGTCCTGATCATCACCGGCGACATCTACCCGGCCCACAAGTGGGAGGCGACCGCGCCGGCCATCGCGCAGGTCCTCGGCAAGGGGAACCGGATTGAGTCCACCATCACCGCCACCCCCGCCCGCGACCTGACCGACGAGAACCTGGCGAAGTACGACGTCCTCTTCCTCCACTACCTCGACTACACGAAGCCCGCGACCAACCCTGACACTACCTGGACCGACGCCAACAAGGCGGCCTTCCTCAAGGCGGTCCGCGACGACGGCAAGGGGCTGATCGTCCTCCACCACGCCTCGGGTGCCTTCACCAAGCCCAACTGGGTCGAGTTCGAGCAAGCCGTCGGCGGCTGGCGGACCCAGGGGTTCCACGGCCCCGCGCACGAGTTCGCGGTCAAGAAGACCCCCGCGGCGCGGAGTCATCCCATCGGCATCGGCGCTCCCGCCGAGTTCCCCCACCTGACCGACGAGCTGTACCAGAACTCGAAGCTCCCGCCCGGGACCGTCGTCCTGGCTACCGCCTACTCCGACCCGAGCAAGCCCCGGGGGACCGGCAAGGACGAGGCCATCATGTGGGCCAGCCCGTTCGGCAAGGGGCGGGTGTTCGAAGACCTCCTGGGCCACGACGTCGCCGCCATCGCCGACCCCGGCGCCGCCACCTGGCTCCGCCGCGGGGTCCTCTGGGCCGCCAATAAGGGGGAAGTCCCCGCCGAGGTGAAGTGAGACCATCGGCATGAGGAGCGGCCTCGCCGCGATCCTCCGGCGTGATGGCTGGCCGGGCCTCAAGGCTTCGGGTCGAGCCCCGAGGCCAAGCGATTCGCCTCCTCGGCTTCGCTTGGCCGGCCGCCATCGGCCAGCGACCGGGCCAGTTCGCGGTAGGCCGCCGCCAACTCGCCCCGGGGGCCGGGGGAACCCTTGAGGCGAGCCGCCCGCGTCGCATAGTGATCAAGCGTCGTCCGGCGGGCTTGCGCCGCCTCGGCGGCGCGGCCGGCGTCGTCGAGGAAGCCGGCCCAGGCGATCAGTTCCTCGGCGTAGTCGATGAGGGGGGGAAGTTTGTCGGGTTGCTCGGCCGCCATGTCGCGCAGGATCGCGAGCGACCGGCGGTAGTGGGGCTCCGCCTCGCCCAGCCCGCGGGTCAGGCGGAGCATGGTCCCCCAGTCGCGGCAGACTTCGGCCAACGCCCGGCGGAACTCGGGGCGGCCCGGCGACCCGGCGATGATCCCTTCGTAGAGGGTGATCGACCGGCGGAAGGCCGCCACCGCCCGCGGGTCGGCGAGCATCATCCGGGTGAACCCGACGCGGTGCCAGGCCAGGGCCGCCACCTCGTCGAGGCCCGGGTCGTCCTGGGCCTGGCTGGCGACCTCCTCGTAGAACGACAGCGTCATCCGGTAGAAGGCCCTGGCGTCGACCGCTCCGCCGTTGCTGGCCGTCGTCACGTCGGAGACGGCTTGCATGATCAGTCGGTCAGACGAGGAGACGACCAATTCGAGGGCTTTGCGCTCGCGGACCCGGGCGACGTCGGTCCGGGCCTTTTCGCGCCAGAGCAATCCGCTCCCCAGCGTCCACGCCAGGGCCGCGACGACGCCGGCCCACCTCAGGGCGGTCCCGTGTCGTCGCGCCCAGCGCGTGGCATGCTCGAAGGGGGTCGGCCGGCGGGCGAGGATCGGCCGGTCGCCGAGGAACCGGCGGAGGTCGTCGGCCATCGCGCCGGCCGAGGCGTAGCGGCCGGCGGGCTCCTTCTCCATCGCTTTCAGGACGATCGTCTCCAGGTCGCGCGGGATCGACCGGTCGGACCGGCGGGGCGGCGGCGGGCTCTCCTCGGCGATCCGGCGGAGCAAGTCGCGGCGGTCGAGGCCGTCGAAGGCCGGCCGGCCCGTCAGCAGTTCGTAGAGCGTGGCGCCGAGCGAGTAGACGTCGGCCCTTGGGTCGAGGACCACCCGCCCACCGTTCGCCTGCTCGGGGCTCATGTAGCGGAGCGTGCCGAGGAGGTCGCCGGTCGCCGTCAGCCCGGCCCCCCCTTGGCGGAGGCGGGCCAGGCCGAAGTCGGCGATCCAGAGGTGGCCGCTGTCGTCGACCAGGAGGTTCGCCGGCTTGAGGTCGCGGTGGAGGAAGCCCAGGCTGTGGGCGTGCTCGATCGCCTCGGCCGCCTGGATCGCCAGCCGGGCCGCGGCGAGGGGCCGGGGGCTGCCCGGGTCCGGGGGAAGCCCCGCGCCGTCCCCCTCGGCGCTCCGGTCGGCCAGGGACCGCCCCTCGATATACTGCATGGCATAGAAGTGGAGCCCGCGCTCGCGGCCGACGGCGAAGACGGGGACGATGTGCGGGTGGTGGAGCGCCGCGGCGGCCTGCGCCTCGAACTGAAACCGGGCGAGCTGCTTCGGGTCGATCGCCCCGGCGAAGGGGAGGACCTTCAAGGCCATCCGGCGGCCGAGCGAGACCTGCTCGGCCTCGTAGACGACCCCCATCCCGCCCCGGCCGATCTCGCGGACGATCCGGTAGTCGCCCAGTTGGGGTCCGGCGCGACCGGCGGTGCCGGCGTCCCCGGCCAGCTCGTCGGCCAGGTCGAACACCCGGAGGCAATCCCCGAGCGGCCCGGCCAGCTCGGGATGCTCGGCCAGGAGCCGCTCCGGGTCGACCGGCCGCCCGGCCTCGACCTCGGCGAGATAGGCGTCGAGGAGCCGCGCCAGTTCGGACTCGCCGGCCGCCTCGGGCCGGGTGCCGTGGTTGTCGATGGGGAGGGTGTCGTCAAGGATCATCGCCAGTCTCCAGGAGGGGCCGGAGGGCCAGCAAGGCTCGGGTCCAGAGCTTCCGAGCGGCGCCGGGCGAGCGGCCCAGCCGCGCCGCGACCTGGTCGAAGGGGAGGTGTTCCAGGTTCCGGAGGAGGAAGACCTCGCGGTAGTCGGCCGGCAGTCGAGCCAGGGCGGCGGTCAGCAGCGCCGCCTGCTCGCGCCGCGAGGCCCGGGCGCTGGGCGAGGAGCCGGGCGCGGCCGGGCCGTGCCTGCCGAGCGGGCCGGGGCGGGCCATGATCGAGTCGAGCGACTCCCGCCTCCCGGCGTCGCGGCGATCCCGGCGGTCGTGCTTGACCCGGTCCGCCAGGGTCCGGGCCAGGATCTGCCGGAGCCAGGCGGCCAACTCCGGCCCGCCGGTGCCGGCGAAGCTAGGGAAGCGGCGGTGGGCCTTCAGGAACGTCTCTTGAACCACGTCCGACGGGTCGGCCGCGGGCCGCATGGCCCGGCCGATCAAGGGGCGGGCGACCCTCCGGAGGAAGTCGCGATGCCGCTCCAGGAGCCGGCCCAGCGCTTCCTCGTCCCCGGAACGAGCCCGCTCCAGCAGCGGTTCGGTCGCCTCGCTCATCGCCTCCCCCTTTCTAGTCCTTCGCCGCCCGGGAGTCCAGGTCACCCTGGACGCCGGGGCATCCCGCCATCTTATCTGCATCCCGGGAGATCCCAACATGGCAAATCGGGATGAGTCGGGCCTCGATCCGGTCATGGGGCTGGAACGGAGGTCGAGGCGACGAAAGCGCGGCACGCCCCCTACTCCCTTACCACATCGGATCGAGCGGCTTTCGAAGTCAGAAGGTTGTGGTGGGCAAGTTGACGAGGCCCAGTAACCTGTCCTCTCCCCCGGTCGCGACTTTCCGACCGTCGGGCGACACGGCGATGCAACTGATGTATCCTTCGTGACCGCCCAAGGTTGCCCGGATCTGGCCGCCGGCCACGTCGAACAACCGGACAACCCGGTCGCAGCCGGCGGAGATCAACGTCAGGCCGTCGGGCGAAAAGGCGAGCTCATCGTTCGCCGCTTCCCCCAGGCTTCGAGCGGGTTTCGGGTTGGGTCCCAGGTCGACCAGGAGAATTTCTCCGTACAGCTTGCCATGATACGCTCCAACGGTGAGGGCCAGGATTTGTTCGTCGGGAGACAGGGCCAGGGCGTGGATGCGAGAGTCGGGCTTCGAAAAGGTCTTCAAGCAGCACCCCCCCGCCCGGTCCCAGATCTTCGCGGTCCCGTCGAGCGACGCCGAGCCGAGGATGCGCCCCTTCGAGCCGATTGATAAATGAGTGACCGCCGCGGTGTGCCCCGCGAGCTGGGCTTGGAGGTGACCGTCGATCGCGTCCCAGAGCCGGACCACGCCATCGGCCGACCCCGACACGAGCGTCCGACCCTCGCTGGCATAAGCCAGGGCGAGGACCGGCGACCGGCCTTCCCCATCGGCGATCCGGCCGAGGCCGCTCACCTCGATCCGGGATCGGACCCGGCCGGTGGTCGCGTCGTACAACGAAATCACGCCGCGGTGATCCGCGCAGGCGACGGTCGAGTCATCGGGGGAGATCACGACGCTGTTGTTCCTGGGTCCTCGACCATGAACCCAGTGGTCGACTCGACCCGATTCGAGGTCGAAACGATGGAGGCCACCATCCGAGTCGGCCCCAACGAGGTAGCTCCCCGTCGAGTCGAAAGCCAACGACCGCCACGAGGCACGGCCCCGGCACAATCGCTCGACGTGTTGGGTTTTTGGCGGGTCGGAATTCGCGGCAAGCCACGCGATGCCCAGCGTCACGACCCCGACCACTCCCCAGACCATCAGGGAAAGCCAGCCCGACGCCCCGACTTCCGCTCGGTCGACGACCGGACCATCGTCCGACCCGGCCACGCCCAACCCCCCTCTGGGCCGACTAGCCCCGCCCCGACCACCCCGTCCGACCGGTCCGCTCTCGTCCCCGTGGCGCATCGCGACCACCCTTATGTTAAGTGTTCTCGGCAGGTCCCGAGGGACATCCTTCGCGGCGGAATCTCCGAATCTCCGGGTGCCCCAAGGCTCCGCGAAGGACCACCCGGCGAGCGACCTCGCTCGGCATCAATCCCGCGGGACGAACCGTCCTCGGATCAGCATGTGGTATCGAATCTTGGTGAGCTTCGATCCGCGATTCGCCCTGAACTCCATTCTGGGGATCGGCGTGGTGTTATCGGGCCGGGGGAGATCCGTCCCGCCGGCCGATCCGGCTCCAGCGGGATCGCCGGGCCACGACCCCGGCCGAGATCAGGGCACCGACGCCGAGCAGGACCACGCTGGACGGCTCGGGGACGGCGGCCGAGAAGTCGGCGCGATAATACCCACTAGTGAGGTTGGCCAGGCTGGCCTCGAAGGCGAACGAGCCGGAATCGTTCAGATCGAAGGCGTCGAAGTTGAACTGCACGAGCGTGGAGCCGTCGAACGGGGTGTTGGTGCGGAGCAAGGCGTTACCGATCGGGTCGGGGCCGGTGAAGATGCCCGCTCCCGGACCCACTCCGACCTTCACGACGTCGGCGAAGGCGACGGTCCCCGCCGCGTTGATCGACGGGTTGCTGAACTGGCCGATGTAAGGGTCGGCGGAAGTCGCGATGGTCGTTGTCGCGCCGCCGGAGCCGGTGAAGACGCCCGTGGTGCGGTTGGCGAGTTCAGCCTCGAAGGCCACCCGACCCGCCGCGTTGATCGACGGGTTGAAGACGTTCAGGCCGGTAAAGGCCCCCCCGGCGGTCGCGATGGTCGTCAATGCCCCGCCCGACCCGGTGTAGATCGCCTGGCCGACGAAACTCGGGGAGTTGACGACGAAGGCGACCGTCCCCGAGGCGTTGATCCCGAGGTTGCTGCCGCTGAAGCGCCCCTGCCCGGCGGCCAGGGTGTCCACGGTCGCCAGCGCTCCGTTGCTCAGGGTGTAGACGCCTTGGCCGCCGCTGGCCAGGGTGCCGACGAAGGCGACCGTCCCCGCCGCGTTGATCGAGGCGGCCGAGAAGCCGGTGAACGCGCTGCCGGCGGTCGAGAGGATCTGAGTGATCCCACCCCCCGCCGTCGCCTCGAAGATCCCCGCGCCGCCGTTGGTCAGGACGGCCGAGAAGACGATCGTCCCCGAGTTGTTGAGTCCGGGGTCCGATAGCGACCGGAACGTCGCGCCGGTCGTGGCGATGGTCGTCGTCGGGCCGCCCGACCCGGCGATGATCGAGTTGACACCGCTGGGCGAAGCGACGCGGAAAACCTCCTCGCCCGCGTTATTGAGGGCGACCACGCCCGGGACGAGGCCGCCGCTGACGTCGGCGATCTTTGTATAGGTGTAGCCCGCGTGAGCACCGGTCGACCAGCCCGTTACCAGGGCCGTGGTCCACAAGAGTCGTTGCAACGTCATCGAAGCTGCTCCTTGGCCTGGGGTCGCGCCCGCCTCGGCCGCCGCCGGGCCAATCTTCCCATCGGCGAGCGATCCCCCCGCAGCTAAGACGACATCGGCGCGCGATTGTCCCGCGCCCCGGGTGTGCTCCCCGGCGGACTCCAGCCGGACCGGGATCAGTCGGTCTTCGGTAGCGGCACCTGGGTCTTTTGCATCAAGTAGCCGAACAGGTTGCGGACCTCGGTGGGGGAGAGGGGGTCGAGCAAGCCCCCGGGCATGAGGGACAGGGGCGAGGGGTCGATCCGCTCGATCTCGTTGCGGGGCAGGACGACGGCCTCGTTCTGGGATTGGAGGGTGATCGTCCGGTCGGTGGGGGCGCGGACCAGGCCGTTCAAAGTCCGACCGTCGAGCATCGAGACGACCGCGACTCGGAAGTCGGCGGTGACCACGGCGCTGGGGTCGAGGATATTGGCCAGGAGGTAGTCGAGGTTGTCGCGTCCCGCGCCGGTCAGGTCGGGGCCGATCGCCCCCCCTTGGCCGTAGAGCATGTGGCACGAGGCGCAGAGTTTGTTGAACAGGACCCGCCCCTGGCCTCGGTCGGCCCCGGCAAGGACGGCGGGGGTTTGCTCGGCCCGGACGCGGGCGATGGCGAGCTGCTTATCGGCGGACGAGTCGCGGAGTTCGCCCCAGGTCTCGGCCAGTTGTCGGGTCAAGGCCGGGTCGCCCAAAGTCCGGATCTGACGGGCCTGGAAGGCGGATAGGTCGCCGCGGGGGATCGAGCCGGCCGCTACCGCGTCGAGCAAGGCCCGGGCGAAGGTGGGGCGGGCGATCAAGGCGTCGAGCAAGGCGGGACGCTCGGAAGGGTGGAACGACCGGTAACTCTTCGTTAAGGTTTGGCCAATCGCCGGGTCGTCGAAGAGGGTCAACCCTTGGGCCGCCGTGGTGTTCAGGAACCGGACGCGGAGGAGCTTTTCGCAGGTCGCCCGGAGGTCGGCGGGGCGGTCGTCGATCAGGCTCCGAAGCGCGGCCTGGCGGGTGGCGAGGTCGGCTTTCTCGTCGAAGACCAGGCGGCGGATCTCGTCCAACGCCCGGCCATCGCCGAAGAGGCCGCTCAGATCGCGGATTCGCGCCTGGATCGCGGAATTCGCCGAGCTGGCGAGGTGCGCGGTGAGCGCGGACCAGCCCGACGGTCTGGGAGCTTTCCGCCAGCCTCGGAGTCCGTCGGCGAGCCCCCCGAGGATGTCGCCTTGATAGGTCGGGTCGGTGGAGTTCGCGACCGACCCGAGGATCAGGTCAACCGGCCCCGGGTTCTTGTCGAGGTCTTCGGCCAGGCGGCGGGCGATCAACCGGCGGGTGGTCGGCAAGGCGCAGTCGGCGGCGAGTCGGGCCAGGCCGGAGGGGTCGGCATCGGCCACGGGGATCAAGGTATACCAGATCAGAAGCGGCAAGTTCGGGTCGGTTGCGTCTTCCTGGTGAGCCAGCAGTGGGGCGGCGAGTGCCGGCCGTTGGGCTACCGGCAGACGTTGAAGGGTCGAAGCCAAGGTCAACCGGACCAGCCCCGACCGGTCTTCCCGGGCCAGCCGGGCGAACTCGGCGAGGAGGTCGGCCGGCAAGGTGGGCTCGACTTTGGGGCGGCGGCTCGTCACGGTGTCGAGCGGCATAGCATCGGTCAGGAGGCGGATGGCCCAGGTTCTCAGGGCTTCATGGTCCGCGTGGAGGAGACCTCGGAGCGTCGGCTCGTCCGTCCGGCCCAGGGTGAACAGCGACCAGAGCGCCTGGAGTTTGAGCTGGGGTTCGGCCCGCCCGGCGAGCAGCGACCGCAGGCCGACGACGGCGGATTCGACCGGTTCCCCGCGACCGGCCCGGTCGGCGAGTTGGCGGCGGGCCATCCTCGGGTACCACTCGTTGGCGTGGCCGTGCAGGGCGACCAGGCTGGGCAAGTCGGCCCGGCTCAGGTCCGCGACCTGGATCGGCGCGGGCTGGCCGTGCGTGATCCGGAAGATCCGGCCGGAGTTCCGGTGGACGCCGGTTTGCTCGTGGCACTCGCCCGAGTCGTTCCAATCCAGGACGAACACCGAGCCGTCGGGACCGGACGACAGGTCGATCCCGCGGAACCGGGTGTCGCCGACGAAGAAGCGGTCGGGTTCATGCTTGCCGACAAAGCCGCTCCCCTGGCGGTCGAGGCGCTCGACGTTGGTCCGTCGGCCGTGGAAGTTGAGGGTGAACAGCTTGCCTCGGTCGGCCGCCGGCCACTGGTCGCCGTTGTAGATCATCATCCCGCTATGGGCGTGGCCACCGCCGCGGCGGTCGTGCTCGCCGGTGACGACGCGGGAGTCGGACCAGTCCTTGGCGGTGTCCCAGTGGAAGTGGTCGGCGTGCTGGTCGATGGCGGCGTAGGCTCGGGGGTTCGGGTCGATCGTGTGCGGGCGGACGAAGTGGGCGCCGGGGATCGAGTGCCACAGGTGGCCGTTAACGGTGTTGAGGTAAAACAACTCCCCCAAGGCGTCCCAGTCGTGGCCCCAGGGGTTGGTCGTCCCGTGGTTGAGGACTTCCACCCGCTTCGACTTCGGATCGAACCGCCACATCCCGCCGGTCAAGGGGATGCGCTCGGCGTCGGGGGTGCCGGGAACCCCGATCAGGCCGGGGCTGGAAGCGCCACAACGGCCATACAACCAGCCGTCGGGACCCCAGCGGAGGCCGTTGGCGAAGTTGTGGTAGTTCTCGGCCGGTACGGTGAAGCCGTCCAAGACGACCTCGGGGGCGGAGTCGGGGCGGTCGTCGCCGTTCCGGTCGGGAACGAACAAGACCTGCGGCGGGCACATCAGCCAGGTCCCGCCGAGGCCGACCTCGACGCTGGTGAGCATCTGGACGTCGTCGGTGAAAACCGTCCGCTTGTCGGCCCGGCCATCGCCGTCGGCGTCCTCGAAGATCAGGACCCGGTCGCGATACCGGAGGTCGAACCGGGCGGAGCGCTCGGCGTAGGTATAATTCTCGGCGACCCAGAGCCGTCCCCGGGCATCCCAGGTCAGCGCGATCGGGTTCCGGACGTCAGGCTCAGCGGCGAAGACCGACACCTGGAACCCGTCGGGGAGCCGGAAGCCCGCCGCGGCCTGGTCGGCGGGCAGGACGGGGGTCTTGTCGGTTTCGGTGTCGAGGACTTGGGGGAAGTCGTCCCCCACCGCCGGGGCCACCGCGGCGAGAGTCAAAGCGATCCAGGTGATGAGGGCGCGACGACGCATGGAGGTGGTTCCTCGGGCGAAATGAGGGCGAGACTCCGACGCTAAGCCTTTTCGGAACCGAGGGCAAGGTCCGGCCGCCGGGATTCATCATGCCTCTCCTTTTGATCCGGCTGATTAAATCGCTGGTCAAGAGAGGCCGGATTGGTTATTGTGGGTCGATCGTCGGATTGACCGGACCGCGTGCGTGGTTCCGCGACTCGGACGATCGTCATCGCACGCGATTTCGGGGCACCGCGAGGTTCCGCCGCTTCGGGCGACTTCAAGTGAATTCTGATCTTCGTCCAAGCGACCCAGCCAGGTCCGGCACCGCCCCGGCCTTGGGCTCGGTCGCCATCGGGAGTCTTGTGTGGCCAAAGAGGAACCGATCCGCACCGAGGGCCGTATCGTCGAGGCCCTGCCCAACACGCAGTTCATGGTGGAGCTGGAAAGCGGCCACCGGATTTTGGCGCACATCGCCGGCAAGATGCGAAAGAATTTCATCCGGATCGTCCCTGGTGACCGGGTGACCATCGAGATCACCCCCTACGACCTGACCAAAGGTCGGATCGTTTATCGCGAACGCTGAATCGGGTCCGGTCGAGGCCCGTCGATCGCCGCGACTTGGGCTTGAGCCGGTCCGCGCGCCGTGATTGGAACGTCTCTGGTCGCCTTCCCTCGGTGTTACTTGGCCCGCCACCAAAGAGCGGGGTCAAGCCCCCGGGTCTGGCAGAGGGGTTCGATCGCCCGGCGGAACCGCTGGGCATCGACCGGGTAGCCGGCGGTCGGTTTGAGGCCGGGGACCTGGTCGAGCCAGTGCTGATTGAAGACGTCCATCCAGTGCTCGCGGACGGTCTTGCTGACGATCGAGGCCAGGGCGACGAGGCCGTCGTCGCCATCGGCCCGGGGGACCAGCTCGATTGCCAGGGGAGCGCGACCAGGCGTATGGACCACATAGGCGCTCCGGTCGGGACCCTCGGTCCCCCGGATCACCTCGGCGACGGGGAAAGCGGCTTGCAACGGGTCGGCGTAGAAGTGGCGACCGCCGTGCTTGTCACCCCGGACGGCGATCGGTTGGTCGAGGGGGGTCGTGGCCAGGACGTGGCGGATCAGCTCGGCGAACGCGGCGAAGTGGACGGCGGCCTTTGATCCCGTCGCCGACGCGAGCAGGCCGTTGTTGAACCGCGCTGGGCCGACGACGACCGAGCGGACATCGACGAGCCGCCAGGGGGCACCGGCGAACGGGCGGCGGGCGACCGCGGCTTCGGCCAGGCTCCTTGAGGTGATCGGCGGGTACTTCGGGTCCTGGCCGGGGTCGAGCCAGAGAGCCAGTTCGACGTCAGCGAGCGACCCCGCTCGCAGCGTCCCCAACAAGGCGGCCAGGGTCCAGGGGGTCGGTCGGCCGACCGCATCGAGCACGGCCAGGGTCGCGGCGTCAAGCCGGTCCCGCCCTTTCCGGGCCTTGAACACCTGCTTCGAGTCGTCGACCCAGAGGCGGCTGGAGGGGTCATTGGCGCGGCTGACGGTTCCTTTGAGGTCGTCCCACACGCGAGGAGGCGCGTCGGCCGGCCCTTCGGCGACGACAACCGACATCACCAATGGCCCCAGATTCGGGCCGTAACCCGCCTCGTCGATCCCGGCCCAGCGCATTGGTCTGGCCTCGCTGGTCTGGCGCTGATCCCGCTCGCGCCTCGAACTCAAATGAGGCTACCCAGGAGGACGGCCACGCTCGACTCGATCCCGGCTCCCGCGAGCACCAGGAGGATGTTCAGGTAAGCGAAGGCGATTGCCTCGCACGTCCTCATCCACCAGGTCCGGCGCGGGCCTCGGTCCATCCTCGTCCTGACGGCGCGACGGGCGATGAGCGGCCCGACGACCAGGGTGGCGAACAGGATCTGGAGCCAGTAGATCAGCAGCCGGAGGGAACCCCACCCGGGCAAACTGAGGACAAACAGCAGGCCAAGGCACGCGAGGGTGATCTGGACCATCGCCTGATTCAGCGAATGCCCCTTCCGGGCGGCCAGCGCCAACCCGGTCAGGACGATCGCCAGGATGACGACGGCGACCCCGTCATACCGGTAGCCGGCGACCTGCGCACTCTTGGCGAGGAGCCGAAGCATCCGAGCGGCCAGCGCCGAGGCCGAGGCGGCGGTCACGACCAGCATCATCACCGTGGCGATCGAGATCCGGGGGCGAAGCATCGGGACAACTCCTCTGATCTGATCCGGGTCCCATCCGTGTTCATCCGTGGCTCAAAATGCCATCATGTGGGCGTCGGCCTTGTCGGCTTTGTCCGACCCGAGCCAGATCGACGCGGCGGGGCGGCCTTCGACCTCACCGGCGAGCGAGGCATAATCCTCAGCGCCTCGGCTGGTCGGGGCGTACTGGAAGATCGACTGGCCAAAGCTCGGGCACTCGGCTAACCGGATGTTCCGGCGGATTCGGGTCCGGAAGACCCGGGCCTCGGCCCATGGGGAGTTGGCGTGCTTCCGGCCGTCGAAATACTGGTCGAGGTCGTCGATGACCTCGCCGCCGAGCCGAGTCCCCGAGTCGTACAGGCACAACACCACGCCACCCACCTTGAGGTCGCGGTTGACCCGCTTGCAGACGAGGTTGATCGTCTCCAACAGCTTCGACAACCCGTGGAGCGCCAGGAAGTGAGCCTGCAAGGGGATGAACACCTCGCGGGCGGCGCAGAGGGCGTTCAGGGTGAGGATGCCCAAGCTCGGCGGGCAATCCATCAGGACGTAGTCGAAGTGTTCAGCTTCCAGCGCGGCGTCGAGCTGGTCGCGGAGGATCACCTCGCGGCCGACGGTGCCGATCAACTCGACCTCGGCGGCGGCTAAGTCGATATGGCTCCCGCAAACGTGGAGGTTCGGGGCCACCTCGCGGCGGACCTGGCTGAGCGACAGCCCTTGCGTCAGGACGTCATACAAGCTCGGCCCCGACCGGCCCGGGAGCAAGCCCAGGTGGAGCGTGGCGTGGGCCTGGGGATCGAGGTCCAGGACCATCGTCTTCTTGCCTTCGGCCGCCAGGGCGGCGGCGAGGTTGACGGTGGTGGTCGTCTTGCCCACGCCGCCCTTCTGATTCAAAACCGCGATCCGTCGCATTGATGGGTTCCTTCCCTTCGCGCGGCCTCCAGCATCCCGCGCTCCAGCCGAAGGCCCGGAGCGTCCGAGCGGGAGTCTAGTCGAAACCCCCCGAACCGAGAAGTTGAACTCGGCGCCCCCCAGGCGCGTTGATCGCCCGAGGGTCGGAGGTTCCGGCATGGTTCGTGCCCGCTCAATCATCTATCTCGGCAGATTGCCCCCCGACCCAACCACGTTTTTTCCCAAGAGGCCCGCAGGATGACCAACACCGCTCCCGTGATCGTCCAGAATCAAGAGGGGCTACTCGGTGTCCTCGAACATCCGGAAGCCCTCCGGGTCGGCTCCGAGGCCAGGCTCGCGGTCCGGCTCACGGGCGGTCGGGTCGTCCTCGTGCCGGTCGACCTGATGGTCCGGCAGGAAGATGGCAGCTTCCTCCTCGACCTGTCAGCAGCCGAAGTCGCCAAGCTCGAAGCCGCCAAGGACGCCGAGCGGACGGTGGTGTCGGGTCAGCAAATCAAGTCCCACCTCGCCGAGAGCGCCACCGTGGTCCCGGTCATCGCCGAGTCGGTCGAGGTCGAGAAGCGCCAAGTCGAGAGCGGACGGGTCCGGATCGAGAAGACGGTGCAGACCACCGACCAGGTCGTCAATGAATCCTTGGTGCATGAAGATGTCGAGATCGAGCGTGTGCCGATCAACCAGGTTCTCGCGGGGCCGGTCGGGAACCGTCAGGAAGGGGACACGCTGGTAGTTCCCGTCCTGAAGGAAGTCCTCGTCATCGAGAAACGCTTGATGTTGGTTGAGGAAGTCCGGATCACCCGGCGGCGGACTGAGCAGTCATTTTCCCAAACTGTGCCGATCCGAACCGAATCCGTGGCCGTGGAGCGTGAGGAACTGGCTGACCCCGCAAAGACTCGGGGGTCGGCCAAGAAAAAGCATTAATTTCAGTGTTTAATTGTTAAGTGGTCTACCTTTTGCCCCATTCAGACCACCGTGAAGAGGCCAGATCGATCCACGAAACGATGGGCGTTGCTCTTCATAACCGTCTGAATTTCCACCCGAATATTGCTCCTCAACGATCGAAACACTTCTCGTCGGGTCCGAGGGTCCTCGGATCGACCAAGTTCAGGAAAGGTTCGTCATGGCTAGCAGCAACAAGCATGAAGATACAAAAGCCACCGCCAGCACCGCCGGGGGCGGCGCGGCCGGGGCTTTGGCCGGCGCCGGGATCGGTGCCGCGGTGGGCGGGCCGGTCGGCGCGGCCGTCGGCGCTGGGATCGGCGCCGTGACGGGAGCCGCGGCCGGCGGCGCGATGGGTTATGCCTCGCACGAAGCCGATTTCCGCAAGGATTACGAATCGTCGGGCGCGTCCAGTTCGCACACCTGGGAATCTGTGTCCCCGGCCTACCAGTACGGCTACGACAGCTACGACCACCCCGAATATCAGGGCAAGTCGTACTCGCAGGTCAGCTCGCACCTGAAAAAGGGCTGGACCGGCAAGGGGGAGTATTCGGCGTTCGAGCCTTACATCAAGAAGGCTTATGACCGCCGCGCTTCCCTGCAAACCGGAGCGAGCGCCGGGACCGCCACCGCCGCCACGAGCGGGTCGGTGATCCCGGTCGTCGAGGAAGAGTTGCAGGTTGGCAAGCGGAAGGTCGAGACCGGTGGCGTGCAGGTGACCACCTCGGTCAAGGAAACCCCGGTGGAGACGAATGTCAACCTTCACTCGGAGAAGGTCAAAGTTCAGCGGCACGCCGTGGATCGCCCAGTGACCGACGCCGACGCCGCGTTCAAGTCCGGGACGATCGAGATGAAGGAAACCGCCGAGCAGGCGGTCGTCAACAAGCGGGCGCGCGTCATCGAGGAGATCGTCATCAGCAAGGAAGGGTCCGACAAGACCCAGACGGTCAAGGATAAGGTCCGGAAGACCGGCGTAGACGTTCAGAACGTCGCGACCCCGACCGTCGTGACCCACGAAAGCTACGAGTCGTTCAAGCCGGTCGCCGAAGCCCACCACAAGGCGAAATACGCCTCGAAGGGCGTCTCGCTCGAAGAGTTCACCCCCGCCTACCGCTACGGCCACACCCTGGCCACCGACAGCCGGTACAACACCGGGACCTGGGCCACGGTCGAACCTGAAGCCCGGAAGCACTGGGAAACTAAGAACGAAGGGACCTGGGAAGAGTTCAAGGAAGCCGTCCACCATGCCTGGGACAAGGCCCGCGGCAAGGCTTGACCCACACTTGATCTGACCTGAGCGAAACCGGGGGCGGTGAGGGGTTCAGTTCCCTTCGCCGCCCCCGGTTTGTTGGTCGCCCGTTGGCCAAGACACCACTTCACGAGAGCGGTATTTCGCTGAGCCGCTGCTGGGCCAACCGGGCGTGGTGAGTGTCAATTTTCAGGTCAATGGCCTGGCGGAAGTCATCGTTCGCACCCAATGTCTTGCCGAGACTCAAGCGGCACTCGCCGCGGAAGTAGTAGGCGGTTGGCTGGTAAATCGGGGCAGGCTTCAGCGGGAAGTAATGGTTCCAGTAATCTTCGCCTTGCTGGTGGTCACCGCGGATTGTGGCGGCGCGGTCCCCAGGTCAGATAGGGCTCCTCGGCAGGTGCTCGGATCTTGCTCGAAGTCGGCGAGGCGAGCTTCGGCCTGCTCGGCGCCGACGCGAGACATGGCGGAGCGACCTTGCACCGCCAAGATCCAAACCGCCGTAGTTTCGCAGGCGAGGCTAAGTTTGGCGTCGGAGTTGAACTCAACGATGGCTTGCAAGAGGTAGTTCCAGGGGGTGTCGCCTCGCCCGGCGGCTGCCTCGGTCCGGGCCATCATGAGGCAGACGACCGCTCGCATCCGGCGCTCGTGATGGGGGATCACCAATCTCGGAGTGTCATCGCATCGCCGGAGTAACTCCAGCGCTTCGTTGAACCGGCCCCAATCCCGGAGAACTTCCGCCTGAACCTCGATGGCCATTCTGACAGCCCCAGGGTCGACGGTTTCGGCCTTTCGGGTCGCCTCATACGCTTCGGTGAGCTTGCCCCGCTTGTGCTGGATGTCGGCCAGCCTGGCGAGGGCTTCGCCAATCTCCTTCTTGTCCTCATGGGCGACGGCCGCTTTATGAGCCAGAAGGCAGTGGTTTTCCGACTCTTCGAGCCGACTCAGATTGCCGCATGCCACACTGGCCACCCCATGAGCTGCGCGCAGGTGTCGTCCAGCAGCCCCCAGGTTGATGGCTTCCTCGGCCCAGCGAAGGCATTCGATGGGGCGGCCGGCGTTGTATGCGGCGAGGAACAAATGGACCATGCACCGAAGCTGCCGACCAGGATGATGGGCCAGGCTAACACGAGCAACGTGTCGGACATCCGCAAGGTCCCGGGGGTGGGGGAAGACTCAGGAAAACGATTGGATCGGGTGCTCGAAGTGAGGGGCGGCCACCCAGCCCGGTCGATCGGCGTCGCCCGCCGGGTGGTGCGAATTTCTAGCGGACAAAGCAACCAGCGGCCGGTCCGAAACACGCCCTGAGCCGTCCCCCCTCGGCAGGTGGGAACGGCTCGAACCGAAGGCGAGTCGACGGGAAGTGGGCTCAGCCAGTCGATGCGAACGAACCGGCGGCGATGGCGGGGGCGCGGCGGGTGATCTCGGCGGCGACGGCGGCGGTGAACGAGTCAGTGGATTCGGTCCCACCGAGGTCGCGGGTCCGGGTCCCGTCGCGAAGGAGGTCCAGGACGGTGGCCTTGAGGGCCAGGCCAAGGGGGACCTCGCCGACTTCGATCAGAAGCATCGCCAGGGCGAGGAAGATGGCGGTGGGGTTGGCGAGGTTCTTCCCCTGGATGTCGGGGGCGGTCCCGTGGGCGGCGTCGAACATGGCGACGCGGACGTTGCTGGCCGAGTCGAAGGCGAGGTTGGCGCTGGCGCCGATCCCGAGCGAGCCGACCAGGCCGCAGGCGAGGTCGGACAGGAAGTCGCCGTACTCGTTCAAGGTGATGATGATTTGAAACATCTCGGGGACCATGACGAGCTTGCCGAGCAGGGCGTCGAACAGCTCGACGTTGTGGGAGACGTCGGCCTGGGTCTTGGCGACCTCGCGGACGACCGCCTCGAACAGGCCGTCGGTGGCACGCTGGACGGTGTATTTCGAGGCCGAGGTGACCCGGCGGCCCGTCTTTTTCCCCAGCTCGAAGGCGTAGCGGGCGGCTTCGAGGACGGGTTTGCGCTCGACGATCCGCAGGCTCACCGCCGAGTCGGCGCCGATGGCCCGCCCCTGGTCGTCGTAGGTCCCGCCGGTGGCGATCCGGATGATGTCGATGTCGAGGAGGGCGTGGAAGTGGCTCGTCACACCGGGGATGGTGTAGACCGGGCGGTGGATCACCGCGAGGTCGAGCCGGCGGCGGAGGATGGCGTTGGGGCTTTCCTCGGCAGTCACCGTCGGGTACTTGAGCGCGACCTTGTGCGCGACCACCGACCGGACCGCCTCGTCGTAGATCGCCTGCCCCTTGGCCCGGCGGTTTTCAAGCGACAGGTCGACGCTCGAAAAGTCGAGTTGGACCGGCAAGGCGTCGGCCAGCGTGTGGACCGCCCGGGAAAGCTCGGCGCCGATCCCGTCGCCCATCAGCTCGGTGACCGCGTAAGTGGGTCGCATGTCTCGAAACGAACTCCCAAGAAAAACGAAATAGGGCGAGCATCGGCGGCGGCCGGACGACCCGGAAGAAAGAAGGCTCCCGCCCCCTCAGCAGCGACGGTAAACGGCTTCCCGATTGTAAAAAGCCACGTCGTCGCGGTCAAATTTGTCCGGAGGCGTGTTCCAGACCTGAGCGGGGCCGACCGACAAAAGAATCCGCTCCGGTTCCTCTTGGCGAACCCGTGATAAGATAGGTTATATTGTGGGGGAGAAGCGGTGGCTTGTCGCGGTGCGGCCTTGTCGCTCGGTGCCCCGAAGGAAGTCACGCTCCAGGCTCACAGGGAGAGGTCCAATGTCGACCGCCGGGAAAGTCTTGACCGTCCTGAACCTCCTGGTGATGGTGGCTTGGCTCATCATGCTGTCCGCCGTTACCCAACTCAACGTCAACTGGCACCAGCGGATCGCCAAGCAAGAAGCGGATCTCCAGACGGCCAAGGACCGGATCGCCCAGAACACCACCGCGGTCCTCGACCTGACCGAGCAGACCCGGGCCGATCAATCGGCCAAGGACCGCGACCTCCGCGAGGTCCAGGGCCGGATCATCGCCGCCGAGGCCCGCCAGTCGGCCAAAACCGAGGACCTGACCCGGATTCAATTTCAGCTCGCCGAGTATAATGCCGCCGTGCAACGGGCCAATACGAACCTGACCACTCGCCAGGCGGAAAAAGCCAAGGCCGAGGAAAACCTGGCCGCCAAGCGCGTCGAGATCGCCCAGCGGCAGGACGAGAACGCCCGCCTCCGTGACCAACTCGCCAAGCTCCAGGCCGACTTCAAGCGGCTCCTGGCTAACAACAGCAAGCTGACCAACGGTGCCGCGAGCGACCGGCCCGACTCCAAGCCCGCCTCCGACCGGCGGCCCGCCCCGGCGTCGTGACCGGCGGGATCAACCGCTGGGCTGCCACCAGCTTCCTGTTCAACTTCGACCATTGCTTCCGCTTGCTGGATTGGCAGGCGGCGCTCTCTGACGCCCGGTCAAAGGCTTCAAGGGTATGGCAACTCCGTCGTCGTCCCATGCACGACTTCATCATCGCTGCGCTTACGGCCTTCTCGAGGATGCGCAGATCCTCTTGAGTTCCGATCGCACAACCGGAGCCATATATTTGGCGGGTTATAGAGTGGGATGTATCCTCAAAGCTTTGATTTTGTCGTCCCTCGCTCCCAACGCCGCAGCCGCAATGATTGATACATTCCGGGGGATGAGGACCCATAACTATCGGTGGTTGCAGGAGCGATGTTTTGAAATTGGAGGGTCCCGGTTTCCGAGAACCATCAACTAGTGGTCTACCGCAAAGGATTTTGCGGGTAAAGATGGGCCAGTTTCCGCCGGGCGTCGGCGACCCGGAAGCTCCACTTGATCTGGACCTTTGCCCG
>JAABUX010004168.1_pt1 | contig 18555 bp, 12 predicted proteins | sample 5561851 | NCBI WGS metagenome assembly JAABUX01 (sample SAMN10711883, study PRJNA513361) | rock metagenome | isolation source: Antarctica rocks | place: Antarctica: Victoria Land, Richard Nunatak red sandstone | collected 2016-01-03 | reverse complement strand
GTTCGCCGCGCCGCCGAGGCGAAACGCGGCGCAGAACGCGCGGAAGATCGTGCGGTAATCATCGTGCGCGAAGCGTACGCTGCGTCCCCCGATCCGCTCGAACCCTGGAATCAGCTCGACAAAATCGGCGTTCTGCGTCCCCACGAAATCGATTTCGAGCGCGATCGGCGGTTCGAAGGTGAAGGGTTGCATGCGTTCGAGGTTTTCCATCGCCTCGCGCGCGGCCGCGCGAATGGCCTCGCGTGCGCGGCTCGGTGAAAGGGAATTGACCGAAAAGCGACCGATCGACTCTTTGGTGACGGCGGTTGCGATCCACGGCAGCCGCTCGCGCGTGCGATCGCAGATCGTACGATCGCCCGAAAGCATGGCTACGGGCACACCGTACGTCCCGAGGACGGCAGCGTTCAGTAGCGCCTCGCTACAGCGCGTGCCGTTGACCCGCACGTCGTAGATCGTTTCGCCCGAATACGTATGGTCGAGCGCGCCGTCGACCTCCCCGGCGCCTGCATGATAGCCGGTGAAGAACGCCGCGGCGAAGCTACCGTCGATGCCCTCGGTCATCGAGAACGGCTTGCGGCTGCCGTAGATCATCCGTACGTCGTCGGGCAGCACGTCCCACGATACGTTGCGCATCGAGGAGTGCGAATCGTTCACGAGTACGTCGGTCGCGCCCGCTTCCCGCGCGCCGTCGATGGCCGCCCGAACTTCGAGCGACATCAACGTGCGGTACTCGGGATACTCGGTCGTGTTCTTGGGATCGACCTGCGTCCAAGAGGCGACCGCTGCGGTCCCTTCCATGTCGGCGCTGATGTAAAGCTTCACGTCGTGCTCCGAGAGTGCCGCCTCGCTGGTGGCGGCCGCGATATTGCGCCGGAGGGGCGACGGATTGCGCCGGCGTTGGACGGCACGGGCGTTCCGCCGCCGACGCCGTTGCCGCCCGTTTGCAGGACGGCGTTGCCTTGCGGCGCCTCGGGACCCAGTGCCGCTCCGGTAACGCCGAGGCCGATCCGCAAAAAGTACCCGATCACGAACAAGAAGATGAGCGCTACGACGACGACGATCGGGACGTAGACGCGCGCCGGCAAGCCGCGCGCGGGACCGGCTCTCACGTGCAGGGATGTTCGCGGGTCCGGGGCCAAAGCCTCGGGTGCGTGATTCCGGACGTGAGCGAACTGCAACTGCTGTTTGCGCAATACAACAATGAATGGTTCAGCGGCGAGATTCCCACACACCGCATCGCGTACAACGCGCGCTTCTCGAACCTCGCGGGCCGTATCACCTACAAGCCGCCGCTCATCGAACTCTCGCCCAAACACTTCACGCACCATCCCGAGGCACTGCGCGAGACGTTGCTCCACGAGATGATCCACGCGTGGCTGTATGCGCTCGGCCAAAATCCCGGTCACAGCGCCGCATTCAAAAAGAAGATGCGCGAACTCGGGCTACGTTCGATCTATCACGATCTCGGGAGTGCCGCACCGCGTCGCGAGAGTGAAAAGCGTTTCATTCTCCGTTGCGAACGCTGCACGATGGAGTTGCTGCGCAAGCGCAAGCCGGCGGCTCTGATCTCCTGCGGGCGCTGCAGCCGGAACCGCTACGACCCGCGCTACCCCTTGCGCGTGCTCGAAGTCCTCGAAGTGCGCGACCTAGAAGCGCCACGGCAAGCGGCCCACAGGTTAGGGACTGCGTAGCGGATTTACCGCCCCCCACGCGCCGCGCGTCCTCGAAGGCAATCTGGAGATGTTCGCGCAGTGGGTAGCGTGCCCGTAGCAAATGCTCGCAGTGCGGGGTTGTTGCCATGCGAGGCTTCGGTCTCGTACGCGGAAACCGCCGCCAGATGACCGCCCACTTGCCCGATGATGTATTGCTGATCGAGGTCGGCCGGCGGCAGTAATTTCAAGCGCGTGAGGGCCAGACGATCGCCCACCCCTTCGCGCTCGGCGACGCGAGCGACTGAAGCGGGCACGATGCGCGCAAGCCGTGCTGCGATCGGTTCGTGGTCGGCGAGCATGCGCCGTGCGAAGCTGACGGCTTCATCGGCGTCGCCGCGTTGCAGTTCGAGCCGAGCCATGTCGGGTAGCCGTGGTGTCGAGGAACCTGCGCCTGGTCAGATCATCAGACGTTCATTCTTTCCCTTGCAATTATTGGAGAGGAAGCGACTCGCAGCGACACGAGGTCGATGACGTTCGAAGCACCGGGCGGCGCAGCGACGCTGCCGCGTTCATATCCGGCGAGATCGAGCGAGACGTGCCGATAACCGACCGCACGTATGCCCGCAACGATGCCGTTGCGCGCCGCAACCACCGCTTCCAGACGATCGCTCGGCACCTCGATACGGGCCACGTCGCCGTGGTGCCGAAGGCGGCAATCGCGAAACCCCGCGCCGATCAGGACGTCTTCGGCGCGCTCCACGCGCTCGAGCAGTTCCCGGGTGATTGCGGTGCCGGTGGGAAACCGCGACGACAAGCACGCGGCGGCGGGTTTGTCCCAAACAGCGAGTTCCAAGCGACGTGCGAGTTCGCGAACATCCCTCTTGCTGAAATCGGCTTCGGCAAGCGGGCTTCGCACGCCGTGTTCGGCCGCGGCGCGCCGCCCGGGCCGAATTTCGGCGAGGTCATCGGCGTTGAGGCCGTCGGCGATGGTCGAAAAATTGCGCTCGTGCGCCGCTTCAATGAGCCGCCCGTATAATTCACTCTTGCAGAAGTAACAACGGTCCGCGGGATTGGCCGCGTAGCGTTCGTCATCGAGCTCGTGCGTCCCGAAGAATTCGTGCCGCGCGCCGATTCGGCGCGCAAAATCGTGCGCGGCGTCCCGTTCGCGACGGGGCAGGCTCGGGGAGTCGCCGGTGACGGCAAGCGCACGATGTCCAAGCTCCGCGGCCGCGACCGCGACGACGAGTGCCGAGTCGACGCCGCCGGAGAAGGCGACGATACAGCGTCCGTACCCGCGCACAATAGCCCGCAGTCGTCGCTCTTTAGGGGCCGGCTCGTCATCTGACGGCCGTGCTGATGGCTCCACATGTTGGGTTATGCCCATGAAGGCAGCGCTGCCCGCTTGCCTCTCAGGCCTGCCTCCCTTTCCGCATACTTCGGTCAGATGAGATGCTGGACGACCAAACTTGCGGCAGACAACAGCAGCACGACCGCAAGCGTTCGCACCAGGACCGGTGAGGTTAGCCGACGTGCCGTGTCGGCGCCGAATTGCGCGCCGAGGACGCCACCGGCGGCGAGCGGTAGCGCGTAGAGCCAGTCGATATCGCCGGCGAGCCCGTGCGTCAGAAGACCGAAGGGCGACGAGAGTAAGATGATGAGCTGCGATGTCGCCGAGACGATGTGCGGCGGCATCAAGAAGCCGCGCAGCAGGAGCGGCACGATCAAAATTCCGCCGCCGATTCCGAAGAAGCTGGAAATAAAACCCGTCGTCGCGCCGGCAGCCGCGGCAACGGGGGTGCTCTCGGCGTACACGAAGGTCGTGTCGGTTAGCCGGTCGTGAAATTCTCGCCGCTTCGCCCACGGGAGGCGCGCCAACTTCCCGCTCTCGTGCCGCCCGGTGCCGCGGTGCAACAGGTCCGCGCCGAAGAGCGCGAGTATCGCGCCGTACGCGAGATCGAACCCTTTGGTTGTAAAATGTTGCAGAGCGACGGCGCCGAGAACGCTTCCCGGGATGGCCAGCAGTCCCATCGTAAAGGCGAGCCGCTTATCGATACGACCCTGCCGCCAAAAGCTAATTGAAGAACTGGCGACGTTGGCCGTCACGAGAAAAAGCGACGTACCCGCCGTCAAGGTCGGCGGTAGGTGGAAGAACAGCCGCAAGATCGGGATGACGAGGAACCCGCCCCCGAGTCCGACCACCGAGCCGAAGAAGCTTGCGGCTATCCCGACCATGAAGAGCGCGGACGAAAGTCCCGCGGCGTGCAAGGCTTACAAGATTTCGGCTACTGCACGCGCCCGATGTAGCGCCGGTCGCGCGTGTCGATGCGAATGACGTCACCGGGATTGACGAAGAGCGGTACGCCGACGCTCGCACCGGTTTCGAGTTTGGCGGGTTTGGTCGCGCCGGTCGCCGTGTCGCCTTTGAAGCCCGGGTCCGTTTCATCGACACGTAGCTCGACGTGCGCGGGAAGGTCGACGCCGATCGGAACGCTGTCGTGAAATTGCACGTCGATCTTCATGCCGTCCTTGAGAAAATCGGCTTGTTCGCCGATGAGATCGCGCTGCAACGTAACGTTCTCGAACGACTCGTTATCCATGAAGTGATAACCGTCGGCATTGTTGTAGAGCATCTGCATCTCGCGATTGTCGACGGTCGCCCGCTCCAACTTCTCGCCGGCGCGGAACGTCCGCTCGACCGTCGCGCCCGACCGCACATTCTTCAGCCGCGTTCGTACGAAGGCCGAACCCTTCCCCGGCTTGACGTGCAAGAACTCGATGACGGTCCACAACTGCCCCTCGATGATGATGGTCACGCCGTTGCGGAAATCGTTCGAGGAAATCATCTCGGGCAATTTCGTTAGGCATGCCGCCGAAGGGTGCCTCTGTTAGCGTCGCAGGAGCGACAGGCGGTTTTCGGTTCCGTTATAGAGCCGTTGGATGTTGTCGCGGTGTCGCCACAGGATGACGACGGTTGCAGCGCCCGCGAATATCCATGCATTCGGACCGGCGTGGCGCTGCGTTACGCCGATCGCAACCGCGGCGGCAATCGTGCCGAGCATGGAGCCGAGGGACGATAATCCGGTCGGCACGACGACCGCGAGCCAGACGATGAGGAAAGCGATGCCGCTTTCCCACGACAAGGCAAAAGCCGCCCCGAGAAACGTCGCGACGCCTTTCCCGCCGCGGAAGCGTAGCCAGGGCGTATAGCAGTGACCGACGATGGCAGCGAGCCCCGCCAGCGGAGCGACGAGCGCGGTGACGATCGTGACGTGTGCGTGCGCTCCGATGCGCTGCAGTTCGGGCGGCGAAGCGTAGAAGATGTGATTGGTCGCCGCGAGAACGGCGGCGGCACCTTTGAGGACGTCGAGTATTAAAACGGCGGCTCCCGCCTTGCGCCCGAGCGTCCGTAACGCGTTCGCGGCCCCGATGTTGCCGGAGCCGACTTGACGGATATCGTGCCCGAAAAACACTCGGCCCACGATGAGACCGAATGGAATCGTCCCGACCAGAAAGCCGAAGAGCACATACGGCCAGACGGGCGCGGCGATGAAGACGGAGATGTCGACGTCGTTCACTCGCGCGCGTCGTCTTCATCGCGGCGCGGGCGGAACTCGAGGCCCAGCGGCACGCCTTCGAAATCGAAATTCGCTCGCAGCGTGTTCTCCAAGAACCGCCGGTAACTGGGCGGGACCAGCTCCGGATCGTTGCAATGAAAGATGAAGAGCGCTGGATGCGTCGCGACTTGGGCGGCATAGTAGACGCGCAGCGGCTTGCCGCCGCGCTGCGGCGCGGGGTGCGCGTAGACCGCGTCGCGCACGATCGCATTGAGTTGCGGGGTCGGAACGCGCCGATCGAGATTCTGCGCCACCCGCATGACGAGCGGCATCAGACTGCCCAAGCGCCGTTTGGTCAAGGCCGAGAGGAACGTCACGGGCGCAAAGGCGGCAAAGGGCATTTGCTCGTGGATGATGCCGGTCAGCTCACCTTGTGAAAACTCGCCGTCCTGCTGCAGCGCGAGGTCCCACTTGTTGGCGACGACGATCAGCCCTTTGCGTTCTTCGAGTACGATCCCGGCTAGGCGGCGATCCTGATCGAGGATGCCCGCGAGCGAGTCGATGACCAAGAGCGCGATGTCGCAACGCGCGATTGCGCCGAGCGAGCGTAACGAAGCGTAATACTCGATCGCGCCGTGGTGCTTGGTTTTGCGCCACACGCCGGCCGTATCGATCAGCCGAATGCGGTGTTCGTGGAAGCCCAAGAGCGTGTCGATCGCATCGCGCGTCGTACCCGGTGCGTCGCCGACGATTGCGCGTTCTTCACCGAGCAGTGCGTTGAGCAGCGACGACTTCCCGACGTTGGGCCGTCCGACGATGGCAAGCGCGAGTTCGCTGTCCGCGGCGGGCAAGGCGTCTTCGGAGGGCAGCCGCTCGACGATGGCATCGAGCAAATCGCCCGTTCCTTCGCCGTGCAGGGCCGAGACGACGATCGGTTCTCCGAAACCCAAGCGCGCGAACTCTCCGGGAATCTGTGCCCGGACGCGTTCGGACTCCGCTTTGTTCGCGACCAGAATCACCGGATGCCGCGTGCGCCGCATGATCTGCACGACGTCGTCGTCGAGCGGCGACATTCCGCCGGCCGCATCGACGACGAACACGATAACGTCGGCTTCGCTTGCGGCGATCTGCGCCTGCGCACGCGTGCGGCGCGCGAGTTCGCCCGAGTCGTCGGCGCCGGGATCGATGCCGGCAGTATCGACGAGCGTGAACGTTCGCCCGCGCCAATCGGTGAGCGCGTAGAGCCGATCGCGCGTCACTCCCGGACTGCCCTCCACGATCGCCAGCCGCTTGCCGACCAAGCGGTTGAACAACGCGCTCTTGCCGACGTTGGGGCGTCCCACGATCGCGACGATTCCCGGACGCGCGTTCGCGGCAACTTCGGAAGCCATGTTCGTGGATTCGCCGCGCGGGGCTGTTGAACCGTGTGGCGAAATGCGCTGCGTGAGATACGGCCGGTCCGCTCGCTTCGCCCATTGCGCTGCGCTGTTGTGCGGCCTCGCCGCATTCGCGGCGCCGGCGGCGCGCGCGGAGGTGTCGGCGGGAGCTATCTACATTACGAGTTTACCAAGCGGCGCCGACATCTTCGTCGACGGCACGTACGTCGGACGCTCGCCGGCACTGGTCGGCGGTCTCGGGCGCGGCCGGCATGCGGTTACGCTAACGAAGACCGGCTGGACCGTCGCCGAAGTCGACGTGTCGGTTCCGGGAGGTTCGATCGCCATGTCGAGCACACGGCTGTCGCCCGGTCCGCGAGCGTATGCCGGGGACGCGGCGGGTTCGGTTGCGGTGCGCGGCGTGCCGCCGGGTGTAAGTTTGATGCTCGACAATCAACCGTTTTTGCCGTCGTCGCAACCGTTCGCGCTGCCGGCCGGTTCCCATCACATCGCGCTCTTGACGGCACATGGCCGCATCACGCGGCCGATCGACGTGCTGCCCGATACGACGACGCAGATCGTTCTGCAAGAGCCCAAAGCGCCGCAAGCGCACACCTCCATCATAGCTCCGGCCGAAGACTATTTGCCGACCGACGCCTTCACCGTTACGGGCAAGAAGATCGTCGTGCGTTATGGGGGCCATAGCGTGGTAGGACATATCGCAGACGCGACGTTGCGCGTCGATGGGGCGCAAGCGGTGTTCGATGCGGCGCCCGATCTGATCGGAGGCCGCTTATATCTTCCGCTCGCGCTCCTGGAAAAGTTAGCGGGAGACACGGCGAAGTAAGCGATCCGATGGCGAGCATTTACATCGAAACGTTCGGCTGCCAGATGAACGAGGCGGATTCGCGCTACATTGCGGACCGTGCCGCCGCCGCGGGCTATGCCGTCACGAGTAACGCGGCCGAAGCTCGGGTGGTCATTCTCAATACGTGCACGGTGCGCGAAAAAGCCGAGCGACGCGCTTATGGCCGCATGGCGCATTTTCGGGCTCTCAAAGCCGCCGACCCGGACGTCAAACTCGTCGTCTGCGGGTGCCTTGCCGAACAAGATCGCGAGCGCATGCACGAGACGGCACCCTACCTCGACGGCGTCTTCGGGACGAGCGATTTGGTGCGCCTCGGCGACGCGCTCGAGGCCTGGCGACCCGCTTTCGGCGACGATCTCGATCTGACCGAGGAACGCCTCTTGTTGCGCCCGCTGGGCGGCCAAGGTGACTGCGTCGCCGATGTATTTGCGCACGTACGGGCTTACGTCAACGTCCAGCGCGGGTGCTCGTACTATTGCACCTACTGCATCGTGCCGTACGTGCGGGGGCGCTTCGACAATCGTCCGCTGTCCGACATCGTCGCCGAGGTCGAGCGCGCGATTGCACGCGGAGCGCGCGAAATCACGCTGGTCGGCCAAACCGTCAATGCCTACAAGGAGCCGGCGACCGGCGCCGATTTTGCGGACTTGCTCGCGGCGATCAGTGCGCTGCCGGGGCTCGATCGCCTGACCTTTCTGACCTCGCATCCCAAAGACTTCACGGCGAAGCTCGCGCGGACGCTCGGTTCGCTGACGCAACTGCAACCGCGTTTCCATCTCCCCGTGCAATGTGGCTCCGATCCGATCCTGCGGCGCATGAACCGCAAGTACTCGGTTAGCCAGTATCGCGAGAAGATTGCGGTCTTTCGCGAGCACTGCGCCGATTGGGCTCTGACGACGGATTTGATCGTCGCCTTCCCCGGCGAAAGCGACGACGATTTCCGCGCGACCTTGACGCTGTGCGAGGAGATGGCGTTCGCGCAGGCTTTCGTGTTCGTCTATTCACCGCGTCGCGGAACGCCGGCCGCGCGCTGGGAACAAATTGCGCCCGACATCGGCAATGCGCGGCTGCGTGCACTGGCCGCGACGGTCGATCGCGGCGTGCGCGCTTGGCACGAGCGCAAACTCGGCAGCGTCGTTCGCGCCCTTGTGCAGGGGCCTTCGCGTAAAGATCCCACCAAACTCGCTTCCAAAACGGCCGACAACGTGACGGTCGTCGCGCCGCGCGGCGAACTCGATGAGGCGACGCTCGTCGAGCGGCCATGGCTCGACGTGCGCGTTGCCGAAGCGTACACCTGGGGCTGCGCGGGTGAGATCGTCGCAACGGCGGCGCGCTTCGAAGCGTCCCCGATCCTCACCAAGCATCGCAGGACCATCGACCTGATCGCCGCCTTTTGATCCTGCGGTGAGCGACGCCCCGTACTCGCCGCTTTTCGAGCAGTACTTCGCGCTGAAGGAGCGTTACGCGGAAGCGATTTTGCTCTCGCGGGTCGGCGACTTCTACGAAGCCTATGGTGAGGACGCGCAGACGATCGCAGCCGCTCTGCAGATTGCGTTGACTTCGAAAGAAGCGGGCGGCGGCCGGCGTGTGGCAATGGCGGGCGTGCCGTATCATGCGCTCGACGGTTATCTCGCAAAGCTCGTCGCGCAGCAGCGAATCGTCGCACTCGCCGAACAGCTCGACGCACCCGTCCCGAACAAACTGGTGCGGCGCGAAGTGAAGCGCGTGGTGACGCCCGGCACATTGATCGAAGAGAACCTGCTCGCTCGCGGCAGTGACAATTACTTGGTGGCCCTCACGACCGGCGGCGATGCGGTGGCACTGGCCTACGCCGACGTCTCGACGGGGCGCGCGGCCGCAACGGCCTATGCCGGCGATAACGCGTTCGAGGAGACGCTCGCGGAACTCGGGCGTCTTGGTCCGGCGGAGATCGTGGCCGACATGCCGCCGGAAATGCGCGCGCATATTTCGGCCCATCTGCCCGGCGTGCGCGTTACCGTGCCGCCGCTCGCGGCGGTGGTAACGGTTGCCGGTGCCGGCATGGACGGTTTCTCACTCGACGAGTCGCACGCGATGCGCCGCGCGCTCGGGGCGCTCGCGGGTTTCGTGAAGCGCGTCGGCTTCGAGGCGCCCGGCGGAGCGCTGCGCGAGCCGCAGTTTTACCGCGCCCGGACGTTTTTAGGACTCGATGCGAACACGCGTCGCCATCTCGATCTCGTCGCGTCGCAGGGGGCGAATCCCAAGGCCACGCTACTGGCGACGATCGATCGCTGCAAAACCGCGATGGGTTCACGCTTGCTCGGGCGCTGGCTCGTCGCTCCGCTGATCGAGCGCAGCACGATCGCTGCCCGCGCCGACCGCGTCGCCGCGCTCGTCTCCGACTATCCGGCGCGCGCCTCGCTGCAAGAGTTGCTCGGCGGCGCCTTCGATCTCGAACGCATCGCGCAGAAGGTGCGCTTTCGCCGGGCCTTGCCGCGCGATCTCGGTTCTCTGCGCCGCACGCTGGCGTTGCTCGAACCCTTACGCGGCGCGCTTCCGGCGGCGCTCCGATCGTACGAAGAACGTATCGGCGATCATCAGGCGCTCCACGCCGAGCTCTCGGCGACGTTGTGCGACGATCTGCCCGCGACGCTCGCCGACGGCGGCGTCATTCGTCCCGATGCATCCCAAGAGGTCGAGCAGTGCATCACGGCGCGTGCCGATGCGCGCGGGCGGATGGCGGCACTTGAAGAACGCGAACGCGAACGGACCGGCATAAAAGGTTTACGAGTCAAGTACGCCAGTGCTTTCGGTTACGCAATCGAGGTTTCGAAGTCGAACCTGGCGCACGTACCGGCCGATTACGTTCGCAAGCAGACCTTGACGAGCGCCGAGCGCTTCATTATTCCCGAACTCAAAGAGCTCGAACTCGCGGTCGGAAGCGCCCAAGCGCAGCAGCTGCGGCTCGAGGAGACCTTGTACGCAAACCTGGTCGAGACGGTCGCCGGATCCGTCGACGCGCTACTTGCAACGGCCGACGCGGTCGCCGAACTCGACGTGGCCTGCTCGCTCGCGCAGACCGCCGGCGAGCGCGGCTACGTGCGGCCGGAGTTCGTGGAGACGAGCAGCCTCGATGTCGTCGACGGCCGGCACCCCGTGATGGAAGCGGTCGCCAAGGATCCCTTTATTCCTAATGACGTACACGTAGGTGAACGCACTGCCCGCTTCATCTTATTGACCGGCCCGAATATGGGCGGCAAGTCGACGTATCTGCGACAGACGGCGCTGCTCGTGATCCTGGCTCAGATTGGGGCTTTCGTTCCCGCACGTTCGATGACGCTCGGCGTCGTCGACCGTATCTTCACGCGCATCGGCGCGGGCGACGATCTCGCCGCGGGGCAATCGACGTTCTACGTCGAGATGTCGGAGGCGTCGAACATCCTGCGGCGCTGCACACGGCGCAGTCTGCTGCTCGTCGATGAGGTCGGGCGCGGCACGGGCACGATCGACGGCCTGGCGATCGCGCAGGCGATTTGCGAATATCTGCTCGGGCTCGATGCGCAGGCGCCGCTCGCGCTCTTCGCGACGCATTTCCACGAACTCGTTGCGCTCGCCGACCGCTGGCCGTTGGTCGCGAACTTCCACGTAACCGCGGTCGAAAACACCTCGCGTGCGGGTGCGCCGGTCTTTTCGCATCGCGTGCTGCCCGGCAGCACGTCGCGCTCGTTCGGCATCGAAGTCGCCAAGATGGCCGGCCTGCCCGGCGGCGTTATCGCGCGCGCGAAGGAGATCGCCGCGGCGCTCGATGAGCGCCCGGCGTTGGAAGTTCAGGTGCCGTTACGATCGCGGCTCGCCGTCTTGAGCGGCCGCGAAGAGCTGCAACTGGCGTTAGAGTTGTGAGCAGCGCTAAGCCTGCCGAGAAACTCCCTGGTCTCTACGTTCGACGAGCGCTCGACATTGGGAGGTGAAGTCCCGTTTCGAACGCGCCTTGCCGCTCCCGAGCGGACACGAAGAAGCCCAGCTCGCGCCCGAGTTGTCAATCGGAAGGCGCCTCGAAAGGCGACGACTTTTTCGACTTGGCTTCGGCGTAAACGGCGCGGTTAATCCGACGTGCGTGTCGAAGATACGCGTATGGATGAAGCGGCGGTGCCCGGGAATCAGCGCAAGAACTGGCGCTCGAAGAAAATTAGGCTTCATGATGATCACGAAGCCTTTGATCGCGAGTTGTGGGCAGAAGTGCCGGCGATCGATCGGCTCCTGACCGGATTCGAACTTTCAGTCGTCTGGGCGCAGATGAAAGGCTATAGTGGAGATCAGCTACGACTTCGCCGAACTGTTGCGCACGTTCAACGCCGAAGACGTGCGCTATCTAGTGATCGGGGCGTTAGCGGTCGGATACCATAGCCAACCTCGCGCGACGGCGGACTTCGACGTTTGGGTCGACCGCGCGCCGCAAAACGCCGAGCGGGTCTACCGTGCGCTTGCGCGTTTCGGAGCACCTCTCGAGCACGTGACGATTGCCGACTTCACGTCCGACGATCTCGTCTTCATGATTGGAGCCATTCCCCTGCGCGTCGATGTGCTGACCGACATCGACGGCATCGCTTTTTCGGACGCGTGGGAGCGGCGCGTGCCCGACGTGCTCAAGGGCGTACCGACGTACATCATTTCGCTCGATGATCTAATCGCGAATAAACGAGCCGCTGGGCGGGATAAGGATCGCATCGATCTTAAGCGGCTCGAACGGATGCGCAAGCGATCGTAGAACGGGCCACGCCGTTACAGGAATCGCGATCGTCGCCGCGATAACACACGTCAGCGTTCGCGCGTCAGGAACCCGGTGAAGAGTCCGGGACGGTCGCGCCACTGTAAGCGGGGAGCCGCTTTCGGCCACTGCCGGTAACGGCGGGAAGGCCGCGAGCACGACGGCGACGATCCGCGAGTCAGGATACTGCAAGCGAACGCGTTTTGCACCACCTCGCGAAAGGGTCGGAAAAACATCGTGTTCGTTTCACGCATGGGGCGGCGTATCGCCGTCGTGTCATCCATTGGTTTAGCTGCAGCGGCCCTCGCCGTTGCTCCACGCACCGCTTCAGCGGCAACGCCGTCACCGCAACCATCCGCCGTGCCGTCGGCAAGCCCGGTGCCGGGCGCACTCCAGCAGATCGGGCGCGTCGTTACGAGCGATCGTCGCAGCGAACCGCTCGGCGAAACGTCGCGGCCGACGTTTGTCGTCGACCGTGCGCGTATCGACTCCTACGGCGCGCGAACCGTTGCCGACGCCCTCGAAGGCGTGCCGGGCGTTGAAGTGTACCGCTCGGGTCCCTTCGGCGCGATCGTAAGCTACGGCATCCGCGGATCCACGTCGGCGCAGACGCTCGTCCTCGTGGACGGGCAGCCCGTGGCCGATCCCACGTCAGGGGCGGCCTATCTCGACAACTTTTCGACGATTGGGGTGAACCGCATCGAAGTCGTCGAGAGCGGCGCCTCGACGCTCTACGGCACAAGCGCAACCGGTGGGGTCATCAACATCATTACGAGCGTGCCGCGAGGTGCTTACTTGGAGGCGAGCGACGGCTCATTTGCCGATCGCGATCTGCGCGTGGCGGTGGGTGACGCCCGGATCGGCGCTTCCTTCGAACGCCACGTTGTGACCAATGCGTACGGCTACCCGGCCTTTAGCTATGGCTTCGGAACTTGCCAGTACGTGCAACCGTGTAATTTTGCCGCAGGCACGCGCGTGAATAGCAACGGCGACCAGAGCGCTGCGCGATTCTCGCTCGACCTTCCGCTCGGCGACGGGTTTCGCGTGCGTGCGCGTGCCGACGATGCGGGATTGTCGGTCGGCCTGCCTGGACAACTGACATATCTGACACCGCAAACGACGCAAGCCTTCAGCAATGCGACGGGTCTTTTCGAACTAGAACGCGCGACGCGGGCCTCGACCCTCACCGTCGACGTGTCGGGTGCGAATCAACGCTTCACGTATGTGTCGCCGCCCTACGGTGAAGACGATACCTACTCGGGTCGTTCGCAAGTCTCGCTCAAAGACGCCGTGAGTGTGGGTCACGAGGATCTCGTCGCCGGTATCGATCTTGCGCGCGAAAGCGGCGTCTTCACGTTGCCGTCGTCGTTCACTCCCGCGAGCGCATCCAGTCCAGCTGTAACCATCCCGCCGTCGGCGACCGGCCAAAGCGAGTCGCAGAGCGCGGCGTACCTGCAACTTGGTACGGCGCCATTCGCCGGTGCGCGCGTCACCGCGGGACTGCGGGGCGAAAACGATGCGCCGCACGGAACCGTACTTGCTCCATCGCTAGGCGGAGTGATCCATGCCGGCGCCGTGCGCTTCTCCGGAAACCTCGGCGAGTCGTTTCGCGTACCGACGATCCAAGATTTGTATTATCCGGGATACGCGAATCCGAGCTTGCAGCCGGAGAAGGCCGCCACCGCCGACGCGACCGTAGCATATGAAGCGCGTCGCGGCACGCTGTCCGTCGGCTGGTTCGCACGTGGCGGTTCGAACTTCATCGTTGGCGACCCGCTCACATTCATCGCTTACAACGCGCGGCGTGCTCAAACGGCGGGTATTGCCGTGACGGCCGAGTCGAAACCGTTCGCGGGCGTGGTCGCCGATCTCAGCTTTACGAACCTCTATAGAGCGCTGAACCTTTCCACCGGCGCGCGGCTGCCGCAGAACCCGGTCGCTCAGGCGATCGTAGGCCTCATGCGGCCCTTCGGGCGAGACCGCTACTCATACGGTCTGCGCTGGAAGATCGTGGGCTCAGATGGCAGCGACGCCGAATACGTGTCGCCGCCGCTGTCGGGGACGTACGATGCCTACGATTCGCTGGATGCCTTCGTTCGGTACAAAGTGGCGCCCCAAGCGATCCTGACCTTGCGAGGCTTCAATCTCGGCGACGAGCACGCCGTCCCCGTGTTCGGCTATCCGCTGCCGGGCCGGCGGCTCTTCGTGGAACTTTCAACGCGCTGACGACCGTTCCGGGCTGCGCGGTGAAGACCTCGGCAGTACGCGCCTCATGCTCGCCCAGAGATCCTGACCTGTGCTGGCTGAAGTGCGGTGTACCGGTGCCTAACACTCGGAACAAGGTCGTCTTTTGCTGGAGCGGCGGAAAAGATTCGGCACTCGCGCTGTACAAAATGCTGCATGACGAACGATACGAGATCGTCTCGCTGCTGACGACATGCAACGAAGGCTTTGGGCGCGTTTCGATGCACGGAGTGCGGCTCGAGCTGGCGCAGGCGCAGGCGCAGGCCATCGGTCTGCCGATGGAGACGGTTTTCGTAAGCGGCGGCGGCTCAAACGACGAGTACGAGCGCAAGATGTCCGCCTCACTGCTTGCCTTCAAAGAGCGCGGCGTGACGCATGTCGCCTTCGGAGACATCTTTCTTGAGGATCTGCGACGCTGGCGTGAGCGACAGCTGGGGCGTATCGGTCTGCATGGCATCTTTCCGCTTTGGCGGATCGACACGCGCCGGCGCAGTTGCTGCCGTCGGTTTGCGTCCCAACGGGCGCCTTCCGAAGGGATTCTGGTTCTGCGATTTGCTGCGGCCGGCGTATTGTGTGAATTCGGTACAATCACCGTGCGTGAATGTCTGTATCGTCGGACCGGATGGCTTGTGCGAGGCGCTCGCACACTCGATGAAATTGCATCGTGGAGCACGATGGGCGAGCGGGAGCAGGTAAAGCTGCTTGCGGTACTCGGCGACCGGAAGCGCCCTTCGACAACACGAGTAGCGACTCTGAAGCCTTGACGCATGCCTGCACGCGATCACGTGCAGCACCGTTTTGGGTATCCGCTGCCGGGGCGCCGGCTCTTCGTGGAACTTTCAACGCGCCCACGAGCGTTGGGGCGCCGAGTGAAATGCTTAGAATTCGGTAAGTCCGACCGCGTTCCCAGGACCTTCCATGCCGGGGCTGTCAGAATGCGCTCCGGGATGAGAGGTTTTGTTCGTCTTTTCACGTCTTTCGTCGCGTTTGCGTTCGCATTCGGTCTGGGCGACGCTGCGGCGCGTGCGCAGAGCGACACGGGCGAAATCGTTATCTCGGTCATCGACGCAGCGAGCGGCAAGCCGATCGCCGACGCGCGCACGATCCTGGTCGGTCCGCAGACCGCAAGTTCGCTGACGACCGCCGCGGGCAAAATCGACTACACCGACGTTCCGACCGGCATTTACCGCGTTCGCGTCATGCGCTCCGGCTACCAAGCCGGCGTGTCGCGCGAGTTCGACGTGCTCAACGGCCGCGCGGTTACCGTGCAAGTCTCCCTCTCGACCTCGACCGGAGGGCTACGCGTCATCGGCCACGTGACCGCCCGTTCGACGGTAAGCGTGAGTGCAAGCGATATCGGCGAGAACAGTCCCGTGCGCCGCATCTCGAACTCGCTGACCGACGCGCTCGATCAGGTCGCGGGCGTCTCGGTTACGCAGGATCAGACCGATCCCAACAGCGCCGTCACCGTGTCGCTCGCGAACCACGACGAATCGCAAACCGCGATTTCGCTCGACGGCATTCCGCTGGCCGCGCCGGGATCGACGGCGAATCTCGGCGCGATCGGCACCGATCTGTTCTCCGGGTCGAGCGTCAGCCGCTCACCGCTGGCGAGTGCCCTCGGCGGCGGTGTCAACTTCCGCACGCTGCAGCCCACGCAGGCATTGCAGGTGCGGGCGTCCGGAACGACCGGCACGTTCGACCGTTCGAACTACGCGCTGGCGGCCACCGGCAGCATCGGCAGTCTCGGCATTGCGCTGCAGCACACGTGGCGCGGGGCCAACAGCCCGCTGACGTTTCAGGATTATCAAGACCAGAGCGGCCTGACGTATCCGCACGAAGGCGAGTCCGATAGCCTCGGCGATTTTTTGAAGTTTCGCTATCGGCTCGGCGACGAGCGCACGACGATCAGCGGTACCGCGCTGACCAACAATCGCGATGCGCATGCGATCTGCGCGCGTGACGTAACCCTGTTGCCGTGCGGCATCGGACCCGGCAACCAAAACTTCGGCCGCTACGGGTTCGCCTATGCAACGGTGCAGTCACTCGTCGGCACCGTTGCGACGAATTTCTCCGCGTACGAGAGCTCGAGCCGGCAGACGACCGACGACGGGAATCGGTACGTCTTGCAGGCGCCCGGCGACTTGCCCTCCTTCGGGCCGCCGGGTCTCCTGACCGACGCCTGCGCCGCGACCGCGACCGATTACGGCGAGTGCCTCGATCCGTCGCTTGCAACCAATGGGACCTTGACGCGCGGTCTCGCCTATAACGCGTCGATCGCCCAAGGTCGTCACACGATCGCACTCGGCGGGAACACGTACACATCGCTCGACGACTCGTTGCCGATCGCAGGCTCGCGCTTTGAAGTCCCGTACCGCAATGCGATCTCGTCGACGAGTTACACGATTTCGGACAATATCAAGTCGAATGACCGCCTCACGTTGCAGCCGCACGTGTCGCTCGTCAACACGACGACCCTCGGAACGAGCGCCCTCGCGGGCTTCGGCGCAACGTGGCAGCCGCAGGCGGCCGACTCCTACAGTGCCTCGATCAACGTCGGCAGCTCGCAACCCAACGTCAATCTGAACCGTTCCTATAGCGATCCCGTCGGCGCGCGCTTCGATTGCCAGGCGGGAACCGCCATCGTCAGCGGCCCGGGCGACCGTAACGGCGGCGCTCAGTCGGCCGTCAGCCTCGACGCATCGTGGACGCACAATTTCCGTGTCGGCGGTTCGGTTACGGCCGACGTGTTTTCCCAAGTGCAGACGGGCCAGATCATCAGCGCGTTGATCGAGGAACCCGGAACGTATTACCCGACGGGCTATCTCACCGATCTGCTCGGAGCCTATCGCGCACCGAGCGTCTGCGGCGCAAACGCCGCGGTGCCGTCGGTCTTTGCGCAGGAGAACGTCGGAGGAACGCGGCGTCTGTACCAAGGCGTCAACCTCAGCGGTCGGATTCCGCTCGGCCGCTTCTTCGTTTTGCTACCGAACTATTCGCTCAATAAAGCGGAGCTGACCGCAGCCGGCGGACGCCTCGAAGACGGTGCCTCGACGACGCTCGTCGGAGCGCAACTGCCGAACCGGCCGCTCCATCGCGCCGGTCTCACGCTTGACGGTTACCTTCCGCGCAGCGGTATCGAGCTGCTGGCGAACGCCCGCTATACCGGCGCCGACAATCAGCAGAACCTCGGGCCGTACGTGCAAGTCTCAGCCGGCCTCTCGCACCAATTCGGTCCGGGGCAAGTGACGCTCTTCGAGAACAACGTGTTCAACACGTACGGCGGCGTGTTCGCGACGGACGCGGGCGTGCTGCCGCTGCCGCTGTCCAACGGCACGCTTTTTAGAACGGCCGCTACGCCGCTCTTACCGCGGACGATCAACCTGTCGTACACGCTGACGTTAGGCGGCCCGCGTCCGGGGCCGGCCATCGCGTCGGTTTCCAACCTCGGGCGCACCGCCCAAACGCAACCGAGCGACACGGGAACGGGAGGCGGACGGGGTAACCGCTTCATTCCGGTGCCTCCGCCGCCGGGCACGGACCCGCTTTCAGTTGCGACTTCGCGTCCGTCATGCGATGCCGCCGCTCAAGCTGATGGTAAGCCGCTGTTCGCGTCGCTGCGGGCTTACATCACCGCGTACGAAGCCAAGGCGACGCTGCCGGTCGTTCCCGCTCTGCAAGTGATCGCGCACCCGACGCCCGCCGGTAGTTCGGTGCCGTACTATCTGGAATTGCGGCCGAACTTTCGCCGCCCCGGCGCCGCAAGCGCTTCCGCCGGCGCCGGCGGCAGTAACCGGCGCGGCACCGGCGCGCCCCCGAGCGGCGGTCCTTCGGAAGGCGGCTCGCCGCCTGAAGGCGCACCGCCGGGCGTCGTCGGCAACGCACCGCCGAGCACGACGAGTGAGGCTCAGCGCGCCGCATTCCGCAGCGATCCGGCTACGCGCGCGTTCCGCGCTTTCCGCGGGTGCGCATACATCACGGTGCTCTCCGCAAGCGATGCGAAATCCAAAGGAACCGCCGTGCAAAGCGGCCGTCCGGCCTTGCTGTACGTCCCGACGATCGGCTTCGTCTACGTTCGTCCACCCGAGCTCCCGCAGGGCGGCGGTAGCCTCAAACC
>JAABUX010004167.1_pt1 | contig 18556 bp, 17 predicted proteins | sample 5561851 | NCBI WGS metagenome assembly JAABUX01 (sample SAMN10711883, study PRJNA513361) | rock metagenome | isolation source: Antarctica rocks | place: Antarctica: Victoria Land, Richard Nunatak red sandstone | collected 2016-01-03 | reverse complement strand
TGTGGAACAGGCGCTTGCGTCATCACTGGGACCCTCCGGGCTTTGCTCACCGACGGATAATCTAAACCGCTCACCGCCAGCCCTCATGGCATCTGTCGACGCGGCGCATGACCGCTGGCCCAGATGGAATTCGCGATCCGGTCCCAAACAGTCCAGCGGCCTCGAAGGCCACTGGTTTCAGCGGGTTCTCCGGATCGTCGGTTCGACCGATACGTCATCTCTGTCAGCTCTCGCACCCCGGCATCGACGCGCGGCTCATGGGATGATCGGCCGTAGCTGGTCACCTTTCCACGCGTCATCGTGGCCCGTATCATTTGGGCCATTCGATTGGTCAATCACGGCCGAAGCCTCTCGGCGGTTCGACTGTCTGAAGCTCAGAGAGATCGAACTCGACAATCGTCTGTAACGCCTCGGCGATGGCGCTATCCTGCTGATTGCCCGGGAGCGCCTCCAGCCACGTGGCATACTCTGTCTGGAGGCTTACCAACTCGGCAACAGAGTCATTCCAGCGTTGGATCCGGCTGCGCCGGTCGGCGGGACGGCGGACACGAAGGACCGGAGCGCCACCTGCGCGCGCGGCTCGATAGCGCGCCTGGCGTTCAGCGCCAGTCATGGGGGCATCACCGATCAAAGGGCGGGAAATGGGCCACTCCGTGGCGTTACGTGACGAAACACTCGTCATGCCGCGACCGTTGCGGCGGCGGCCTGTGAGCGCCGATAGGTCTCACCGCTTTTCATCATGGCCCAGGCAATCCGCGCCATTTTGTTTGCCAGCGCGACCGCGACGAGCTTGCGTGGCTTGTGCTGAAGCAGTTTCAGCAGCCACGTCGACGCGTGCCTGTTGCCCGGCCTGGTGGCGAACCGGATCACAGCGGTGGCTCCGGTCACCAGCAAACGACGCAGTCGTTCATTGCCGGCGCGGCTGATCCCGCCCATGCGTTGCTTCCCGCCGGTCGAATGCTCCTTCGGCGTCAGACCGATCCAGGCCGCCAGATGACGACCTGATTGGAACGCCGCGGGGTCGATCTCGACCGCGAGTGTCAGGCCGATGATCGGACCAATGCCTGGGATGGTGGCCAACCGCCGGCTGATTGGATTGGCCTTGTGTGCCGCGGTCAGTTTCATCTCGATCTCGTCCAGCCTCGTCTCGAGGTGTTCGATCTCCTGGCCGAGCAGCGCCAGCATTTCCCTGGCCTCAGGCGGAATGGTGGCCTCGGTCTCGATAGCTTCAAGTAAGGGTGTGATCTGGCTAATCCCCTTCGCGGCGATCACGCCGAACTCCGCAGCATGGCCGCGCAGCGCGTTGACCAACTGCGTGCGCTGATGGACCAACGTCTCGCGCACCTTCAGGACCATCCCCTGGGCCTGTTGGGTGGTGGTCTTCACTGGCACGAAGCGCATCCCCGGGCGCCCGGCGGCCTCGCAAATCGCCTCGGCATCGTTGCGGTCATTCTTGGCGCGTTTCACGAAGGGCTTCACATATTGCGGCGGAATCAGGCGCACCTCGTGGCCAAGAGCGGCCAGTTCCCTCGCCCAGTGATGGGAGCTGCCGCACGCTTCCAGGGCAATCTCGGCAGGGGCAAGCTTGTTGAAGAAGGTCGCCATCTGCGCGCGGCGCAGATTGGTTTGCAGAACTTGCCGGCCAGTCTGGTCAACGCAGTGCAGAGTGAAGACGGCCTTGGACGTGTCGAGGCCAATGCGCTTAATCTCGGACATGGACGGCTCCAGAGTTGGTTGCTGACAACCCAATTCTGGCACTTGATGCCGTGGGGCCGTCACTTGATGCCGTGGGGCCGTCCACCCCAACAGTCGAGCATCGGCGGCGTGGTGACGCCGGCATCGGCCAGAATACGCCGGAGCCCAGGACAGCCGTCGGTGAAGGCCGTCAGCGCCGTATCTCCGGTTCGTCCGACAGCGTCGAGGCTGCGGCGGATCACCGCTTCAATGTCCGTGCCGGATTTGGCGACGGCGCCGAACACCTGGCGGCCACCGGACTGCGTTTCGACGTTGCCGACCCGCACCTCCAGATGCCGCTCGCCCTCCGCGCAGCTGCGGATGAACGTCGAATCCAAGGTCACCACGATCGCCGACGCTGCTGTTTCCAGCCTGATCGCCGCGCACGCACCCAAAGCCTCGCCGACCTTCAGGGTGTGGCGGCGCACGGTCTCATGATGCTTCCCCGCGTCGACCGGAAACATCTGCCCCAACACATCAGCGGCCGTCCTGTAGGTCATCAGGGCGCAGAGATGCGCCTGAAGCCGGTCCAGCTCTGGTGTCGATCGGCAATGCGCTGGCCAAGCAATGCCAGCCTCGATCCCGCCGCACACGGCACAGCGAAAGCGGGGAAGCCGTAGCGTGACCGGGCCGAACAGCGTCGACACCGCATGGTCGCGGTAGTCCTTTACGCGGCAAACTCCGTCACAGCGCGGGCATTCCGGCCGCCGAACGGCGTGGTCCCTGGCCTGCGCGGCGACGATCTCCCGTTGAACGCCCGCCAGCAGCAGCTTCGCTTCGGCCAGGGTCAGACCCAAATTGGCGAGATCGACGAGATCATCGGGCCTTCTGATCTCCAAGATGTCCGTGCACGGCCCCTCGCCCTCAGCCCCGATCCTCACCAACCGCAACATCCAAGCCACGCATCCACCCTCAGCCAGAGAACGAGCGCGAAAATACCCAACTGGCCGCCGCACCCCCAATCTTGCGACGGTCCCGGTCACGGCGGCTCGATCAGCTGTTGATTGACGCCACGGTCTTCAGATTATAACCATCAGACCTGAGCGAGGGCGCGGGGCAACCGCGATGGGCGCGAAGAGGAACCGCGATGATCGGTCAGGCGCTGCACGTTCCCGAGGACCTCGGAGTGGAGAATGCGGATTTCTCTAAAGCCGTCGCCTATGTCGAGGGCGAGTTCGTCCCATATCTCGATGCCAAGATTTCACTGCGTGATTTCGGATTCACCCATGCGGACGCGACCTATGATGTTGTCCACACCTGGAAGGGCGCGTTCTTCCGACTCGACGACCACCTGGACCGCTTCGAGCGCTCGCTGAAGGGCATGCGACTCGATCCCGGCCTCAGCCGCGCGCAGGTGCATGGGATCCTGAACGAGCTCGTCCAGCGGACCGGGCTGCGGGACACGTTGGTCTACTTCGCCTGCACCCGCGGCGCGCCACCTCTCGGCAGCCGGGACCCAGCGTCTTGCATCAACATCTTTGTCGCCCACGCCCAGCCTCTGGTGTTACGCGGCTCGCCGCAGCAGATGCGACAGGGACTGAGCCTGAGGATCAGCGAGGACGTGCATCGCATCCCCGCCCACTCCATCGATCCGACCATGAAGAACCACCATTGGGGAGACTTCACGCGCGCGCTGTTCGTCGCCAAGGATCAGGGCTTCGACTCCGTGGTACTGACGAACGAGGCGGGCAACGTAGCCGAAGGACCAGGATTCAACATCATGGCGATGGTGGACGGCGGTCTCATCTCCCCGGACGCGAATGTGCTGGAGGGCATCAGTCGTAAGACCATGATGGAGCTTGCGGAACTCGCCGGCATCCCGGCCCGCTTGGACAAGCTTTCGCCCGACGCGCTGCGCGGCGCCGATGAGGCATTTATCACCTCCACCTCCTGCGGGCTCTACCCGGTAACGCGAGTGGATAACCGCATCCTGAGTAACGGAGCCCCCGGGCCGGTCGCCACAGCGCTGCTGAACCTCTATTATCAGAAGAAAAACGAGGGTTGGATGCTGACGCCAGTGCCGGGATTATAGCGACGACTCCCACTGGGACGCTGAGCGGAGACGCCGGCCCTGTGATCGTCGCCGGAGCCGGGCCGACCGGCTTGACGGCCGCATTAATTCTTGCCGAGGCAGGAGTTCCTGTCACGGTGCTTGAGAAGCGGGCCACGCTCAACACTGCCTCCCGCGCCTGCACCATTCACCCGCCGACCCTCGAACTCCTCGACCAATTGGGCGTGCTTGCGGCCGTGCAGGCTCGCGGTAAGCGGGCCGACACCATTCAGTATCGCACGCCAGGTGGAGTGTTTGCCGCCTTCGACCTGAAATTGCTGGCCGGAGACACGCCTTTCCCCTACCGTTTGCACTTGGAGCAGGCACTGATCACGCCCGTGCTGGTCGAACGGCTGTCCAGCTACCACCATGCTCGCGTGCTGTTCGGCGCTGAGGTCACCGGCGTGCGGCAATGCGTTGACACGGTTAGCGTGACGATGCGCGAGAATGGAACGGAAACGGACGTGTGCGGCGCCTATCTTGTGGGCGCCGACGGCGCTCGCAGTCAGGTACGCGAAAGCCTGGGTATCGCGTTCGATGGCGCGGATTACCCGGATAAGATCCTACGTTTAATGACGCAAGACGACCTGAATACCTTGCTGTCAGGCATTGCTCCGGTCACCTATCTGTTCAATGGCGCTCGCTCCGCCAGCTTCCTAAAGATGCCGGAGTGCTGGCGGATCATTTTGCGTGTGCCCAAGGAGGTCAATGACGACGAAGCCCTCGACGAAACTTCGATACTGGGCCGCTTGAGAGAAATCCTGCCAAGTTGCAGCCGCCTTCCAACCGTGATCGGCAAGGACATCTACAGTGTCAGTCGCCGGGTCGCCGGGCGCTATCGCGACGGCCGGGCCTATCTGGCGGGCGACGCCGCGCACGTGACCAACACCCGGGGCGGCATGAACATGAATTGCGGTCTTCACGACAGCGCTGCACTGGGCCACGCCATCGCTCGCGCGATGAGTTCGGGGAACAAGGCGTTGATCGATGCGGCCTCCGACGAGCGGCGCCGGGTCGCTAACGAGTGCCTGATCCCGCGCACGGACCGCACCGTTAGCGGCGGCTCGGCCTGGACCGAGATGCTACGCCAGACGGCGGCCGATCCGGGGACGGCCCGCGCCTATCTTCGCACCAGCGCCATGCTGGACATGGTGAGCAGGAAAAACGCCGGTGCCTGACACGGACACGGTCCAGGACGAGATGCTGGCCCTCAACACGGCAGCCCATGTCGGCGTCCTCGTGCCGTCTGCGAACCCGGTGGTGGAGCCAGAACTCTATCGCCTGCTGCCGCGCACATTGAAGCTGTTTGCGACGCGGTTTCCCGCAATGCCGGATACCGACCTGGAACAGCGCAACCGGCGCTACGTCGAGCTCTATCCGGAGGCATTGCGCAGCTTCGGTCGCTTGCAACTCGATGCGGCGGTGATTGGCCTTACAGGTCCATCCTATCGGCTCCTGCCAGCGGGCGACCAAGCCCTCACCGAAACGCTGTCCACAGGCGGCATCCCGGTGCAGACCGCGAGCGGGGCCATCCGCCTGGCACTGCAGACTATTGGAGCACGGCGGGTCTGCCTCGTCTCGCCCTACCCGGCATGGTTGACGGACGCGGCGGCCGCTTACTGGACTGCCGCCGGGAACGAAATCGTCCAGATCATCAAAATATCGGAGACATTCCGAGCCTATGAATTGACGACGGACGAGGTCGCCGGCGCTCTCGACGCCGTCCAGCATGGCATGGTCGACGCCATCATAATGAGTGGAACGGGAATGCTCACCTTGCCCGCCATCCTGGGTCGCGGGCGCGCCACAACGGTCCCACTCCTATCGTCCAATCTCTGCTGTGCCTGGTGGCTGATGCGCCAGCTCCGCACGCCGGTTCCACCCCTTTTCCGGGCTGCCTCGGCCGCGCTCGCTGCTACACTGGGTGCCAAGCATCTTCTCAACGCGCCGGAGCCTAGATAGGGTTCCTGCTACACAGAAGGAACGCCGCTTTGGATCTCGCGATGGTGTCCGCCACCGAGCTGCTGCAGCACTATCGCCGACGCACCGTATCGCCAGTGGAGGTAACGCAGGCGGCGTTGGACCGGATCGAGGCGCGGAATGGGGCCGTCAACGCGTTCCGCATGACCGACCCCGATCGTGCACTGCGGGACGCCCGCGAGTCGGAGGCGCGATGGAGTCGGGGCGCGCCGTCGGGTTTGCTGGACGGGGTTCCCGCCACCATTAAGGACCAGTGGCTTGCCCAGGGCTGGACCGCGCTCAAGGGCTCCCGTACCATCACCGATGCTGTGGCCGCCGCCGAGGATAGCCCAGCGGTCGCGCGCATGCGCGAGCATGGCGCGGTATTTCTTGGCAAGACGACCTTGTGTGAGTTCGGTTGGAAGGGCGTGTGCGACAGCCCGCTGACTGGCATCAGCCGCAATCCCTGGAACCCGGATCTCACCTGCGGCGGCAGCAGCGGTGGCGCCGCAATCGCCGCAGCGCTCGGCATGGGAGCGTTGCATATCGGCTCGGACGGCGCGGGATCGGTCCGCATTCCGGCGGCGTTCTGCGGAGTGTACGGGTTCAAGGCCACATTTGGCCGCGTGCCGACCTACCCCACAGGTCGCATGCAGGGAATCTCCCATGTCGGCCCGCTGGTGCGGACCGTCTCGGATGCAGCGCTCATGCTGAACGTCATCAGCGAGCCCGATTGGCGCGACTGGCAGGCGCTGCCGCATGACCCCCGGGATTACCGCCTAGGGCTCAATGACGGCGTTCGCGGCTGGCGTGTGGCCTATAGCCGCACGCTCGGCTATACCCGCCCCGATCCTGAGGTGGTGGAAAAGGTGGATGCTGCGGTCGGGGTGCTCCAGGATCTGGGCGCCACCGTCGAGGAGTGCGACCCCGGCTTTGCCGACCCGCGCCCCGCGTTCGAGGTCCTGTGGGGCGCGAACCTGGCTGGCGTGCTGGCCTCCATCCCGCCCGAGCTGCACACGGAGATGGACCCGGGTTATGTCGCCGCCGCACGGGCCGGGTCGCGCTATACCGCAGAAGACGTGCTCGTCTCCGGTATGGCGCGGGCGGCGCTGACCCGGCACATGAACGAGTTTAACCGCCGCTACGACCTGCTAATCACCCCGGCCCTCGCGGTGACGGAGGTCCCTGCGGGGGTCGATGTCCCGCCGGGCCGGGGCATGTCGTCCTGGTTCGACTGGAGCCCGTTCCTGTTCCCGTTCAACTTCACCCAAGCGCCGGCCGCCAGCGTACCCTGCGGGTTCACCGCCACAGGAATACCAGTGGGCATGCAGATCGTGGGGGCACGGTATGCCGAGCATCGCGTACTGCGCGCTAGCCGAGCTTACGAGGCGGTGCATCCATTCCGGATGCCCGCGTGAGGGAGGGAGCCATGTTGGGACGGGTCTGGCTTTTGCTGGCCGCACTGAGCTGTACCCCGGCTTTCGCGCAGACCACGCTGCGCGTGGCAGCGTCCGAGGATCTGCGCGCGCTGGACCCGACCTGGACCACCGCCGACGCTACGCAGAACTTCTCCTACCTGGTCTATGAGACGCTGTTCAGCCTCGACCGCGACCTCAACCCGCAGCCGCAGATGGTCGAAAGCTTCACCATCAGCCCGGATAGCCTGGTTTATGACTTCACGCTCCGCCCTGGGCTCGCCTTCCATGACGGCTCGCCCGTCACCAGCGCGGACGTCGTCGCATCGCTCAAGCGCTGGATGATCCGGGCGGTGGATGGCCGTATCCTGGCCGCGCGCCTCGACCGGATAGAGGCTGTGGACAGCCGGCGCTTCACAATCCGCCTGAAGCAGCCCTTCTCGATGCTGCTGACCAGCCTAGCCAATCCTGCCGCGACCATTCCTATTATCGTTCGCGCGGCGGACGCACAGATCGATCCGGCTAAGCCCATCACGACCAGCATCGGCTCCGGCCCCTTCGTGTTTGAGCCAGAGAGCTGGGTAGCAGGCAGTCATTGGCGCTTCCATCGCAACACGGCCTACGTCCCGCGCGCGGAGCCGCCAAGCGGCATGGCCGGCGGCCGATTGGCGAAGGTCGATGTCGTGGAGTTCACCTACATTCCAGACCCGACCACGGCACTGAACGCGCTGCGAGCGGGCGAGATCGATATCCAGCAGGTCGTGCCCTACGACCTGATCCCGCTACTGCAGCGGGACCCGGCCATTGCGACGAAAGTAGTAGACCCGTTCGGCTTCCAGGCGCTGATCCGGCCCAACAGCCTGCAGCCGCCCTTCGACAACCCGGATGCCCGCCGAGCCTTGCTGTATGTCGCTGCCCCTTCAGAGTATCTGACGGCCATGGTCGGCAACAATCCGGGCATGCAGATGCCCTGCCTGTCGCCGTTCATGTGCGCACCGGGCCTGCCGGCGCCCATGGCGATGCAGGTGCCGGACCAGGAGAAGGCCCGGGCGCTAATGCACGCTGCTGGCTACAAGGGCGAGACCGTGGTGGTCCTGGCTGCCACCGATCTGCCGGAGCTGTATCAGGTCGCGTCCATCCTATCTCAGCGCCTCACCGAGATCGGGGTCAAGGTCGATCAGCAGACTATGGACTTTGCGACGCTCGCCGGCCGTCGGGCCAACATGGACAACCCGGCCACCAACCGGAACGGCTGGTCGCTATTCGCCACGTGGCGTCCCCGCCTGACCGCAAGCGGCCCAATCATCAACAGCTTTCTCTCAACCTCCTGTGACCAGAAGAACTTCTATGGCTGGCCGTGTGACGAGACCCTCGAACACCTCCGGCTTAGCTATCTCGATGCCGTGACGTCGGAGCAGAAGAAGGCAGTCATGGATGCGATCAGTGCCCGATTCGCGGTCGTGCTGCCCTACATCCCGATCGGCGATTTTTCCCGCCCCCTCGCCTACCGCCGGACCGTGAGCGGTATCCTGAACGCGCCGGTGTTGGTGCTGTGGAACGTGGAAAAGCATTGATCTTGCCCATCACCCGGCGAGGCTTCGTCGACGTGGCCGACGGGCAGGTACACTACCACGAGGCGGGCACGGGCGGCGCGCTGCCGCTGGTGCTGCTGCACCCCTCCCCAGGTTCGGGCAAGATGTTGACCCCGCTGCTGCGCGCGATGGCCCTAACTCGGCGCACCCTGGCACTCGATACCCGCGGCAATGGCGATAGCACGCCACTGCCCGATCGTGACGCCAGCATGGCGAAGTTCGCCACCGCCACCCTGGAAGCGCTGGACGGACTTCGGATCGAACGCTTCGACCTGTTCGGGTCCCACACGGGCGCCAGTATCGCGATGGAGACGGCGATCCAGGCACCGGGCCGGGTGCACCGGCTCATTCTCGACAGCATGGGGCTGTGGAGCGCGGAGCGGCAGAAGGACTACCTGGCCCGTAACTCGCCAAGCATCGCGCCAGACCTGATGGGCAGCCAGTTCAACTGGGCGTTCCACTATTGCCGAGACCAGTATTTGTTCTGGCCTTGGTACGAACGTACCGCGGCAGCACGCCGTGCGGCGGGGCTTCCGGAGCCGGAGGTGTTGCACGATGTCGTGGTCGAGGTTCTGAAAGCACTTGGGACCTATCATGTCTCCTATCGCGCTGCGGCGCGCCACCCCAAGCGGGACCGTCTGCCGCTGATCAGGGTACCTACGCTAGCTGTGTCGTCGCCGGCCGACATGTTGATGCAGTTCCTGGACGAGGTCGCAACTCTCGTACCCGGGGCGATGCGCGCCGTGATCGCCGACCCGGAGACGGCGGAAGGAGCAGCGATCACCGCCCCTGTCCTGGCAGCATTCCTGGACACGGGCGTGTCGTAATTAGAGATTGAATTCGCGACTCCAGCGGTCGAGAATCGCATCGCGCTGCGGCAGCAACACCGCCCAAGGCGCCTCTCGGATCGAGTCGGCGCGCGCAGCACCGATGATGAGTTTACTGGCCAGCTCAGGCGGCAGTACGCAGTCGCGGTTGGTCGGGCTATACAGGTACTTCGCGAACGCCGTTTGATAGGGCACGCTCAAGGTCATATTAATCCAGGCCAGCGCCATCTCGGTGTTGCTACCCATCTGTGGGAGTTGCATTCCGGTACGCTGGCCCCAACTGCCCTCCTTCGGGATCACTTTGCCGACCGGGAGCCCAGCGTCCATCATCTGCTGCGCACGATGCCCGTAGAACAGTGCCGCATCCACCTCTTTCTGCTGAAACAGCGAGAGGCCCTCGGCGACGTTTTTGTAGATTTTGAAGTTCGGCAGCCGCTTAATGGCAGCGAACCCCGGCGCGAGATTGTTCGCGTCACCGCCGTTCAGCAATGCTGCCAGGTAGAGAAAAGTCATGCCATACGACTGACTTATATCCGGCACCCCCGCGACGACGCTGGGCGCCCACAGATCCTTCCAGGAGGTTGGAGGCGTCCGAAACTTACTTGTATTATACACTAACGCATATTCGTAGATCATGGTGCCGTAGTTCGAGGTAGCTGGCGGCCTGCAGCTGTCATAGACGGCGTTGTAATTGCTGAGCCGGGCCGATTGGTCGGGTGCCCAAAGCTTCAGGCCGGCGCCCAGGATTGCCTTGTCGTTATCCATCATGACCACGTCGTATGGCGATTGGTTCCGTGCGACCAACAGCTTCGGCAGCATAGTCACATCGTCATCGACGATCACGCTCACCTGGACGCCGTGCTCCTTCTCGAACCCCGGCACGATATTCTCTTTGAGCGTCTTCTCGATCAACCCGCTAACGGCCTGCACCCGCAGCGTCGGCCGGCCCTGGCCAATCGCGGGCCGGGCCAGCGCTGGTGCCAGGCTGGCCGCAAGGAGATGTCTGCGGGTGAGTGTCATCGACGTGCTCCTGTATCGGGGGAGGGATTGCTTTGGTTGCGGTGATCATCGTCCAGGGCAGGCGCCATCGCAGCGCCGGCCCATCAAGCGCGCCGTCCGCCTCGGCGAATGACCGGATTTCCAGCCGCTCGAAGCCGGCACTCCGATGCACGGCGTCCAGATCTAGCGCCGCGAGGTCCGCCATAAACGGCTCGTTGTTGCGCCGACCGTGGCCGTCATACAGGGCCCGCAGCAACGGATCGGACGGCGGCAGAAAATCGAGATGCACTGCTACGCCACCCGGTGCGAGCAATCGCGCGCTCTCGGCAATTAAGGTCCGCAGCACCAACGCTGGTAGCTCGTGCAGCAGCATCGTGGACGTCACCATGTCGTAGGCGCCGGCCGGGAATGTGGGCGTCACAGCGTCCGCCTGTCGGAACTCCACGCGGTCCTGCAAGGTTGGAGGCGTCTCGGCCGCGGCCAGGCGGAGGCAGCCGGCCGATAGGTCGATCCCGGTAACGCTGGCGCCAGATGCGGCGACTGCGAAGGCGAGCGTACTCCGGCCGAAACCGCAGCCCATGTCCAGGATACGGGAGGGCGCGCGCCCGGCTGTTGCTGCCTGCGCGAACCGCTCATGCAGCTGCGGCCGGCCCACGACGCCGCCTTGGCCAGCGGCCGCGCGGTAGACGAAGCCGGCGAGCTCGTCGCCGAGGCCACCGGGATGCTGATGGATATCGTGCTCCTGCCAATAGGCCGGCGCCGCAAGCCGAGGGTCGAGTGTCAGCGCCGCCGCTGGACCCCGGGACGCGAGCTCTGCCAACAGCTCCTCGCGCCGCGCCTGCAGCGTCAGCGCGAGACCCCAGCGGCCCGAATACTTCAGGCGCTGCAGATGCCGCTCGAACCAGGCAAACATCTGGTGCGTCGGATGCTCTTGCAGCCAGACGGTGAATGCCGCTGGGTCCTCTGCAGGCCCGACCCCGCGCGCTGTCGCCTCGCCCGTGACCTGGCGCTGCAACGCCTGATACATGGGCCCGCCCCAGAACTGCCGGCAGCCGCCAAGGAAGCGCTGGTAGGCCTCGGCATCCGGCGAGATCATCAGCTCGGCCCCCGTGTCTGCTGCTCGCCTAGCGCCGATTGCAGCAGGTGCCGGACGAACGCCTCCGCATCAGCCGCGTCATCGGCAGCCGTCGGCTCGCCTCCGGCCGCCAGGCGGCGCACCTGGCTCCGCAGCACGAACACCTCGGCTGCCAATGCCATGGTAATGCCCATGATCCGGTCGAGCGCCGGGTCGGCGAAGAAGGTCTGTTCCGCCGCGAACGGCATCATTCGGTCCCTTTGCACGGTGCGACGGCCAAATGCGGCGGCACCAGATGGTGAGCAAACACATCGGCGACCGTCTCGCGGCGCTTAATGACGTACACGTCGTCGCCAGACACCAGGACCGTCGCGGGCCGGCCAATGCCGTTGAACTGATTAGAGATCGCCTCCGCATACATCCCGGCGTCCAGGATCGCGACGGCGTCCCCGGACCGCAAAGGCGGCATCGCTCGGCCAGCGCCCAGCACCGAGGGGATGCAGGTGCTGCCAACGATGTCGACGACATCGAGGGCAGGCTCGTCCATGCGCGTGGCCGGAAGGATAGTGTGCCAAGCGCGGCTCGTGTCGATGCGCATAAGGTTGTTGGTGCTGGCGTCCACGTGCACCCAGTGGTGCCCCGCGTCCCGCTTTACCGCACCGACCGTGGCAAGCAACAAGACGGCATTGCCGACGATGTAGCGGCCGGGCTCCAGCCACAAGGCAGGCGGCGGGTGTCCGGCCGGCGCGAGCGCTGCTAGCAACGCATCGGCCGCAGCGGCGGCATAATCCTCTATCGCGTAAGGGTTGAGCGCCGGACCGCGCGATTCCGGCTCCCGCTGCCGCGGCCAGCCGCCGCCGATGTCGACCATCGCCGGCCAGAACCCGGTGGCCTCGTGCAACGCAGCAATGTCCTGGGCCAGTCGGCCCGCTACCACCGCGAAGGCGTCCGGCAAGTTGGAGAACCGGCCGATATGGCAACTATAGCCCTGTAGCTCGAGCCCCGGCGTGGCCAGGATTCGCCGCACCAGCCCCGTCGCGCTGTCTCGTGTGAAGCCCCATTTCACGCGCTGGACGGAGGTCAGCACGTCGTCACCGGACTTGAAGAACTCGCCGCTGAACCGGTTTAGCTCGGGGGTGAGCGGCTTCAAGCGGAGGTTGACCGGCACGCCCCCGCCAGCCGGTGCGACCGCGGCGATCTGGTCGATCTCCGCCTCTGAGTCGATGTTGATCGCGATACCATGGGCCACGGCGGCCGCGATCTCCGCCAGGCTCTTGTTGCTGCCGTTCATGACCATACGCCGCGGATTGGTCCCCCCAGCCAAGCACGCGTGCAATTCGCCCAGCCCGAAGCAGTCTCCGCCTGCGCCCTCCTGGCTGAGCACGGCACGGATCGCCAGGGTGTTGTTGGACTTCACGGCATAGAGGACCATGACAGCGCCGGGCCATCGCGCGGCGAACGCCTCGTGAATGCGGCGATAGTTGGCGCGAAGCGTCTCCTCGACTGCGACATAGAGCGGCGAACCATGCTGCCGCAGTAGCTCGGCCGCGTCATGCCCGGCAATGATCAGGCGGCCAGCTTCGACGGCCAGACGATCGGACGGCATGGTGATAGCCTCGAGCGCGCTGCGTCCAGTCTCGACGGTCATGCGGGCGAGAGCCAGGCCGGCATGCGCTGTTGACGAAACACATCGTCGATCGTCTCGCGCACCCGCACCACCTCCGCCCCGTGTGTCGACAGCAGGATCGTGGCCGGTCGTGGCACGCTATTGAACTGGTTGGCGAACACCTCAGCATACATCCCGGCGTCGAGAATCGCGGCCACGTCCCCGCGTCGCGGCGCCGGCCACGCCCGGGCCGCCCCGAGGACGGATCGAAAGCAGGTGCCGCCCACGACGTCCAAAACCGTGCCGGCGGGATCATGCATCCGGCTGGCGGGCAAAATCGTATAGTGAAAACGACCGGACTCGATGCGTGGCAGGTTGTTCGTGCTTGCGTCCAGGTGCATCCAGCACAGCCCGGCATCCCGTTTGACCGCACCAACGCGCGCTAGCAGCAGCACAGCGTTGGAGACGATGAACCGCCCCGGTTCGATCCACAGCGCCGGCTGTGCCATTCCGGCCGGCAGCGCGGCGCGCAGCGCGTCGGCCGTGGCCTGCGCCGTCTGCTCGATCGGGATATCGACAAGACCAGCTCGGCGAAAGGACGGGTCCCGCTCCGGCGCCCAGCCGCCGCCGAGATCCAGCACGGTCGGCCAGAACCCGGTCGCCGCCCCGATAACTCCGACCGCCTCGCCCATTGCGGCCGCAATCACCGCAGACGCCTCCTTGTGGCTGGACAAGTGGCCGATGTGACAGCTGTACCCGAGCAGATCGACCTCCGGCATCGCGAGTAGCGCGCGCACCAGCTGAATCGCCGCCTCAATACTGAAGCCCCATTTGACCCGCCGCACACCCTCGACGAAACCGCCCGGGGTAGGATGCAACGCATCAATATAGTCGTCGAGAGCGGGTGGCAGGAGCTTCAGTCGCAGGTTCACGCGCGCACGGTGGCCCGCCCGGCAAGCGTCAGCAATAGCACCGAGCTCGTCGACGCCATCAATGTTGAGGGTAACGCCGGCTTCGACCGCTGCCCTGACCTCGGCGGGGCTCTTGTCGCTGCCGTTTATGGCCACCAGTGCTGGATCCGTTCCGCCCCGTAAAGTTGCCTGCAGCTCGCCCAAGCCGAAACAATCGCTTCCCGCGCCCTCTCGGCTCAGAATGGCGCGGATAGCAAGCGTGTTGTTTGCCTTGATAGAATAGAGAATACGCACCGGAGCCGGCCAGCGTGTTGCGAAAGCGGCGGTGATGCGATGAAAGTTGTCGCACAAGGTACGCTCGACGATAACATTGAGCGGCGAGCCGAACCGCACCAGCAAGTCAGGCGCCGCCCAGCCGTCGATGTGCAGTACCCCCGCTGCCGAAACTGTCAACTGGTCGCTCGCCAGCAGCACCGATGCCAACTGTGCCGCCCCGGTCGGAGCCGGCGGACTTGCTCCATCCATGGTTGCCGACGTTATCATGGTCTGGCCCCTGTCGCGCTAATTTATTGTGCTTCTTGGCGAACCGCGACGGATCGGTTGACAATGCGGCGGAAGGAGGCAGCGATGACCAACGTCCTCTCCACCATTGGGGCACCTAACACGGATTCGGATATCGCCCTGCTCGCGGCTACTGAGTGGCTTTGGTCGCAGTCGCCCACGGAAATCCCAGCTATCGGACAGCGCGCCCGCATGCTGTTGCTCGACACGCTGGGATGCGCCATCGCCGGAATGGCAGAGCCGCAGGTGCAGGCGCTCGCGCGCGAGCTGGCGCAGGGCGGCCCGCTCCGCTTTCCCGGCCTGGACCGATCGCTGCCGCTCGATGCCTTTACTTTCTGCTTCGCCGCGGCTTCCTGCTGGCATGAGGCCTGTGAGGGCCTCGCCGTGGCACATGGGCGCCCCGGGTTGCACGCCATCTCCGGCGTGCTGGGCCAGGCGCTTGCCCAGAGCGCCACCCTGCGGCAGATGCTGGACGCAGTCGTTTCAGGGTTTGAGATCGGAGGACGGCTTGGCATCGCCTATCGGATTAAGCCCGGCATGCACGTCGATGGCACCTGGGGCAGCTTCGCCGCTGCCGCCGCGTCGTGCCGCCTGGCCGGGATGGCGCCGAAGGCCACTGTGGCTGCGCTGAACCACGCCGCATGTCATTTGCCATTCAGCCTTTATTGGCCCATCGCCATGGGATCGACGGCGCGCAACTTGTATGTCGGGCACGGCGCGGTCCACGGCATGGCAGCCGCCGCTGCGACGCGGGCTGGGCTAGGCGGGCCGCCTGACAGCATCGCCGAAGCGGTGCGGCTGGCAACCGGGCACGAGATGCCACCGCTCGCGCCGCCTCCGGGCATCTGGCTACTCCTCGACGGCTACCTGAAATGCTACGCCGCGGTGAAACACGTCCATTACGGTGTCGCTGCGGCCGCGCGCTGGTCTGCTCAGACCGGGCTTGACCCGGCCAGCATCGAGCGGATCACATTGTCCATCTACGAGGAGGCGCTCACTTATTGCGGCAACCGCCAGCCCGGCAGCGTTATAGAAGCGCAGTTCAGCCTCAGTTACGGCCTGGCCTGGGCACTCCTGCACGGCGATCTGACTCCTGCGGCGTACATGCCGGCCAGTTTGGCGCATCCGCTGGTCCGTCGGCTCGAATCCCTGGTGGGACTTCGTGCCCGGTCCGATCCCGGGCGAAGCTGTGACCTGGAGGTGATCGCAGGCGGCTCGCTATGGGCAGCGCATATTGACAGCGTGCCCGGCGATCCGGCCACCCCGATGAATACAGACGCGGTCGCCGCCAAGTTCCGCACCTATGCCACGCCGGTGATCGGGCCGGCGCACGCAGCGCGGCTGGTGGCCCAGTTGCTGCACGGGGACGCTGACGGCACGCTGACCCTGGATTAAAAGAGGCGAGCTCGGCCAGCGCGTCAGGCCCCTAACGCCCGGTCCAACCCTAGCAGACGTTGCAGCAGTGCTACGAGCGCGAAGGCAAATACGATCAACAGGGTGGAAACGGCTGCTACCATCGGGTCTACCGCGAACTCGATGTAGTTCAGGATGCGGACCGGCAGCGGCATCAAACCGGGGCCGCTTAGGAAGATCGACACCGTCGCCTGGTCGAATGAGGTGATGAACACGAAGATAACCGCGGCCAGGATGCTAGGCGCGATGGCGGGCAGCGTCACCCGCAGCAGCACCCGGGTCGCGCGGGCGCCCAGGCTCTCGGCCGCTTCCTCGATGGCCGGGTTCATCCGCACCAGTCCGGCCCCTACGGTACGCACCACGTAAGGGGTGGTAATGACCACATGGCCGATCACCAACCCGGCGAAGGGAGCATCGAGCGCGATCAGATAGTAGAACTGCAGCAGCGCCACACCGGTGACGATGGTGGGCAGGATCAGCGGCGACATCAGAAACGCTTGCATCGCTGGGCGGCCCATGAAGGCGCGCCGGTGCAGCCCCACCGCCGCCAGCACGCCGAGCCCGGTCGCAACCAACGTGCAGAGCAGCGCGATCAGCACGGAGTTGATGAACGAGTCCAGGAAGTCCTGCCGGTGCAGCAGCAGTTGATACCAGCGCAGGGTGAAGCCCTGAGGCGGGAACGCAACGTAAGGCGTCTCCGTCACGCTACCGCCGATGATCGCCACCAGCGGCCCCAGCAGGAACAGCACCACGAGCCACGCCACCCCATCTATCGCGCGCTGGAACACCCTACGCCTCCCGGAACACGCGGCCGTGCAGGGCCACCACCAGCAGCGTTATCACCAACAGGAACACCACCAGCGTGGCCCCCACCGGCCAGTTCACCGAAAAGGTGAACTTCTCGTAGATCATGGTGCTGACCGTCGCCACCCGGTTGCCGCCCAGCACCGACGGGGTCACGAAGGCGCTGATCGTATAGCAAAAAACCAGCAGCGACCCGGCGCCAATCCCCGGCAGCGAGAGCGGCACCGTGATCCGTCGCGCGATCCGGCCGGGTGCGGCGCCAAGGCTCTCTGCCGCCTCCGCCAGCACCCGGTCGATCCGCTCAATCACCCCCACCAGGCTCAGCACCATCAGCGGCAACCCGATATGCACCATGCCAACCGTGACCGAGAACAGGTTCCCATTGATCGCCAGCGGCGTCGCGGTCACGCCCAGCGCAATCAGCCAGCGGTTGATCACCCCGGTATCCCCCAGCAGCACTAGCCACGCATAGGTCCGCACCACCAGGTTGATCAGCAGCGGCGAGAGCGTTACCGCCAGCAGCAGCGATTTCAGCCGCGGGGGCGACCGCGCGATCTTGAGCGCCAGCGGGTAGCCCAGCAGCAGCGTGATCACGGTGACGCCCACCCCCAGCGTGATTGTCCGTCCGATCAGCTCCAGGTAGAACGGGTCCGTCATCACCGCCATATAGTTGGCCAGCGTGAAATCCGGAATGTACAGCCGCATGGAGCTGAAACGAAAGAAACTAAGCCGCAGCAGGAACGCATAGGGCAGCACCAGGAACACCAAGTAGAAAAGCAGTACCGGCCCGAAATAGGCCAACGGCTCGAGGCGGCGCGGCGCCATGCCTACCCGCCGAAGGTCTGCGTCCACTTGGTCAGCAAGTCGTCCCGTTGCGGGTTGATCGCCTCCCAATCCGGGTATTTCAGCGCCGCAATGCGCGCCTCCCCCATCAGTTTCGCGGCCAGCGCCGGCGACAGGTTCACCTGCGTGTTGGTCGGGCCGTAGAGCGACTGCGCGAACACCTCCTGGTACGGCGCGCTCAGAGTCAGGTCGACCCAGGTATCGGACAGGTCGGGCCGGCTAACGGTCTTCGGGACTTGCGTGCCGGTGCGCTGCCCCCACACGCCCTCCTTCGGATGGGCCGTCGCCACCTTCACGCCTTCGTCGATCAATTGCTGCGCGCGATGCCCATAGAACAACCCGGCATCGATCTCGCCCCGCTGGAACATCTCGTGCCCCTGCGTCACCCCGCGAAAGATCTTGTAGTGCTGCAGCCGCGCCAGCGCCGGGAAAGCGGGCGCGAGGTTATGCGCGTCGCCGCCGTTCAGCAGCGCCGCGATCAGCAGGAAGGTGAGCCCGTACGAGTTCGAGATGTGCGGGATGCCGACCGTGATGCCGGGCTGCCACAAATCGCTCCAGGAAGTGGGCACGGCCATCTTCTCGGGCCGATAGACTAGTGGGAACTCGTAGACCACCGAGGCGTATAGCGGCACCCGATCGGCCCGCAGTGTCGGCGTGATCTCGTGCATGTGGGGCAGTTTGACCGACTGGTCCGGCGCCCAAAGGCCCATCCCGGCGCCCAGTATGGCCTCATCGTCGTTGAGGTAGACTACGTCGTAGGGCGAGCG